>Ga0326513_10003205_pt1 | contig 11913 bp, 8 predicted proteins | sample 2_2465_0518_D_FD_203654 | JGI IMG/M metagenome (GOLD analysis project Ga0326513, IMG submission 203654) | Bovine rumen microbial communities from UC Davis, California, United States - 2_2465_0518 | ecosystem: Host-associated > Mammals > Digestive system > Stomach > Rumen | place: USA: California... | reverse complement strand
GAGTTTGGTGGTGCCTTCCGTGGTTTCCTTGAACTGGGTATGGGTGAACAGGGTATCATCCTTGTCGGTCTTCGCTACAGGTTCTAAAATCGGACGATATGGACGAAACAATGAACATACAAAGGCAGCCGCAGGAGCCGGAGCGGCTGGTGCTGAGGACCGAGGGTCTGGTGAAAATCTACGGCAAGCGCACGGTGGTGAACGACGTGTCGTTCGACGTGAAGCAGGGAGAGATAGTCGGACTGTTAGGACCTAATGGTGCCGGCAAGACGACGTCGTTCTACATGACCACGGGACTGATAGTGCCCAACGGCGGAAAAATTTATTTAGGCGACGAGGAGGTGACAGACTACCCAGTGTACAAGCGGGCACGGGCGGGCATAGGTTATCTGGCTCAGGAGGCCTCAGTGTTCCGCAAGATGACGGTGGAGGACAACATCCTCTCGGTGCTGCAGATGACTGGCAAGCCGCGCGACTACCAGATGGAGAAGCTGGAGAGCCTCATCAAAGAGTTCCGACTGCAGAAGGTGCGCAAAAACACAGGCGACCGACTGTCGGGCGGTGAGCGACGCCGTACGGAGATAGCACGCTGTCTGGCCATCGAACCGAAGTTCATCATGCTGGACGAACCCTTTGCCGGCGTGGACCCCATTGCCGTGGAGGACATCCAGCAGATAGTGTGGCAGCTGAAGTACCGCAACATCGGCATCCTGATTACCGACCATAACGTACACGAGACGCTGAACATCACCGACCGTGCCTACCTGCTGTTCGAAGGGCGCATCCTCTTCAAGGGCTCACCGGAGGAACTGGCCGTGAACCCCATTGTGAAGGAGAAATACTTAGGGTCGAACTTCGTGCTACAGAAGAAGAACTTTGCCGAACTGGCCGAACAGCGCCGGAAAAAGTGGCTGTTAGAGGAGGAAGAGAGTAACATGTAACGGTGGCTCGCGGCAAAGACCGCACGGAACGCAAGGGCTGCCGTAGTATGAATAAACATTAAAAAGTAAGTGCAATGTTTTGTCGTTCGGCGAAATATGTGTACCTTTGCACCCTCAAAAAAACGACAATATAATATAAATAAGGTATAGAGAAAGATGAATATCACATTTGAAGCTGCTGACAAGGTGAACGGCCTGATGACCGTCACACTCGAGAAGAACGACTATCAGCAAGACGTAGACAAGACGCTGAAGGACTACCGCAAGCGTGCCAATATCCCCGGATTCCGTCCCGGACAGGCTCCCATGAGCATGATCAAGCGCCAGTTTGAACCCTCCGTAAAGGTGGACGTAGTGAACAAGCTGCTGGGCGAGAAGCTGTATGGCTACATCCGAGAAAACAATATACACATGCTGGGCGAGCCGCTGCCCAGCGAGCAGCAGGAACAGCTAGACTTCGACAGTGACCAGCCCCTGGTGTTCAAGTTCGACATTGCCGTCGCTCCTGAGTTCGTGGCTGAACTGACGGACAAGGACAAGGTGGACTACTACAACATCAACGTGGATGACAAGCTCATCGACCAGCAGGTGGAGATGTACCAGAACCGCGGCGGCCAGTACGAGAAGGTGGAGAACTACGACGCCGAACAGCGCGACATGCTGAAGGGCGACCTGCGCGAGCTGGACGCTGACGGCAACGTGAAGGAAGGCGGCATCGAGGTGGCTGACGCCGTGCTGATGCCTCAGTACATGAAGGTGGACGACCAGAAGAAGCTCTTCGACGGCGCCAAGCTGGGCGACATCATCACATGGAACCCGCGCAAGGCCTATCCCGAGAGCGACGTGGAAGTGTCGAGCCTGCTGAAGATTGAGAAAGACCAGGTGGCTGATCACACCGGCGACTTCACTTACCAGATCACGGAAATCTCACGCTTCACGAAAGCTGAGGTGAACCAGCAGCTCTTCGACCAGGTGTTCGGCGAGGGGACGGTGAAGGACGAGAAAGAGTTCCGCCAGAAAATTAGCGACATGATCAGCCTGCAGTTCCAGTCGGACGCTGACTACAAATTCCTGCTCAATGTGCGTGCATACATGGAGAAGAAAGTGGGCAAGCTGGAATTCCCCGAAGCACTGCTGAAGCGCGTCATGCTGCAGAACAACAAGGACAAGGGCGCGGACTTCGTGGAGAAGAACTTCGACGCAAGCATCAAGGAACTGGCCTGGCACCTCATTAAGGAACAGCTGGTCAACGCTCAGGGCATCAAAGTGGAAGACGACGACCTGAAGGCCGTGGCCAAAGAGGCAGCCCGCGTTCAGTTTGCACAGTACGGCATGTCGAATGTGCCCGACGAGTATCTGGACAACTACGCCCAGGAGATGCTGAAGAAGCGCGAGAGCTTAGACGGTCTGGTAGACCGTGCCGTCGACGTGAAGCTTACCGCAGCCCTGAAGCAGGTGGTGAAACTCAACAAGAAGAGCATCAGCCTGGAAGAATTCCAGAAACTACTGAACGAGAAATAAATCGGATAAAAAACGAATTAAAATTATTTAACCAAAAAAAGAAGTCGGAAAACATGGCATTCCGACTTTTTTTCGTAATTTTGTGACTACTTTTTGAGAAGGAGGGCTACAAAACAGACTCTTTTAGTATTAAAACGGAAAGAAACAGAAAGAAACATGAACAACGATTTCAGAAAATATGCTACCAAGCATCTCGGCATTAACGGTCTGGTGCTCGACGAAGTGATGAGCGCACAGGCACAGTACTTGAACCCCTACATCCTGGAGGAACGCCAACTGAACGTCACACAGATGGACGTCTTCTCGCGACTGATGATGGACCGCATCATCTTCCTCGGCACGCAGATTGACGACTATACTGCCAACACGCTGCAGGCACAGCTGCTCTACCTGGACTCGGTTGACTCGGGGAAAGACATTTCTATCTACCTGAACTCGCCCGGTGGAAGCGTGACTGCAGGACTGGGCATCTACGACACCATGCAGTTCATATCGAGCGACGTGGCCACCATCTGTACGGGCATGGCCGCGTCAATGGCTGCCGTGCTGCTCGTGGCTGGCACCGAGGGCAAGCGCTCTGCCCTGCCCCACAGCCGCGTGATGATACACCAGCCTCTGGGCGGTGTACAGGGTCAGGCCAGCGACATTGAGATAGAGGCCAAGGAAATCATGAAGTTCAAGAAGGAACTCTATACCATCATCAGCGAACACTCGCACACGCCTTACGACAAGGTGTGGAACGACTCCGACCGCAACTACTGGATGACGGCCGACGAAGCCAAGGAATACGGCATGATAGACCAGGTGCTCAAGAAGAAATGAAGAATGAGAAAATCGAGTAACCGCAATGGGAAAGACGAAATAACAGAGGCGAGAAATGGCGAAGAGATGTAACTTTTGTGGGCGTTCGGAACGTGAGGTAAAACTACTGATAACAGGCATTGACGGCTGCATCTGCGAAGACTGTGCCGTACAGGCTTACCAGGTGGCTACAGCCAATGGCTATGGTCCCGATGCCAGGAAGGCCTCAGGTGGCGACTTCAAGCTGAAGCGTATCCCCAAGCCCAAGGAAATCAAAGAATATCTGGATCAGTATGTCATCGGACAGGACGAGGCCAAGCGCTACCTGAGCGTATCGGTGTACAACCACTACAAGCGACTCCAGCAACCCGCCAGTGACAATGAGGTGGAGATAGAAAAGTCGAACATCATCATGGTAGGTTCCACGGGTACCGGCAAGACACTGCTGGCACGGACTATCGCCCGCATGCTGGACGTGCCGTTCACCATCGTCGACGCCACCGTGTTCACAGAGGCGGGCTACGTGGGTGAAGACGTGGAGAGCATCCTCACACGACTGCTGCAGGTGGCGGATTACAATGTAGAGGCTACGCAGCGCGGCATCGTGTTCATTGACGAGATAGACAAGATAGCGCGTAAATCGGACAATCCCTCCATCACGCGCGACGTCAGCGGCGAGGGTGTGCAACAGGGACTGCTCAAACTGCTGGAGGGAACCATCGTCAACGTGCCACCACAGGGGGGACGCAAACACCCGGACCAGGAGTATATTCACGTGGATACGCACAACATTCTGTTCATCTGCGGCGGTGCCTTTGACGGCATTGAGCGAAAGATTGCACAGCGCATGAACACCCACGTGGTGGGATACAACTCAGTACAGAACGTACGAAAGATAGACAAGGAGAACCTGATGCAGTACATCGCTCCGCAGGACTTGAAGTCGTTCGGACTCATTCCCGAGATTATCGGCCGACTGCCGGTGCTGACCTATCTGAATCCGCTGGACCGTGACGCACTGACAAAGATACTGACGGAGCCCAAGAACTCCATCATCAAACAGTATGAGAAACTGTTCGACATGGACGGCATCAAACTGACATTCACTCCCGAGGCACTGACGCTCATCGTCGACAAGGCCGTGGAGTACAAACTGGGAGCACGCGGACTCCGCTCCATCGTGGAGAACATCATGATGGATGCCATGTTCGAAATACCTTCCAAACGCATAAAGTCCTTTGAAGTGACGGCAGAGTATGCCCAACAGCAACTCGACAAGTCGCACTTGAAATAACAAGAAACAAGAGTCTATGGCAAACAAAAAACAGAATCTGACAGAAGCACTGAAGAAATATTTCGGCTTTGACAAGTTCAAAGGGGACCAGGAAGCCATCATACAGAACGTACTGGATGGCAAGGACACCTTTGTGCTCATGCCAACTGGTGGCGGCAAGTCGCTGTGCTACCAACTGCCGTCACTGCTCATGGAGGGCACAGCCATTGTCATCTCACCCCTGATAGCCCTGATGAAGAATCAGGTGGACGTCATCAGTTCGATGAGTGACGAGGGTACAGCTCACTACCTGAACTCGTCACTCAACAAAGCTGCCATTGACCAGGTGAAGGCAGACATCCTTGCGGGAAAAACCAAGCTGCTGTATGTCGCGCCTGAGTCGTTGACAAAGGAGGACAACGTGGAATTTCTCAAACAGGCTAAGATTTCGTTTTATGCCATCGACGAAGCCCACTGTATTTCAGAGTGGGGTCATGACTTCCGTCCGGAATATCGTCGTATCCGTCCTATCATCAATGAAATAGGTGCTGCCCCCGTGATAGCGCTGACCGCAACGGCTACAGACAAGGTACGCACGGACATCAAGAAAAACCTGGGCATTATGGATGCCGTCGAATTCAAGAGCTCGTTCAACCGCCCGAACCTCTATTACGAGGTACGTTCCAAGACTGCTGACGTGGACAAGGACATCATCAAGTTCATCAAGCAGCACCCGGACAGGAGCGGGATCATTTACTGTCTGTCAAGAAAGAAGGTGGAGGAGTTGGCAGAGATTCTGAAAGCCAACGACATCAAGGCCGCAGCATATCACGCCGGACTAGAGTCTACTCTGCGTTCACAGACGCAGGACGACTTCCTGATGGAGAAGATTGACGTCATCGTGGCCACCATCGCCTTTGGCATGGGCATCGACAAGCCCGACGTACGGTTCGTCATACACTACGACATTCCCAAGTCGTTGGAAGGATACTATCAGGAAACAGGACGCGCTGGACGTGACGGAGGAGAGGGACTGTGCATCACCTTCTATGCCCACAAGGACCTGCAGAAGCTCGACAAGTTCATGGAGGGCAAGCCTGTAGCTGAGCAAGACATCGGCCGACAGTTGCTGGCCGAGACGGCAGCATACGCAGAAACCAGTGTATGCCGGCGTAAGATGCTGTTACACTACTTTGGTGAGGACTACCATGAGGAAAACTGCCACAACTGCGACAACTGCCTGCACCCAAAGACAAAGATTGAAGCCAGTGAGCTATTGGTCATCGTACTGAACACCATCCATGCGCTGAAGGAAAACTTCCGCACCGAATATATCATAGACTTCGTTATGGGACACGAGACAGAAGAGATTCTGGCTCATAAGCACCAGAACCATGAACTTTTCGGTGCCGGTGAACATGAAGAGCGCAAGCACTTGAACCCCGTCATCCGCCAAGCTCTCATAGATGGTTATTTGAAGAAAGACGTAGAAAACTACGGGCTACTGAAGCTTACCTCAGCCGGGAAGAAGTTCATCAAGAAGCCCACGACATTTATGATTGTCGAAGATAACGAGTTCAGCGACGACTATGAGATTGGTGCCGACCATGAAGGAGGAACCAGTGCGCTGGACCCCACGCTGAGTGCCATGCTCAAGGACCTGCGCAAGAAAATCAGCAAGAAGCTACAACGACCACCATACGTCATCTTCCAGGATGTGAGCATTGAACAGATGGCTACCGACTATCCCATCACTCTGGATGAACTGAAGAACATCCAAGGTGTGGGCGAGGGAAAAGTACGCCAGCCATACGCCAAAGAGTTTGTTGAACTCATCAAAAACTATTGTAAGGAGAACGAGATAGAACGACAGGCCGACATGCGTGTGCGCACCGTCGCCAAGAAGTCGATTCTCAAGGTAAAGATCATTCAGTCCATCGACCGGCAGATAGCCCTCGATGATATCGCAACGGCACAGGGGCTGGACTTCGACGACCTGCTGGACGAGGTGGAGGCCATCGTGTACAGTGGTACGAAACTGAATATTGACTACTTCCTGGACGAAGTGATGGACGAAGACCATGTGGACGACATCTATGACTACTTCGCCAACAGCGAGACCGACTCGTTAGAGGATGCCATCCAGGAACTGGGGGCAGAGTGTACGGAAGACGAAATCCGGCTTGTACGCATCAAGTTCCTGAGCGAAATGGCTAATTGATTATAAATTAAAATAATACATAAGAGTTATGTCATCATTTATTGCAGACAAGATTGTGATGGACGGCCTTACATTCGACGACGTCCTGTTGATTCCCGCTTACTCTGAAGTGTTGCCCAAGACGGTAGAGCTGCGCACACGCTTCTCTCGTAACATCTATCTGAACGTTCCGTTTGTGACCGCTGCCATGGATACCGTGACAGAAAGCCAGATGGCCATCGCCATCGCCCGTGAGGGTGGTATTGGCGTCATCCACAAGAACATGTCGATAGAGAACCAGGCCCGCGAAGTGGCCATTGTCAAACGTGCAGAAAACGGTATGATCTACGATCCCATCACCATTCCACTCGGCTCCACAGTTGCACAGGCATTAGACATCATGGCTGAATACCACATCGGAGGCATCCCCGTGGTGGACGACGAGAGACATCTTGTAGGAATCGTCACTAATCGCGACCTGCGTTTCGAGCGCCAACTGGACCGCCCTGTCGACGAAGTAATGTCGAAGGAACATCTGGTGACAACCCATCAGCAGACCGACCTGAGCGCTGCTGCAGACATCCTGCAGAAGAACAAGATTGAAAAGCTGCCCGTGGTGGACAAGGACAACCGGTTGGTGGGTCTTATCACATATAAGGATATCACCAAGGCCAAGGACAAGCCCATGGCCTGCAAAGACGAGAAAGGCCGTCTGCGTGTGGCTGCCGGCGTAGGTGTCACCCACGACACGCTGGATAGAATGCAGGCACTGGTGAATGCCGGTGTCGACGCCATTGTCATTGACACAGCGCACGGTCACTCTAAGAGTGTCATCGAGAAACTGCGCGAGGCCAAGGCATCGTTCCCAAATATCGACATCGTGGTGGGTAACATTGCTACGGGTGAAGCCGCCAGGATGCTGGTAGACAATGGTGCTGATGCCGTCAAGGTGGGCATCGGTCCAGGCTCTATCTGCACCACGCGTGTCGTGGCTGGCGTGGGCGTCCCCCAGCTGAGTGCCGTCTACGACGTGTACAGCGCACTGAAAGGAACCGATGTACCCTTGATAGCCGATGGCGGACTGCGCTATTCCGGTGACATTGTCAAGGCACTGGCTGCCGGTGGTTCGTGCGTCATGATTGGCTCACTGGTAGCCGGTACTGAGGAGAGCCCGGGCGACACCATCATCTACAACGGCCGCAAGTTCAAGAGCTATCGCGGCATGGGTTCTTTGGAGGCAATGGAACACGGTTCTAAGGACCGCTACTTCCAAGCCGACACCAAGGACGTGAAGAAGCTGGTGCCCGAGGGCATCGCTGGTCGTGTTCCGTACAAGGGCACTGTTCAGGAAGTCATCTACCAGATGGTGGGTGGTCTGCGCTCTGGCATGGGCTATTGTGGTGCCGCTACCATCGAAAAACTGCACGATGCCAAGTTCACCCGCATCACCAATGCCGGTGTCAACGAGAGCCATCCGCACGACATTACCATCACCAGCGAGGCTCCCAACTACAGCCGACCCAATGACTAAATTCTCTCAACGACAGTCGTCCTGCAACAAAGGTTATTTATATATAAGGAACAAGAGATAACAATTTGTATCATCAACGATAATCAATCAAAAGAAATGAATAAGAAGCATATCATATTGTCAGCACTGCTCTTGAGCAGTATCGCTGCTCTGGCGCAGACAAAGTCGGACCCTGTCATCATGACGGTGGCTGGCATTGACGTTCCACGGTCGGAGTTTGAGTATTCCTATAACAAGAACAACACCGATGGTGTGATAGACAAGAAGACGGTAGACGAATATGTCGATCTCTTCGTCAACTACAAGTTGAAAGTTCAGGCTGCGCTGGATGCTGGTATTGACACCACAACAGCTTTCAAGAAAGAGTTCACCCAGTATCGCGACCAGCAGATACGCCCTACCTTCGTCACCGATGACGACATGCTGGCCGAGGCTCATACAGTGTACGACCAGACGGTAAAGAACATCGGCCCCGACGGACTGGTGAATGCATCGCACATACTGATACTCATCCCGCAGAAGGCTACCGACGCCCAGCAACAGGAAGCCAAGCGCCGTATCGACTCCGTCTACACTGCCCTTCAGGCCGGTGCAGACTTCGAGACGCTGGCCAAGCAAGTGTCGCAGGACCCCGGCTCTGCTGCTCGCGGCGGAGCATTAGGGTGGTTCAGCCGTCACCAGATGGTCAAGGAGTTCGAAGATGCAGCCTATGCACTACAGCCCGGTGAGATGAGCGGCATCGTACAGTCGCCCTTTGGCTACCACATCATCAAAATGAAAGAGCGCAAGCAGATGGAACCCTTCGAGTTCCATAAGGAGAACATACTGCGCTTCCTGGAACAGCGCGGAGCCCGTAATGCCATCACCGAGCGCAAGCTCACCGCCATGGTGAAGGCAGACAGTACGCTGACCAAGCAGCATATCCTTGACCAGCGTGCCGACTCACTGGCTGCTGCCGACCCCGAGATGCGCTATCTTATCAAAGAATACCACGACGGTCTGCTGCTCTACGAAATCAGCAACCAGACCGTCTGGGACAAGGCTGCCAAGGACGAGGCTGCCCTGGAACGTTACTTCAAGAAGAACAAGAAGAAGTACAAGTGGGACGAGCCCCGCTTCAAAGGCATGGCCTATCACGTGAAGGAACAAGCCGACGTGAAGGCAGTAGCCAAGTGTGTAAAGAAGCTGAAGTTCGATGACTGGAATGAGGCTCTGCGCAAGACGTTCAATAACGACTCTATCATTCGCATCCGCGTGGAGAAGGGTCTCTTCAAGAAGGGCGACAACAAGCTTATTGACCGCGAGGTTTTTGAAGTAAAAGATGTCAAGGTGGACAGCGTCAAGGGCTATCCCATTGATGCCACTTACGGCAAGCTTATCAAGAAGCCTCAGGACTACACCGACGTACGCGCCCTGGTGGTTGCCGACCTGCAGGACGAGATGGAACGCCAGTGGGTGTCGGAGCTTCGCAAGAAGTACGCCGTCAAGGTGGACGAAGAGGTATTAAAGACTGTCAACAAACATGAATAAAAGATTTCTTGTTTTATTATTATCTGTTTTTGGAATAGGCTCGCTATCCCATGCGCAACAGGCCGACAGTACGGTGACGACATCGCCCATCGGCGCTGTGGTTGACGAAGTAATCTGGGTGGTTGGCGACGAGGCAATCCTTAAATCTGATGTTGAAGCACTGCGCATACAGGGTCAGCAGGAAGGCATGCGTTGGAATGGCGACCCTGACTGTGCCATCCCCGAACAGATAGCCGTCCAGAAGCTGTATCTGAACCAGGCCATCATTGATAGCGTAGAAGTCACGGAGTCTGACATCACCCAAGGTGTAGAACAGTATATCGAGAACATGATTTCCGTCATCGGCTCCCGTGAGAAGCTGGAAGAATACCAAAAGAAAAGCCTGAGCCAGATTCGAGCCGACCTTCGCGAGACTTACCGTGAGCGCCAGATGGTGCAGGGTATGCAGCAGAAGCTTGTGAAGGACATTACCGTGTCACCTGCCGAGGTACGTCGCTATTTCCAGAACATGCCTCAAGACAGCATACCCTTTGTACCGACCGAAGTAGAAGTACAGATTATTACCCAGCAGCCGCGTATCGAACAGGCGGAGATTAACCGGGTGAAAGACGAATTACGCGACTATACCGAGCGTGTGACCAAGGGTGAGACGACATTCCAGACGTTAGCACGTATGTACTCGGAAGACCCTGGTTCCGCCCGCCGTGGCGGTGAACTGGACTATACGGGCCGCGGCATGCTCGACCCTGCCTTCGCCAATGTAGCCTTCAGTCTGACAGACCCCAAGAAGGTATCGAAGATTGTGGAATCCGAGTTCGGTTTCCATATCATCCAACTCATCGACAAGCGCGGTGACAAGATCAAGGTCCGCCACATTCTGCGCAAGCCTGTGGTAAGTCCTGATGCCGAACAGAAAGCCATTGCCCGCTTGGACTCTATCCGTAGGGACATCGTTGACGGCAAGTTCCCCTTTGAGGCCGGTGCCTCCCTGCTCTCTGACGACAAGGACACACGCAACAATAACGGACTGATGGCCAACTACACGCAGGAAGGTCAGCGTACGTCGCGCTTCAAGCTGTCGGAACTGCCTTCTGAAATTGCCCGCACAGTAGACAAGATGCAGGTAGGCGACATCTCTGCTCCGTTCCAAATGATTAACGAACGCGGCAAGTCAGTCTGTGCCATTGTCAAACTGAAAGCACGCACCGAGGGACATAAGGCTACCATCACCGAAGACTTTCAGGTGCTGAAGAACGTCGTGTTAGAGAAGCGCCGCCAAGAAAAGCTTCACGAATGGGTAGTGAACCGTATCAAGTCCACCTATGTGCGTATCAACGACCGTTATCGTGACTGTAAGTTCGAGTACGAAGGATGGGTCAGGTGAGACTTGAAAGTTGAGAGTGGAGAGTTGAGAGTTGAAAGATGAAGAGAGTATTGTTTCTGCTGATAGGTTTCTTAGCCCTGGGCATGGTGCTTGCCATGACTCCGGCAAAAAAACGCACGCCCCGCAAGAAGCAGCAGAAGGTGGAGCAGGACAAGCGCGTCTACCTGGTGCATGCCGACAATCTGCACTACGACCAGTTCCGCAACGGCGATGCTCAGATACTGAAGGGGCACGTTCATTTCCGCCACGTGGGTGCCAACCTGTATTGCGACAGTGCCCACTTCTATGAACAGACCAACTCCTTCGAAGCCTTCGGCCACGTGAGGATGCGACAGGGCGACACGCTCAGCCTGACCAGCGACTATGCCTACTACGACGGTAACGACCAGCTGGCGCAGGCACGCTATAATGTCGTGCTGAAGCACCGGAAGACCACGCTCTACACTGACTCGTTGGACTACGACCGGATGTATCACTTCGGCAATTTCTTCGAGGGTGGCAAGATGGTTGACGGCAAGTCCACGCTGACCAGCGACTGGGGTGAATACCATACCGACACGAAGATGGCGATGTTCTACTATGACGTCCGTCTGAAAGACAACAAGATGTTCCTGACCACCGACTCACTGCTGTACGACACCCGCACGTCGACTGCTCACATTGTGGGTCCGTCAAACATCACGTCGGGGTCGAGCCATATCTACAGCGAGAACGGCTACTACAACACCAAGA
>Ga0326513_10003204_pt1 | contig 11916 bp, 12 predicted proteins | sample 2_2465_0518_D_FD_203654 | JGI IMG/M metagenome (GOLD analysis project Ga0326513, IMG submission 203654) | Bovine rumen microbial communities from UC Davis, California, United States - 2_2465_0518 | ecosystem: Host-associated > Mammals > Digestive system > Stomach > Rumen | place: USA... | reverse complement strand
ATTTTAATTAGAAAAAATGTGGGTATTGATTCCCACATTTTTATACATTTTTAATCTCTAGACAATCATTACCATTAATGAATATCTCACCATTACTTACCTCTGACTCCTTAGGCCAAGCACTGAGTCCTAATGTGCCATTCTTTTTAGCGCCTATTCGTATTTTACCGTTCGAATCTATCTTCAGATATAGCTCCGTACCAGCTCTCTTAATTGATATATAAGGGTTATTAGATGAGTCCAGTCCAATTTCAGCAAAATGGCTACCAGTTGTACCACCTTTGTGTACATTAACAGTATCTGGGTCTATAGATGTTGATGAGTTTGAATTGTTAAATTCCGCAAAACCACCATTACTACCAGCACCTAGCTGTAATGTATTATAATAGCTGTTGAACCAGTTTGCTAACTGTGGTAATATTGTAGCGTAAGGGTATGTATACTGTGTACCCAACACAATGTAGGTATTTGCACCAGCATTACCTTGTACGTTAACAGTTTCTGCTTTCAGATTAATTTTGTGATTTTCAATGTCGATACCTGTCTCGCTAAGGTCATCACCTACCTGGTCATATACGTTAAGCGTAATGCTACTTGCTGTCTGATTTAGCTGAGTAGATGTAACATAATCGCTTTCAATAGTTGATACATCACCACTAATGGTTGATATGCTTTGTGTATGACTTGATACAGTACTTGTAAGACCTTGTGCTGTCTGTTGTAGGCTTGAAATATTTTGTGTATTTGTTGTTACACTACTGTTAAGATTTGTTACACTATTATTCAAGTTTGTTATAGACTGAGACTGTGATTCTACAGTGCTAGTAAGACCTTGTGCTGTTTGCTGTAATGTTGATATGTTGGTTGTATTAGTCTGAACATTGCCGCTTATTGTACCCACATTATTATTGAGCGTACCAATTGAAGTGGTATTAGCTGATATTCTTGATGATAAGCTGCTATCAGTTTGCTCTAACTGTGATATACTCTGAGTATGACTAGTTACAGTGCCGCTAAGTGTTGTTATTTCGCCATTTAACGTGGTTGCAGTCTCTGTTATGATAGTTTCAATATTCTTACCACTATTGTTGTTATACGAGCCTTTAAACTGGTTAAGACCATTACTTATTACATTCAATCTGTGAGTTGACAGGTCGTAGTTATTTATGCCAGCATACTGAACTATTGAAGGTGCGTGTAAGCCTTTATCAAGGAACTCTGAATTATATGCACTGATGATAATTGCTGCTTGTCGTGTGGTATCTGTTCTATTACCCAGCTGTACGCATTCATCACCTACTGATGGTGTCATTGAAGATAAGTCACAATCGCTTGCTGAGAGGTCAAAATAATGTGCATCTACAGTTTCTCCACTGATGACGGTTGAAGTGCTTCCAGTGGCTGTAATTAGTCTCCAATAGTACCTATTTGATACGTTATAAGAAACTCCAGTTGCAGCGTTAAAAGTTTGACATACAACTTGGTCATTTACCTCAAATGAATTACTTATTTCCTGTCCGTGTGCATCTTTTGAACGGAAGTAGCATCTCCATCCACCACTTATATTTTCTACCTTATCCAACTTTGCATTTGCTGGTGTGATGATTACTTGTCCCTGGGTAGCCTTGATTTCATCGATTATGAGCTTGAAAAAGTGTGCTGCCTTAGTAACTGTAAGGTAGTCAGTTGTTATCTGGTCAGAGAGCAATGTTTGCACGTATGCGCTTACTGCTTGAAGCTGGTTAGCATCCAGTAATCCATTAACCTTTTCGCTGTTGAATATAGCGTGGTTTGCTTGTATATTTCCACTGAGTACTGCATTGGTTGTTGTTATACCAGTAGAGCATACTTCAAATGCATTATGCCTTTCATTACTTCCATCACCATCGCCTACTGAAAATATTGTACATTCGTGTGAATCATTATATGTACCACAAGCTAGTTCTCCATCACTTGTTGTTGTGGTAGCAACACCTACTGCTACAGAATTACTACCTTCTGCTACGTTGGAAGAATCAGCTGGTATAAGTGAGTTGCTGCCAACTGAATTTTTCCACAGTTGTTTTATGTCTTCAGATGGGGTTGTGCCACTTGAATTTTCTCCTTGGTTGTAGTAAGTGCCACCACCGACACTTACTATTTTACCACCATCTCTTGATACATTATATTTGATTACGTCTACCATTCTTGATTTCTTTCTACTAGTGTTATTGTTGTTGTATTATTGTAATAATCTTTTGACTGAGCATCCACCACAAATAACTTTGACGAACCCACCCAGTTACATTTAAATACCTGGTAAGGCTTGAATACATCATCAAGGTTGAGCTGTAACTTTATCATTGGGTTTTCGTACTGTTCACAGAATTTCTTAATGAGTAACTCCTCTGACTTAAAAGGTCCAAATCCGTAGGTCATTTTATCTACATACTGGAAATTACCATAAATGTCCTTATAGCATACTGCACTGTAATTTGGGTTCTTATTGTCATTTGTACATATCTTGAATTCAACCTCTTCCATTTCATTTACAGAATCATCGCCAGCATTTAACACCGCTTCGAACTTGGTATCTGTGTCATTAACATCTGAATACGTTGGGTCTCCAATGACTGCTTTAATGTCTAAATCCTTCAAGAATACTCTATAGTGCTTATACCACTGTCCTTTCCATTCGGCTGTTTTATAGCTACGATAGTTAGGGTCAATCGGCTTATAAAGTGTGAGCTTTGGTACACCTGTCATTACTATTGGGACAGGTATGCAATATCCCTTTTCGTCTGTTCCAACTCTCCAACTAACAGTATTTCTAAAGTTCATATTTTGTAATACTGTGCCATCAGCCCTTCTTTCTTCATTAGTTGTTTCAATTCTTATATACGGCAGTTCGAATGTTGTATCTGTAGCTGTCCAGACGCTACCATTCCAATAGTTATCACCCCACTGGAGTTTTGCTAACATATAACAGTCTTCCTCAAGCATATAATATCTACCTTCAGAGAGGTCATAATCTTCTCCAGTTGGAATTGGATAAGGGTCAGTTAACCAAGGATGCCATATATAACTACCTGTTATTACTAAATAGTTGTTTTCACCTCCGAAGAGCCTTGGATAATTCTCCAATGTTGTTTCCAAGAATGGATAATCTTCAGCTTGTTCATTTGGTATATGACCAGCATTTGGATTTAGCATAAGCAGGTAATTTGAAAATGATATGCTTGAAATATCATTTGCTGCAAGCCATTTATCAAGTGACATTTTTAAGACAGGTTTGTTGTCAATGATTAGGATATTTTTCTTAACATCGTGCTCAAGTTTCTTTACATCGAACTTAGCTATCAATCCACCTTTATATAATTTGGTATCGGTGTAGTTATATGTTGTGTTACCGCTATTATACTGACTGTAATTATATGTCTTGAAATAAGGACTCTTAAAGTACTTTACAAATATAGCATTAGGTGTTGTATATTCATCATCCTGGTCATTATATATCTTGTCTACCAGTGCAATCATTCTGCTATTTTGGTCAGTTTCCGCATTACCTGTCTTTGATTCTACTATTTCACCATACATACCATATGAAGCATATTCTGCTGTTTGTATGTCAGTATCTGCGCTTGCTGTTATATTCTCCAGGTCATCGTATAGACTAGGTATAATACTATCATATGTGTAGAACTTATCAACCACAGATACCTTGTTAAATGTAGATAACATTGATAGATTATTATCAGTTGCCATATAATCATCACCCTGTACCGTGTGATACTGAGCTGTTATTGTAACACCTGTATGTCCAGTGCTACCTATCTCATATTTGTCAAATAAATGTAAAAAACCGTGACCAAGACAAAGCATATACAAGTCTTCACCGTCTGCAAGGATGGTAACACCAATATACTGGCATATTTGCTCCAATACCTCTTGACAAGTCCAAGCGACATCTTTATCGGTCTGTCCCTCAGACTTTTCATCAAAGAAATTCATCTCTGATATATACAGGTCATTCAAGATAGGAGTAAATGGGTCTGCTGGAGACTGTCTATACCTTTCAATACCTCTCTCCACATACAAATTCTTATATACTTCACATTTTGGTAATATGTTTGTAAGCAGTATATCAGCAAAACTACGTATATCCTTTTGGTCAGTTGAATACTTGTAATACTGGAGCATTGATAAGCCATCAATACATTCAATTTCAAGTTCCTCGTGCTCTGAATTGAACCCAATATTATACAGGTTTGGAGTGGCAAAACCACACCATTTAACCTCGTCGTTGTTGTCGTATAACTTTACAACTGTTGCATTTGGTGCTTTTGCATAAACATCGAACTTATAGTCAGTTGATGCTGAAGTGACCACCTTAACAGTAGCCGATTGATATCTGGCTGGTTTGAATAGATTATCATCACTTTCTTCCATCGTTGTCACAAAAGGTGGTACACCAAGGTCAATGTACCTCGTTGCACCACTTGTATGATTTGTAATGATTTCTACTGTATACCTCTCGTTTTTTAAATTAAAAAAATTACCAATGTACCTCATTATCTAACTTTTCCCATTTTGCTGTTGTAATTTTTAAGTGTACCATACAGGTCACTGCCCTTGATAACGAACTGAACCTCACCAGTTGAAGCTACACCACCTCCACCATTGTTTATCATATTGAAGAGATGTGATTGTTGCTGAGAATTTAATATCATTTCGCCGCTGTTGACTCTTGCATAAAGTCTATCTCCAGCATAAGATGAACCGCCAACAATACCACCATTTGCGAATGCTCCAAGTGATTTAACTGTACCAATAATAGCTGTAAGTTGACCAAGTGCTATTGCGCTGAATCCTATCCAAGCCCAAGGACCTAATGTTCCTGCTAATTTGGAAGCTTCTGCGTAACCCAATATGATAGTTGCTATAGCCTGTGCCATAACTCCAGCAACTTCTAGTGCAGGGTCTTCAAATGCAGCACCAAGTCCACTAATTGAGCTACCTAGCTCTGCTATTACACTTGTAATATCTTCTAATGATGCTTTTACTTTTGGAAGGTCTGTCTTAACGTCAACGTGTAATGGGTGCTTATCCATTATATCTTGTAGTTCCTTTAAGCCTTGTTCGATTGCAGAGCCAGCAAAGTTTGCCTTGTCTCCAAAGATTGAACTCATAAAGTCTGCTGATATGTCATTCATTGCAGCCTTATACTGTCCTATTTGCTGCTGTATAGCTTTATAGTCTTTTGCGTTAGTTGCACCCTTCAATTGGTCATTTAAGCCACTTATTTGTGACTCGTAGTAGCCAAGAGTACCTGTTGCATATTCCTTCTTTGTGTTTTTTCCTCCGCTACCAGTTTTACCACCACCGCCACCAGCTGCTTTTACAGTTTCTTTGGTATATCTTAATAGTTTGGATTGATTTGATATTGCTTGCTGTTGGTATGACAATCCTTGTTTGTAAGTATTATTTACTGCTTCAAGTTCTTCATCAGAATACCTAACTAAGAGTAAGTTTGCATAAATCGCTTCACCATATTTCTTTTCAAGTGCTAGGGACTCATTCCTATAGTTCACACCATATTTACCCATACCACCATTCCTTTGGTTTTTCTCGTATTTCAAATCAAGTTTCTTTCGCTCATCAAGATATTTTTGGTAATCACTAGCATACTTGTTACGTGCAGCTTGACCACCATTAATATCAGAGGATAGAATCTTACCAAGAAGGTCTCCACTTATCTTTGTGGACATTCCTGTATCACGAAGAAGTTGTTTCTGTAATGCCTTAATAGATTGGTCGTATAGTTTGTTTGCGCCACTTGTTTGTGACTTTATTATAGCTTCATTTGCAGCAATAAGCTGCTTCATCCTCTTTTGGTCTTCTGGGTTTTTGCTACCCTTCAATTTTCTGATTTCAAGCAAATTCTTTTGGAACTGGTTGTTCTGCTTTGCATTTTGAACACCGAATGACTGGGACATATTCCAAAGGTCATCCATTGCATCGTATGCGTCTCTTGCTTTATTGATGAGAGAATCTATACCATTTAAGAATGGAGAGAAATCACCGTTTGCAAGTGATGTGAAGAAATTATCAACAACACTGGTAACTGACTCTTGAATCCTTCCAAATTCATCTTCAAGTGTCTGGCTGCTGTGAATGGTTTTATTGAAAGCTTCAGTTGCTGTCATTGCAAGACCAATACCACCAGCGAACTTTCCAACGACTCCAACAAGTGATGTCATTGAACCATTAAAACCAGTGGCTTTCTGAATCATCGAACTCATCGACTTGTTAAAGCCACCTCCTACTTTGTTACCTTGTGCTTGAAGTTTATTGACCTTCTTGATAACATCATCTATCTTCTGGTCAAAGTGTTGGGTTGATAAAATAAGCTCTTCCTTTAATTGATTATTAGCCATTATATGATTCCTTTTTCTTTAAATAATTTTTCACGTTCTAGTGCCATCGCTTTTATCTGCTCAAAGTCTTCTTGTGTAATAGGTGTATTATCTTTCTGCTGATGCTGAGATGCTTTATTCTCCCAGGCAAATTGAATTATATCTGATGGCTTCAATTTTTTCTTGCTGTTTACCTGTGCCGTCATATATGCTACCATCCTAGCTTGCTCCCAGCTGTCTTTGGTACGTAAGTGTAATGAATCACAGATAATAGACAGCTCATAAGGTTTCATCTTATCAAGAAAATAGTCCATCTGTACGATACCATATTGTACCACTACCAACTGTAGTAATTCAGTATAGCTTACTTCTTTTTCTACTTTGCCTTTGTGCTCTTTTTTTTTGCTAGTTTGCTCTCCATCTCAGCCTGTTTAATTAACCAGTCTGTGAAGTCCTTGATGGCTGTAGGATTATCATCTAGCCAGTTTAAGAATTCATCAAATGTTATTTCCACACTCTGGTCACTAGCTATTATCACGCAGTAAAAATACATTACAGTCTCTGTAATTGTCTGAGGGTTGAATGATTTTCCCATTGCCTGTTCGTAGGCGATAACACTTCGAAAAGTTTTCTTAAGTGTAACGTTTTTTCCATTGATTGTTATATCCATAATTTTATAGTATTTTTCAAATAAATAGTTTTTAAAATTCGAAAATACAATAAAATAAGAAAAAAAGGTGACACCCATTTCTGGATATCACCTGTAATTGAATTTGGAAACACTTATTATTTTATTATGGTGTCTGTTTTGCAAGAGCACCGTGACCGTTAAATGTCACACTGTATGTTGCAACAGAACCATTATCAGCGTTGAGGTCGATACTAGATACAGTTACCTGTCCTGTATAACCATCATTTGCTGATGTCCATCCACCAGTTGGTACAACGTGACCATCTGAGTCTGGAGCTGTTCTATCTGCCCAGTTACCAACTGTTGAGAATGCAAGAGTAAGAACTGTCTTATTAAGCATTGCATCTACGAGCTTCTGGTAGTCACCGATAACGAATAAGTTATCAGACTGAGCTGTCCAGGTAATACGACCTGGAATTGTTGAGTTGAATCCTGCGCTGTCTTTACAGCTGACATCAATGTCATCGGCACTGATATTAACACTGCAAGATGTTGCACAAGCAAGTGTAGCACCGCTAAGGAACAACTGTATCTGTTCACCCATTATATTAGCCATATATAAAACTAGTTTTATAAATAATTATTTTGTATTAATTTTTGCTGAAAATTTCAGTTGCTGTATATATGCATCTTCCACATAATCTTCTGTCACCTCATCGAAAAGTATATTGTAGAAATAATCATCCCTTCTATTCTCCAGTATCTGTCTAACTCTCTCAGCTATATCGACAGTCTGAATGTAGTTGGTAGCTGCAATAGCAACACTGATGGTTACTGTATCGTACATCAACAGGTCTTTGGTATAGTTGCCCATTGCAGACTCCTTGGTGAAGATGATAAAAGGATAGGTTACACTTTCCTCAGCAACAAGTGGATATATCTTCTTGTCAACCAGTCCATTAAGAATTTCATCATTAATGAGAAGGTTATATATGTGTTTATTTACACTGATTGAAGTCTCTTTCATTTCTTATTGAATTTCTCCTTTGCTCTCATTATTGCATCCTCAAGGTTCTTCTGTAATGACCTCTGTACCTCGCTCTTGGTAGACTGTACTGCTGTGGTAAAGAATGTGTGTGCGATACTACCAGTACTGTGTGCCTTACGACCTTGTTTTCTTCCAGTGTGAGAATTACCAGATGTTTGACGTTCACCCTGGCTAGCTTCCATCATTTTCAAGATTGGATTCCAGTTTTTGTCAGTATCTTTCGTGATAATTTCAACTCTACCAGCTGAACCATCTTTTTTAAGTTTGATTACAACTCCCTTTGAAAATGGTGCTACGATATAAGGTGTGCCGTACTTGTTTTTAAATAAGACTTTTTCACTGGTATTAAGCTTGCCACCATTCTTAAAAGATATTTGCTTTAAGTTGCTTACAGCTTGCTTCTTAACAATTCCCAGGCTTTTCCTTACTCCACTTTTCAAGGCTGTCTTAAGCTTGCTACCCTTTACATTCTGTAGGAAATATCTGAAGCCGCCATCATCGAACTTTGTCGTAATAAACTCTACCATTAGTTATTGATTAATTCTGTTACAATTACCTTATCGTTGGTATGCTCGATTCTATTATCTATAGTGATTATCCTGTACCTCTTATCCTCGAACTCAATTATGTCAAATTCATTTACTGGGACATAACTCCTCACATCGAAGGATTTTCTATACGGATAAAAGATTTCACCATTCATAATGTCTCTGCTACCGCTATCGTGCAGTACCCTAGCACGTGTCTTATACTTTAGCTTATACTCTTGCACCTGCTCACCAAATTCATTAATGGTGGTCTCTGGTGTAAGTATAGTTATTGGTCTGGTTAAAAGTCCTGCTCTCATCCTTGCTCATCATCATCAACATCATTATTTTCTGCATCGTTTTCTGGGTTAACCTTCTTGTTGTGTTGGAGTTTGCACCAGAGCCATCTATCTTTCTTGAGATTTCTTCCTCTATAGTTTTTATAAAGGTCTATCAAATATTGATAGCTGTAAGGAACTTTAACCATATTTGCGTATGCGACACTTTCACGATTTGCGTAGAAATTACCAATCAGCAACAACATTGCTTGCTTAAGTGGGCTTGGTATGTCACCATCTTCATCTTCCAAGTCACTAAGTCTAGTATCAATATCCTTTTCAACCACATCCTCAGCAACCTGTATAAGACTTGCAATATACATATCATCATCCAGAAAGTCTTTATCCACGTTTAAATGCTTTTTGCAATCTTCCAAATATATGTACATATTGATACTGTTTTAAAATAAAAGGGGATAAAGGCTATCCCCTTTGTTTATGTTATTTAGGCAATTTCACCAGCAGTGAATGCACTTGGTCTCAAAATCTTAGCATCGAAGTATGCGTTAACCACAAGACGAATCTGACCACTTCTAGCAAGTGTGTAAGGGTCAACTGTAAGGTCAATAGCACCCCACTGACCAATAGCAAGGTTAGAGAAGTCTCCGTAGAGATATTTCTTACCATCAATTACTGAAGTGTTGAAAGCCTTTGTGCCGTCAATCTCACCATTCTCCATTACAAGCTGTGTAGACTTGGTAGACTTAGGCATTACACGGAAAGCTGCCTTTGCCTTGTTAGACATTACATATACTTTCTCACCATATACATTTGCATCCTCAAGCTCTGCTTCCTTATCACATACATCAGCAAAACCACTTACAGAAGTAGCTGAAATAGCGTGGAACATACCCTCTGGTTCAGTTGTTGAACCACTACCAGCACCAAGGATAGTTTCCTCAAGCTTTGCGTTGATAGCCTTTACCAAGTCCTCACGAATAAGAGCTTCTGCTGCAAGAGAATCCTGTGCGATAAACTGCTTACTCAAGTCAACATATGCTGTCAAACGTTTTGGCTGCAAAACAACGTGTGAGAATGAAGGGTCACCACTAGCTGCATCAGCAACCTCACCAGCCCAACCTACGTTAGTAGCTGACATAATAGGAACCTGTACATCACCAACCAAGTTACCAAGATACTTAGCACCTGCACCAACAAGTACGTTCTTTGCTCTCAATGGCTCAAGAATGTTAGTGAATTCGGTCTCAATAATGTCATCGTGCTCACCAGCTACAGTGATTGTACGACTTTCTAAAGGAAGCTGAATTTGACCTCCAAAACTAAGACCTGACTTTCTCATTTCCTCAGCGCCACAATTGGCAACTGCCTTTGTTACTTCATCAAGAGAACGGTTATTAGCAACGTCTCTGATAGCCTTAACTAATCTAAATTCTTTGTTCATTTTTTTACTAATATTAGCAATATTATTATCTTTATTTTTCTCTTCTACCTTTGGCTCATCTACTTCCTCTTCTTTTGGCTCTTCCTCTTTAACTGGTTCTTCCTCAGATTTGGTTTCAATTTCTTCCTCTGGTTTTTCTTCTACTTCTTCTTGAAGATTTCCAATGTCTTCCTTAATTAAATCGATTTCAGCTTGTTCGTCTTCTGTTAAATCACGAAGCTCTTTCTTCGCCAAATCAATTATCTCGAAAGCACGTGTTTTAAGTTCTTCCTTATTCATACTAGGACATATTTTAAAATAAATATCACGTTATTTTGAAAAAATCTTTATAGTTCCTCAATTTCTTTTCTTAAGGCTTCCAGTTTTTCCTCAATTTCTGTGATTTCATCTAATTTCCTTCTTGAAACTGATGTTGCAAGATATGCTGGTTCAAATACTGGGGAGCAATCATACAATCTATCAATCTTCAAAATGTCCCTGTGTAGAGTTCCATCTTCACTTCTGTACCACCTGTCGCCACCTTCTTTTGGAAGAGAGAAAGCAAAACTTGATGTATATATCTCACCTCTCTCCAAGTATGATAGCAACTCATCACCTAGTGGTGTCTGTGGTGCTTCAAATCTATAGTGGAGACCATCTTCTTGAAGGTCAAGCTGAAGACTACCTTTTCCGTATCTTGAACGTGCTAGTACACCTCTGTTTGGGTCGTGATTGAGATAAACGAATACATCACTTCTCTTGATTGTATCTTCATCAATTGCTGATGGCATTATACGTTCAATAAATCCCATATCTTGAGAATCGCTGTTGAATACAATAGCAGTACCTTCTACCAGTCTTGAAGTATCATCTGAACGCTTAATGTAATTGCTTATATTTCTAATTTCTTTTTCCATTTGTATTAGATTTATATAATATAATTATTTACAATTTTTCAAAAGTTCACCTAAAGTAAGTCCTTAAGTGAACTTTTTTTGTATAATCTAACTATTCAGTATAATCTTGAACTGTCCATCCACTTGGAATACCACTTTTTCCAGTAGTCCAACTACTCATATTAGCATCCTTGGTAAATGTTCCACTTGCTGCAACGCCACTTACCCAATTGCTTGTACAGTTGCTTGCTGATTTATCTGTTGCCAAACAAGTAATTGAATTTAATGATGTACAATTGCTGAACATAGTCTTATAACATCCACTTGCCAATGTTGTAGCTGGAAGGGCTGGTGCTGTTGTTAGACCACTACAAGCTTGGAACATACCACTATAACATCCACTTGCCAATGTTGTAGCTGGAAGGTCTGGTGCTGTTGTTAGACTTGTACAACTACTGAACATACCATAATAACAAGATTGTGTCAATGTTGTAGCACTTAATACAGGTGCTGTTGTTAATGATGTACAATTATAGAACATACTATCATAACAACTTTTTGCTAATGTTGTTGCAGGCAGGTCAGGTGCTGTTGCTAGACTTGTACAGCCATTGAACATATTTCGATAACAGCTTTCTGCTAATGTTGTTGCAGGCAGGTCAGGTGCTGTTGTTAATGATGTACAATTATAGAACATATT
>Ga0326513_10003203_pt1 | contig 11918 bp, 4 predicted proteins | sample 2_2465_0518_D_FD_203654 | JGI IMG/M metagenome (GOLD analysis project Ga0326513, IMG submission 203654) | Bovine rumen microbial communities from UC Davis, California, United States - 2_2465_0518 | ecosystem: Host-associated > Mammals > Digestive system > Stomach > Rumen | place: USA: California... | reverse complement strand
ATCTGATGTTAAAGATTCATTATCAGTAAATCAAAATACTTCCTCTGAAGATATTAAATTATCTGACTATAAGGAGAATTTAAAAGATGATAGAGAAAACTCGCTATCAACTAATAAAGAAAAACTTTTAGGGGAGAAACCAGATGTTACATTAGAAGAGGAAGCTGTTCAAATTGCTGAGGGTTTAAATCGAGCTCCATCTACTCTTGAAGATGGAAAAGTATTACTAGAACCAGAAGAAAAAGTCACAGAACTAGATAATTCCTCTGTAAAATTAAATAATACAGAAGAGAATATTAATCAGTTAAGTGACTTTATCGAGAATCTAGACCTCAATAATACCGTTGAAGCTGGTTTAACTACAAAGAAAAATAAAGAATTTCAGCAATTAGAAAATCATCAAGAATTATTAAAAACAGGTAGAAAAGTTAATATATCAAATCTAGAAGATGCTATATTTGTAATCGATAATGATACTAGAAAACCTATTGATGAACTCCCAAATGAAAAGCAAAAATTAGGCTGGAATAAAAATCAAGATTATAGATCTAGATATATTAATGAAGAAGCATTATCTAGAGCATTAGATTACGTAGAATCAACTAAAAATCTAACTGATATTCATCTTTTTAACCGAATAATGAAGCTTCTCCAGGATTTAAAATCCGGAACTAAAGTTAATTCTCCTGAGTGGATAAGCAAAACGGAAGCTTTATTGACTACTTATTTTGATGAAAACAATAAGCAGAAACTCAAATTAGATCTAAATGATAATAGTTTTATAAAGAACTGGATTAATTCAATAACAGTAGGTGATGATCAAGAATTTAAAGATTACTACAAATTGTCTAGATTAAGTAATCAACATCCTGAAAATGACCTTAATATACCTAGAGTTGATTATTTTGAAAATCCTATAAATCCTATAAATCGAGAAGTTATAGTAACGAATGAAGATGGAGAGGTTATAGAAACTAGATCATTTCTAGCTTCGTTAATAAACGCTCATAATTTAGACGAGTTAACCCAGTTGATTAATCTATACAAAGAGAATCACCCAGTTGATCTAAAAACTCCAGAATCTAGTGATAATCCGATTTACGAAAAATGGAAAGAAAATGAAGATAAGCCAGTAGGTGAATCTAGTTTAATTCTTGACACTTTAGAAAAACTTCAGGAAGATATTGCTAGTAGAAAAAGATTAGGAGAAAGTATTCCTGACGTTTACGTACCAGAAAGTAATAAAGGTAATTATTCACCAGAAAATGATCACTATTATCTAGTAGACGCCCTCCTTCAAGTGAATTCATTGGAGGAATTGAAAGAGTGGATACAAGCTAATGAAGGTAATAAGAGCGGTTTAAACTCAATATTCATAGAGGAAGAAGAAAATAGACATACTGAACGTGAGACAAAGATTAAAGATAGTCTCGATCCAGAGAAACCTGGAATAATGTATAAAAGACCCTCTCATAGGAGAAAAGTTGGTGGTTCAGCACAAGAAATAGATTCTCTCGATCCTACAACTGATCTAAAATTACCAGGCGGGGTAGTTAGAAGAGGGGATTATAAACTTCCAAATAACGTACCAAAGACTCTAGTTGACGTAAAAAATATAGCATTAGATAATCCATTAACTATGATAACAAATCCAGGTACTCTGTTAAATTACAATAAGTATCTAAGGTATGTAGCAGAAGTAGTATCGGATTATTTATTCAGTCAATATACAAAAGGTAAGGGTAAGTTAAACGGTCTTATTGAGAAAGGAACCTCTAAATTAGGTGCTGATTTAAGCAAAGGTTTGAATAGTTTAGCGGATCAAATAGTAACTAATTATACTGGAATACCGACAAGTAAAAGAAGGATGCTAGAGGAAACACTAGCGATGCTTGTTTATATGCGAGATGTTACTGAAAAGAACCTAAACAGAAATCGTGGAAGACTTCCTGGTCAATCAAATACTTCAGTTAAAAATTTTAAAAGTTCTAAATCAATAAGTAAAGCATTATTGAAAAAGGCAGTGAATCCAATCGCCTCCTTAGCTACAGGAGGTTTATCAGGTTCAAGTGGCGCTCGAAATAGACCAAGTACAAAAATAGCTAACGCAGAGGACGGAACTGCAGGTAGTGGAAAAAATAAAGCGATAGACAAAGTAAAATCCGCTTTATCTATCGCTAAGAAAGCTACTCAATCTTTCTTTACTCCATCTTCCGTACCTAGTAGAAAAGTAACAGAAATCTTTCTTGAAAATGGCAGAAAGTCTGATAAGAATTATGAATTTGAGAGAAAATTTTTTGGTACTAGTAAAGATTCTTTTATAAATGTTGCAGATAGATTTAATGTTCCGGGCGTTTTGACTACATTAGCAGATTTAGCTGAACATGATGGGTCTGACATAACATCCTTGGAAGACTTCAAGGATATATTAATGAAGGCCCCTCACATTACTACTCCGGGAAAATTTTCATCAACATCATTTAATGGTTATAAATCTCAAACATTATCTAGTAATTCCTATTGGGAAGTTTTATTAGAACCATTTGTTCACTCACACATGAATGGCGGTTTTAGTTATTTACCTTCTATTCGTGAAATTAATGTGAAGAATTTAAGAACTCATGGAATATATACTGGGTATAATGAGTGGTTGCCAATAACAAGCTTTGAATTAGAAAAAGCTAAATTAACCACAAAATCATTAGGCTTATATGAAGGTGAAATAGTTTATCCTGTTGGTTGTGAGTTCTTAAATGAATTAACCATAACTATGATTAATGACTCCTTAAAGTCTTGGTCTAGTTTCTGGAGGACAGTCATGGATGTATCTACTTATAATTCAGAGCCCCATGACGCCGAATTCTACAAAGAGAGCAACCCGACTCCTACTGCGATTGACTATTCAGCTCCTATGATTTCTCTTTACAAAAATATCACCTGGAGATGTAAAATTTATATATTATCACCACAATTTAGCACTATAAAGAAGTTTGACTTGTTAGTAGTATTAAAAGATTATACTGAATCTTACTCAGGTGACATAGATTCTCCTGGAAACGATGTTCAATTACGCTTCAGTGTTGTTGGTGAAAATCCTCCAGAGGATGATGGAATACTAAGGGATCCTTTAGACGTTCCTAAACCTACTGTTGAATTTGAGTCTACAGATAAAGTAGAAACAACTACACAAGAAGAGACACAAAAGAAAGAAGATGAGGGTAGTAAGGAAACTACTGAGGAGAAACCCCCAACAGAAGAAGAAGTAAAAAAAGAAACCGCTACAGAGGAACCAAAGAAGGACGAAAAGAAAAAGGAGGAAACTGAAACCAAACCGACAAAACCACCTTCTACAAATAAGCCAAAAGATTCCCCTAAAAAGGGAGCAACAGGCGGTACTGGTAATGTTTATTATGCGGTAGAAGTTACTAATCTTCCTTCTGGTTATCATTTTAAACTAGTTAAGAGAACCGCGACTAAAACTAGAAACTCTGAAAATGACCCTTATGCAGTTAACTTCCAATTTAACGATGACGGATCGATCAAGTCAGCAACAATGGACCCTTCTGATGCACTTAGCAAAGATCGTTATTTCAGTAATTCAAAGTATTCTTACTTAGACTACGACCCAACGGTGACTAATGCAACCGTATTGGGTGAATATCGAGCAAAGGATGCAAAAGAACAAAATTTAGGTTATGTAAACTGGGCGGACTATTTTTATAGTCCAGACTACATGAGTGGTGAAAATAGTTCAGAGGAGGATAGAAAAGAAACTAGGGATAACCTTTATGAAATTACAAAAAGAAAGCATAAAGCGGATGGTACTTACTATAGAAACTGATTATGTATATAAAATTAGGTAAAACTCGAATTAATTATAATATTCGAGAATCTATTACTAAATTTACAATTATCAGTCAAATCATTAATTCCCCAACATCTTTTGAGAACCCAGTGTTAGTTAATTCAAGTGATGAACTAGATATCTGGTTCTCAAAAGATTTTATTGATAGAAATTATTTTCTTGAACTATTGAGGAATGATGTTACTTTGTATTTATACAAGCCAGTTTCGAGCAAAATAATGAATATCAATTCAGAATTTTTTAATTATTACGACTGGGAAATATTAACTATAAATAATAATCAGGTAGATGAGAATATGATATCTCTATTTACTGATATAAAGTTAACAGAAACTGGTAGTAAATATAAGTATAAAGTACTAAGGGATGATAGGTCTGATTACAATTATTATATTTGGGTAAATAAAAATAATAGTTGGGCACAATATTTAGGGGAAGATAAAGAGATTGACTGTATTAATACAGAAATGTCTTTTAATGAGAATGACTTGAGTGCGATTGGAAAGATTCTCGAAGGGAATGAGTGGAGAATTCCAGTTCTTAATGAACCAAATAATTATTGGATCTGGAGTGAAAATCAGATGATAAAAACATCAGAACTTCCTCAAAATCTAGAAAATTTCTCAGAGTCCCTTAATAACAGAGATACATTAGCTATTTCTGAGGTGAATTTTGGGTTAGACTATAGTTACCCTGAGTTCACAAAAACAGATAAAATTGGTATTTACAGAGATACTGTAATTAGCTTAGCCGAAGACGCTAATGTAAATCTAGAAAGAATTGATGAGGAAAAGGATTCTTTTACTTTTGATCTTTCATTCTCTATGACTGATACTGTTTACAATAGCATGTATTTTGTCATGATTGACCCAAAGGATCAATCTCATATACTGTATTATAATGGAGATATAGGTAATATTCCTACTAAAATTGTAGATTTTTGTAAGGAGTGTCATCGAATTTCAATAGCAGCATTAACGCCAAAAAGTTTTGTCACAGAATTAAAAACAAGATTCAGAGATCTCGGATATGTTGTAGAAACATTTGAAGAAAATCATTACAGAATTTACTCAGAATATCCAATAAAGGCTGATTATTTTAATAATATTCCAAGCTTTTCTATAACTCCGAATATTAGTCTGAATTATAGTATTATAGCTAAATCCATTATTGACTCTGATAAAAATGTAATAGAATTTTGGAGTAAAACAATAGGTGGCTGTGATATTGATGATGACAGAATTAAAGTAAACATTGAAAAAGTAGAGCCAGAGTATAATAACACAACAGGAGTGGATGAAGATTCTTTCTATAGAATTACTATTTCTAAATATAATTATACAGAAACCTTTGAAGGATCTACAAAACCTACAGAGGATAATGAGGAACGATTAGATTATAAAATCTCCAGAAACTCTAGACTTGTTTATTGTAATATTAGAAAACCAGGTAAGACTATAAAAGAGGGTGACTATATATTAAGAGGTGGTAAAAATGAAAAGGAGGATATCGAATGGGAAAAAGAAGCCTGGGTTAAATCATTAGATATATTATTTAATGATCAAACAGATCCTGTTTTTCCTGACTTTTTCTTAATACCAAATATTAATAAATATAGCACTGACGTTGATGTTAATGAATTCTGTTATTCTTATTATTCAAAATTATTAGAATATGCAAAGGAGTTCAACTGTCAATTTTTAATACAGAACAATGATTCAAGTGTTATTCATAGTATATGTTTATTAAGTTATAGTCCTGACAGTGAAGAAGACTCTGGAATAATAAAAGCCAGCAATTTAGATCAAGCGTTTGATATTTATAAAGAAAATGCTTATTTTGATGATGATGTTTTATACTCAGTTCAATCAGATATTGAGGATGATCCCTCATCATTTATTTTTATAAACGGTAACAAGTATCAAGAAGATGAGTTTATTACGACACCAGAGGGTATTAGATATACTCTTTTAACAGATGCTAGTAATGATTTCATTTTTAATTATACAAAGGATACCGAAAATAGACTAGTGTATTTCTACAATAATATGTCTATAAATGGTTCTTATAGACCTGGTTATTATATTTTTTTAAAAGGAATATTAACAAACAAATATTCAATATCAACTAATCAAATAACATATCCAGACCCAATAGAATCAACAGAAGACGTTTATGAAGGGAATAACTTAACAAACATGTTAGAATGTTACAAATCTAACTACTTAATTAATAACAATCTAGTATATTTTTATAAGAATTTCCAAAATGGAATAAATCCAAAACCAGAGACTACGATCTTAGCTAGATTCGTAATGGATAAAGTTCATAGAGAGTTTTTAAAGAATAAATGGAATTTCTTAGGGGAAAAGAACATGAATAAAGTTCAGAGTAATATAGAACAATTTATTATTAATAAAATATCTAGTACTTATTCTATAGTTAATTCTATGGAATTAATAAAATTTATTCCTTCCCTAGATAAAAATAAACTTGATATAGAAGTAGAAGTAGGATTAGATGATCTTGTAAACAAAAATATAACAATTGATATTACTGTGGATTTTAGTGATTTTTAGTAAAATAATTTATATTTAATTAATTAAATGGCAACAAAAGTATCAGAACTTGTACGAGGTGGTGAAGGCTATATGAAGTTTATAGACTACACTTCGTCATACAAAGATGATAATAAGGAATTTTTGAGAGGTGATATGTGGGAATTTTCTTTCATTAACCCTCCAAAGATTGTTTATTATCCAGGTGACGCTATCTTTAAAAAAAGACTGAATAATGTTAACGTTTCTACAGATTCTAGTGTTAACGGTTTTGAGAAAAGAATGAGAGGAAATTACGTTATCTATCAAAAGACAGGACAAAGTACTTCAGGTTCACTGACCCTAAGTTTTGTTGATAAAGAAGATCAAGCTATTTCTTATTTTGTTGACGATTGGAAACAAAAAATCTCAGATAGAGATACTAAATACTCATTCCGTAAAGATGATGTAGTAGCAGATTGTAAAATGGTGTTAACAAACAGTTCCCGTATTGCAGTTAGAACACTAACTTTCTATAACTGCATTATTCAGGATGCTCCGCTTGACGAAAGTGGTGTAGATGCTGATGGTAGTGATAGATCAGATGTTCAACTCTCAATGAACTTTGAACACTATGAAAGAGAATTCAACAATCTCTAGAATGATAAAATTTTGGGAAAATGGGGCATTGGCTCAAATTTTCCCATTTTTTAATTAAAAAAATTAAATATATTAATATAAATTAAAATGGATATTTCAACATCAAGTCTGCCGAGTGGTGGATATGGGTATAAATTCCCAACAGTATCTGTAAGTCCTATGACATTTTTACAGATAACACAGTATTTAGAAAATCTTCCTACTGATCCATTAGATAAATATCTTTATGATGTAAACAATCTTGTTAGGGAGGACGAAAATATTATGGATTGCTATGTTATGGATGTAGATTTCTTAATTTTCTATAAGAAATTGATAACAGTAAGTGCAGACATGTCATATAACCTAAAATTAACATGTCCTGATTGTGGTAAAGTAATTCAGAAAACAATAACACTGAATAATGATATACATTTTAAACAAATAGATCAAGAAATCATGAACGGTGCTATTATTGAATTAAATAATCACAAGTACGACGTAGTAGTCCCAACTATGAGAGATTTTAAAAAAGTTTTTGATCTCTATCTTAGATATAAAAAAATAAATGACCTTAAGATGATAAAAACAATTGCTATGATTGGAGATTTTAATCTTAATGGTAATCAAATTGAAAATGATGTACTAGGAGCTACTCATCAAGATATTACACTTCTTTTAGCTTTAAGAGAGTTATATTATGATAGAGTTGAACCTATCGAAGTATACTGCCCAAATTGTACTAGTGTAGAGGATGACGGCCAAGGGGGAAAAAGGAGGAAAAGTTTGGCAGTAAGAGTAGATTCTCTTATTGTCGATTTCTTTCGAGAACTTTGTAACAATTCCCCAATTGATGCAGCTAAAATTTTATTTAAATAAATTTTTAAAAGCTGACGGTATAGAAAACTATACACTCGAAACATTGTTAAAACTAAAAGAGGCTTATTCAGATTTTATTGAAGATTCAGATGGCGGAGACCCCGACTTCCCATTGATTAGCTTTAATACAAAAGGTAAAAAAATTAAAGGTAAGAATATTCATAGTTTTCTGGATGACGATGATGGTTCTTCTGATCTTATTACAGACAGATTTGGGCAAAGTATTAATAAGAAAGAAATGAAAGAGAACCAGAACTATTTAGAAAAAGTAAAACAAGAGGTTTAAATTATGGCAGAGCAAAGTATAGGTAAAACTACCGATGAAATATACGAAAGACGAAACGAAAAAGGAAAAGAGATGCAGAATTACCAGGACGCAGAAAAACAGCTCCTGGCAATTCAAGCAGCTCAACAACAAAATCTACAAACAGCTAAAATGTCAAATTTAGCTCAATATCAAAACAACCAAAACTTAGCCGCTGCTGGAAATGTATTGAGCCAAACACAAAATGACACACAACAGGTAGCCGTCAACCCAACTACACAACAAGTACTGCAAAAATATGGTGCAGTTAAACCGGGTACAGTTACTAAATCAACACATTCACAGCAAGTTACTAAACAGAATATAACAATAAATAACAATACAACAACCACAACAAATAATCAAGTAACTACCCCTCCATCACAACCACAAGTGGTTAGACCACAAAGGGACAATAGTAGTGAAAAATTTAAAATCTGGTTGAATAATACACTAGCTAGACAACAAGAAGACTATGCAAGAAGAGAGAAAGATTATGACAAAAGAGAATCAGCTTTGACTAGAGACTCCAATAAGATGCTTAGAAAGCTCGGAGAATTTAGTAAAGATATGATGGAAAGGATGGATCCTAGAAAGATAGGATCTACAGCAACAAGTCAGATCAAAACTTTACTCTTCATGTTCGGATTTCAATATTTAGCTTCTAACTGGTCAAAAATATTAAAGACTGTAGCAAGTATAGAGGGAAGCTTCAAGCGTGGACTAGCTTACTTTGGACTTTATAATTTAAAGACTGGTAATTTTGAATTTAGTCCAGGTAAGAGTCAATTAGCTTATGATATATCAGGTTTATTTTCAGGTACATTTCTAGCTTCACCATTAATGCTAACTAAAGGAGGTGGAGGCAAAACCGCCCCTCAAATTGGTGGTGAAGGTGGAATGATAGGTGGATTAAGAAAAATTCTCGTAGGAAATCTTGATACCGGAGGAAAAGATAAAGGGTTAATTGAATTAATAAAAGAATTCTTTGTTAATCAAGGTAAAAAAAGAATAGCTGCTGCGAAGATGATCGAAAAACCCGAGTTCAGTCTAGGAAATCTTGAAAGTACATTGAGGAATCTTGGAGATTATTTTGGACAACTGTTGGGAATCTTTTTAGGGGATCCTGATGAGGCTGTTAGAAATATGATGAAATCTAAGATAAGTATAACAGCAGCTCAAAAAGCTTGGAGCTTTATTGAAAACAATAGTACTGGTGAGAAAAAAGATGAGGTAGATATTGGAGGTCGTAAGTATGAAGATATAAAACAAGGTGCTCAAGCATATTTCCAAGGGGAAAAAAGTCAACGAGGTCTTTCTCTAGGTGCTCTAGACAGAAATGGGGAGTTAAGACATACCGATGCAGAGGGTTCATTGTCTCAAAGTTCCGACTTAGTCTTAGTCAAGGAGGACGTTGTTTCTGGTAAGCGTATTGATACTGAACGCTATGCTGCTGGTATGAGCCGAATGAGGGAAGACGCCAGAGCTAATGGTGGTAAAACCGCCGTAATGAATGAGTTTTTAAGTTCATATTTAACAGAAGATGAAATTCAACGGTTCGAACAAGAAGGAAAGATTAAAAGAAATGTTCGATATAATTACGCAATTCGTGATGTTGACGTTCAGGACGATTATGATTATAATGGTTTTATCGGAAAAGAGCAAGAAAAAGAACTCGATGATTATCTAAAAAATGGTATTTTAGGTGATAATTCTAGCACTGCTGTGAAGATACTCTGTCGATTTTTACCAGCAGGAGCCGAACCTGTGGCAGATTTTATATACAGACTTGCAACTGGAAAGTTTAATGGCATGATGGAGATTTACAATGCCATGCGTAAGTTAGAAAATTTTGGATCTACTCTTTGGTTCTTAATTAAACACTTAAATCCAGCAGGACCTGTTATAACTGCGATAGAGTTGTGGAATAAATTCTTTGGTAAAGATCCGAATAAACCTGGAATGGGTACTGAAAAGAGAAAGGTTCTCGTATCAGATGCCCAGCTAAGAAGTAGCGACATTAGACTAGCAGGCGGTGAGAATGTTAATGAAATAAGTGAAGACGTATTAAATTATATAGACGCGAAAGGTGGTATAACAACTACCGGTGATATAACCAATACTGAATATTATAATCAGGTACAAAATTCACTAGCCAGCACTTATGCACAAAATAATAAGACCTATTCAAACGGAGAGGCGAATAAAACCTTTAAAACATCCAACGGTGAGAAGAAAGAAGTACATCTTAGTGCAGAAGAAAACTCTATTCTAGAAAACACAGGGTATTACGTAGGAAATGATAAAGATTATGCTCAATTCATAAACGAAAAGAGATACCGTAACGAACGAGATAAAGGTAATAAAGAATTCGATGATAAAATCTTTAAACACGTGAATTATTCTGCTGTCTATAGTGGAGTTAATGTCGATTCTTATGATGAAACTTTTTCTGACTTTTACAAACAGGTTAAGAATGATACTTCCCTAATGGAGTATCTTAAGGATGAAAGAGGTCTTGATCAGGTACTATCCCATATGAAATTTCACACTTCATATGACCAACGAGATAACCCTCTTTCAAACCGTTTTGTAGCAACTGATAGTGAAGGAAAAACCTTTGATTACCTAGATGTATTTAATTCATTAAAAGATTCGAGTCCTGAAAAGATTAAAGAATTTTATGATCGATTAGCTAATAGTGACTTTAATGCGAGAAAAGATGTTACATCTACCCTATTGAAAAACAACGGGCTTAAAACATATTGGTCTAGATTGTTTACTGGGGTCTTTAAGAAGGGTCTTGGAAATAGTTCTATTAATAGTAGTATTAACATAGAGGAATTATTAAAGGACCCAGAAGGCTATGGACAAAAGTTAATAAACGCTATTCAGAATTCTTTCCCACAGAATCCACAGCATTTATATGGACAAATAAGTGATAGTGAATACCAACAAAGAATGACTGCTTATGAGAAATCAATGGCAGAAAAAACTATCGCAATTAAACATATTCAAAATCTAGTTTCTTATCTTAGATCTTTTATAAACAATGCAGATAGAATTATTGGGGAAAAGAGAAAAGGTAAAGTACTCGAGGCTCTCTCTAAATTAATAAACAGTAGAACAAATGCTGTTGCAATAAAGGCACAAGATCTCCAACTAGCAAATGAATATACTACTAATACTTACAAAAGAACAGTAGCCGCTGCTAATAACAATATGTTACGAATGAGTTATTCAACTAGTGGGGGTGCTGTGAATGAAGAATTGGATAGGTATAATAACTGGAGTTCAGAATGGACAGAGAGAGATGCACAATATCAACAAGATCTAAAGGAAAACGTAGTAACTAACAAAGCCGTACAAGCAGCTAACTTCTTAAAAGGAAAGTTCCAGGATTGGAGTGAAGTGTATGATGAGTATTCAGAAGACACTAAGAACTGGCTCGGAGGAATGTTTAACGATGCCAAAGGTGTTGTTAATAATTTTCTAAAAGATCTAGATTATACTAAAGTTTCTTTAGCTAAATGGCCTAATGGTTATCTCATAAAGAAAGAAAGCAAACTATTACTCTGGCATTGTTTTAATAATAATCCGGACGTAGTTACTAACTTCAGAGTGTTAAAAGCAGGTGGTAGATTTGGCGCTGGTAGAACTTCTTCTAAGAAGCACACCAAGAGTGATATAGCTG
>Ga0326513_10003202_pt1 | contig 11918 bp, 18 predicted proteins | sample 2_2465_0518_D_FD_203654 | JGI IMG/M metagenome (GOLD analysis project Ga0326513, IMG submission 203654) | Bovine rumen microbial communities from UC Davis, California, United States - 2_2465_0518 | ecosystem: Host-associated > Mammals > Digestive system > Stomach > Rumen | place: USA... | reverse complement strand
TGTTCTCTACGAGCCTTTTCTGCTTCGTCTTCAGCTCTGCGTCTCTCACCATACGCAGCTGCCATGTCATAGATTTTATTCCATTGGTCTTGACGGGCTTTTGCGTTAGCATCATTACGAGCATGAACGGCATTACTCCAATTCACTAACTCTGGTGTCCACTGTGGGATTCTAAAATTATTTCCTGCCATCTTAACTCCTTAAATTGTTGCTAATGTGAGCTGTAGATTTTGGTTTGCTTTATTTTGTTCCAAATCCATCTGTTGCTGAATCTTGTTTTGATTCCATTCTTGGAAATCATTAGCCAAGTTTCCATACATTGAGATTTGTGTATCACGAACATTCTTTAACTGGTTCAAACGATTCTGTTGGTTTTGAATGTTGCTATTCCAAATTTGATAAGCAAATTGTCTATCCTGGTTGTAAGCATTGAGAGCATCTTTATACAAACTCTCATTCTTTTCGGCAACACCAGTAGCGATTTGGTTAGCTGCTCCAGTACCTCTACCAATACCTGCACCAGCAGCAGTGTGTTGTAATTGGTCACTTACTTTGTCTATAATTGCTTGTTTGTTTGGAGCATAGAAATCGTTTACATCTTTATCGTAATTGAATTCGTCAAAATCATATACAAATTCATTAGGGTCATAATTGTGTACAAGGTCTTGATACTGCTCTACATCTTTTTGTGTTCCAACAGCATTGTTTTCAGCATAATACTGTCTAAACATTTGTTCCAAATTCTGTTGGGACATGTTCAACTGTTTCGCAGCATCTTCAATGATTTTTTGACGCTTTCGTTCGTCTTCAGTATTACTCCATGCTTGGAAAACACCGGCTAATAAACCAACACCACCACCAATGACGGCACCCCAAGGACCACCAACGGAAGCACCAGCTGCGGCTCCAGCTCCAGCATTACCAAGAACAGTTCCTGCATTTTTAGCTGTACTCATATTAATACCTCACTAAACTATTTATCATTTATCGTGAAAAAGAAGTTTGATACTCCTGATACTGTTATGTTGTTTGTATTTTCACTAACAACATGTTCACCCGCATCATCGTTAAACTTAAACTTGAAATGGTTTGGAATTTGGATTTCACAATCACCCCAAGTGTGAATAAAACACATAACACCACGAATGGTTAAGCAGTAGTTATGTGCTTTTTGTTTAAGATACTTACCAACCATAGCCACACAAATTTCTTCAAGTGAACTAAATTGGGTTATATCATTGGTTTCTGTTTGATTTAATTTCATACAAATTACCTGTCTATCAAACTGTATTTAATTTGTCCACCTAGAATACAGAAATTAACATTATCACTAAGGCTAAATTCTATACACATAATCTTGTGAACACCAAGTTTAAACCATTCAACATCTGTTTGATACTCACCTTGTTCACCCAACAAACCAATCTCCTGGTTAGACCAATCACCACCACTATCACTGTATCGCATCATAATTTGTGGTGAATAATCCTTCTGTAATAATTCTTGGTTCACGAAATCACCAGTATTACATACAAGTTTTAATCTGTCTACAATGAAATGCTGATAATTATTCATTAACATTCCACTGCGTCTAATACGCAACATTGGGCGACCATCATATTCTTCATACTTATTGTAATCCAAATAAACTAAATGTCCATCGTTTGTACCAAACATTAACTTGCTTTCGTGTAGTTGTGCGAATCCTAATCTCCAACAATGTAATTGGTTAGTTTGTTCGTCACGGGAACTTCTTCTATGCCATAGTCCTTCTGCCAAATCATAAACGAGAGTGTAATCGTCATCGTTAAATGTTAAAGCATAGAACAAATGACCATTCTCAGTCCAACATTGACCTGTGGCATCACTAGGATTGTACATTGAGTTAATCTTTCGTTCAACATCAGGTGTACTAATTTTACTTAACTGGTTTCCTTTCCACTGATAAACACCATTCTCACCAATGTTTGAAGAACCTAACCAAAACACATAATCACCAACAAATGAAAGACTGTGTGGTGCTTTGATACCAATACTATTAGCACAGTTCGTTGGTGATACGAATGGAGCATCTACATCACTGTTATATGTGAAAATCTGTGTACTCTTTGGACCGAATGTGTACAACAATGTATTGTTAGAACACAATGCTGTGATATTATCAGGAGACCATTCAGCATAAGTGACGAAACCATAATCTTTATATCCCGTTTCACCAGGTCTTGTGGAGTTTATCATAAAAATATCGTAGTCCACTTGATTTACATTGTTTGTTTCTGTTCTTTCAAATGGATACTGATATGTTATATAAAATCCGTCTGTGTCTTTATCGTTTACAATCAAATAGTTGTAGCAATAAGCACAGTGTGTTGGTTGAATACGAATTGTTGGTTTGTTTTTGTTTTCTTGACGAATACGATATGGTAAAGCAATAGTGCGAATGTCAGCTAACATACCAGCATCATCTAATTCTGTATTAACAGCCCATAGGTTTGAACCATCCACAACAATCAAATGTGGATTTGATGAACCTTCACCACCTGTTTCACACATACCAACTTCATCAGGTGTGTTTGTCAAATCGTTTGTTAATTCTGTTGCTTGGTAATCACCATCAACATTACGAATTACATACAAACTATGACCAAATACTGCGAAAAGAACTGGGTTTCCATTCATGTCTCGGCTTGCTTGGAACAAACCACGGCATTTTCCACCCAATTCTAACAAACTCGTAGAACCAACAATAGAACGCAAGATAGATGTAGAACTAGCACCTTGACCTGTTGTTTCTACGAACAAATTTATACTGTCGGAAAGATTTGAAATGCGAACATCGCTCACATTCCATCCACCAACAACATTTTCTACTAAACTAACCTGTGGCATTTGCTAATTCCCTTACATCAAGCCTAAAAATCTTCCATTCACGAAATCACCATAAGTAAAACTATTGCGTCTTACTGGGCGACCAATGAACTTATTAACTGAACTACTGCGTCTTACATTCTGTTCTAACTCTGTTAATCGTTCTTTTAACAATGCTACAGTACCATCACTCAATCGTGGATAGTTTGTTGCTAAATCATAAACCAATCCAGCAGTAAACAATGCTATAAATTGTCCAGGAATGTTTAATGGTTTGTCCAAGGTGAAATCAAAGAACTCATTGTAAATTAGTTTGAATGTAAAATCTTGATAGTTTGTTGGTAAATAAACTTCAATTAGTGTTTCGCTCACTGGTTTATATGAGAAAACCTGTGAGTTTGGTGTGAAGTTATAGAAATCTTCAAATGCTACGAAGTTTAATTCATCCCAATATGCTGTGCCATCGTATCTAAAGAAACAACGAACAACTTCTTGTAAATTCTCCACTTCAAAATCAGGGAATGAATCAAACCAACTCTTTGCTTCTACATCCGAAACAGGAATATATGCTTTAGCATCAGGTCCTTGATTCTCTACACGATAACCTTTCTTTGTTTCTTTAACAAACCATAAACTATGTGTAGTTTGTTCGTTAGAGTCTGGTAAATCGTTTTCGTGTGGAACTACTGTGACCAAACCATCATAATCATCGTTCAATTCAAACTCACCAATAGTAATCATTTGCTTTGTTGGCTTGAAATCAAACTCTTTTCGTGTAAATGAAAGATAGTTTGTATTAGAATACTGTGCCAATCTCTTTTTCAAAAGAAGAAATGCGGTTTCAAATATACTTGCTGGAATAGGCTGATTTCTGTTTTTCAAACCTGTTTCATCGCATGCGTTTGTAATTATATCACGAACTGTGGTTCTCATGTTTATCTCCTTTTCAAATACTCATTATAGTATTTGCCTAAAGATTGACTCGTCATCCAACGAGCAAGTTGTGGTTCTGTCATACCATACTGATAACCATTGTTGCCTAAACGAACAAATGCTATGTCGGTGTGAGCAGGTTTTCTAATTTGTCTAATAAATGTACTTTGTGCGTACTGTGGTGTGTTCATACCTGGCATAAATGAATGAGCTGGTGTGAACTCCACATCTTCATTTTCAAATGCTTCTATCGCAACAGGGTTAGTTTGTGCTAACCCAGCCGCAAGCAAGTAATCATCATAACCATTATATCGCATTATTACTGACCCTTGATTTCTCTATCAATCTGTTGGTTATTTTGTTTGATTGATTCATTAACAAGTTTCATCTTTTCTTTCTCCAAACCAAGTATTTCTTTTTCATATTTGGCTTGTTCTCCAGCAACTTTGTATTGATTTTCTTGTTGTTTAGCTTGTATGTCTAATGCTTGGGACTGTTGTTCTTGTCCGAGCTTAGCCCATTCTAAGTTCATCTTATCTTCGTGTTCACGCAAATCTAACAAATGCTGTTCTTTTTGGTTTATCAACTGCAACTGTAATTCTTGAATGGTCTTTTTCAATTCACCATTTTCAACGATTTGTGCTTCCAATTCGTTCTGTGTTTCAGTCATAACCATATTCATCTTGTTCATAATGTTAACTGCTCTTGGGTCTTCGTCTTCAGTACTATCACTAATCCAGTTGATTTCAGGAGAGTTAGCAACAATGTCGGCAACCAAACCATCTTTAACATCGGCATCCAATGTTTCCATATAGTGCTTGGCAACAATCTTCTTTGTCACATCATCAACCATATTTGAAACAGCCAATAATTCTTGTCTGCGTTTCATTAGTTTTGTTATGACTTGTGGCCCGTTTATCAATTTGAATTCTGGTAATTTTTCAATGTTATTTTCATAACAAAGTAATTGAATGATATTTCTACTGAATGAGAAAATGGTTTGGTAAGCATTTTCGTACAAAATACCAACATTGGATTCACTATTTGCTTGTTGTGTTAAAATCTCGGCAGCAGTCTGTTCTTTCATCATTGGGTTCAAGCCCATAGAAGGAATACCAATAGTGGAAGCCATTAAATCATTACAGCTTTGAATGGTAGCCATCAAATCTTGTGTCTGATACTGTTCTACCATTGGAATTGGTTGTCTGTCACCATCTACATTGTACAAAGCAACCATAGATTCTTTTGTGTGTAATTTCTTATAGTATTCGTCAAGACCATCAATCATACCAGGTGTCATTAAGAAACTTGCTTTTGGTGTTCTGTTGGCTCTTTCCAACAATGTAGAATAGCCAAGGTTCAAACCAAACTGAAGGTCTTTAGTCATATCCACAATGCCGTTGTAGTCAATCTTGTTATTAACAACGATTTCATTGAAACATACACGATAAATAGGGATTCGGTCGATGTTAATGTTTACTTTGTTTACAATCTTATTACCGCAACACTGGTACATATCTACTGAACCAGCATCGTTTAATTCATAATATGTGACGAATGGGATCTGGTCTTTTGAAGGCAATACCCATTGTGTACCAAAATCCATTAAAGCATAATTCTGTTCATTGGTCACAATATCATCGCCATACAATCTGCGGGCACGGGTTAAACCAATGAAATTAACAATAGCACCCCAAGATGCATCGGAGGCATCCAATTCATAAATGGTTGGGTCTAATGCGACCTGTGAAACATCTCTAACGATTTCAGGTGTGATTTTACCATCTTTAATAGAAAGAATGAAGAAACCAGTTCCTTGAATAGTTGCGTGCTTTAATGCTTGTGAAAGCACATATTTCATGTTGTTTTGGTTTTCAATTCTATTAACTTGTTCTTGAATTTCACTATAAATTCCATCTGGGTCTTCAATTTCCGCATGATATGGGGATTTTGAGAATGGTGAAACAATAGCGGAACAGTATTTTGGATAAAATGTGAACGAACGATTTATTCTACCCTTTCTATCACAGGCTTCAACTAAATCGTCAGTCCAAAAATTACCAGAATAGAACTGTAAGTCATTCTTCTTACGCTGTATTAAATCTTCATAGTGTGTAGAAGATTTACTTAAATTCTCTCTAACTTTTTGAATAAACTCTATATCTTCCATTGGGTTTACCTCGTTTCTCATATATTTATTAGAATGCTTATCTAAAAAGGTTTTCACACATTTCTTTTACTCGTTCAGCAGTGACGATTGAAGAAGGGTTATCACAATAAGTTAATGCTAAACTATCGCAAGAGTCAGGTGAGCGACCTAGGATTTCTTTAATATCTTGTTTGGGAACTAATGCTCTTTTACCAGCATTGTTAATGATATAACTGGTGTTTTTCAATTCTTCAAACAAGTCTTTGTATTTTCGTTCGTTTATATAAAAACCATTCTGTATAGCACTTGCCAAATTAAAATACATTGAAGTTCTTGTATTTGCGTCTTGTGGGTTTAATGGTTTACCACCGAAGTTTATTTCCACTAAATTCTTATGGGTTAATTTCATAGTATCGTGGAAACCAATGTTAAAACCACCTGTAGCATCTTCATACACAGCGGCAAAATGGTATTTGTCATCTAATCGTCTAAATTCCGAACAAATTTTCGCAGTATCAGCACAATTAAGTTTAACTTGTTCTAACAATTCATAGTCATCACGAATAGAGAAACATGTACAGTCTACACCGAAACGAGCGAAGTCTACCCCACATATAATGCGACCACCATGACCAGCCGATTCGGTGCTAAAATCGTTTATATTAACAATACAGTTTTCTATAACATTGTCAAGAATCTCGCCATACAATTCTTGTCTACGCATTAGTGGGTCTGTAATGGCTTCTTCTGCTAAACGCAATTCTTCTTCTGTGAGAAATTTGTTATCACGCATAACAGAAGTGAATACATCCCAAGCACCACTGTTCATTTTCTCACGAACAATAGTGTTAAATTTACAACCCATTCTAGGTGTGGAACAAAATCTAATCTTTGGTTCGCCACCTGTACCACGCAAACAAGGAGCTGCAATAGCCAATAAATCATTTGGCATCAATGCTGCTTCGTCAAGAAATAAATTATTACATCTGGTCTGACCACGGCATGCGTCAGGAGAGCAGTAAGTGAATCCTAATGCTTTTCCTTTACCATACTGTATCGTCATAGAGCCTTTATGGTACACAGGGGTTATACCAAGTTCGGAAAAACGAGAAATCACTTCTTCAAACAAATTCTGTGAGAGTGATTTGAAGTTCTGTGAGAAACATAAAGACTTTTCACCACGCAAAATAGCCATTGTAATCATTATGGATAAAATATAAGTTTTACCCACACCGCGACCACTATAAATTCCCGCTGTGGATTTCTTTGATTCAATTAAGGCTTTTTGTACAGGGAGCAAGCGATAAACATATTCCATAATTACTCCCAACTACATTTGCCATCTCTAGTGAAAATGTAATGTTCATGTCGGTATTGTTTTTCGTTTATTGATTTACCATAACCGAAATGGTCTATATATTTTTCACCAAAGATTGAAGCTGATTTATTCTTATTACTTGGTGAAATACCTAAGTGTGATTTAGATAATTTTTTTCTATGCTCAAGTGATTTTTGTTTTCCTTTTAGAGCCTTGCTAATTTTAACACCTACATTTGGATTTTTATGTCCTTTTGTGTGAAGTCTTTGATGTTCACCTTTAGTAAGAAAAATTAATTCATTTGGTGGGCAATTATAATATCTTCCATTCTCTATTAATTCTTTTCTTGGACGTCTCACTTCAACTCCACTTGGTAATACCTTAACCTCATCACGATGATGGCATACCCAAATTTGTGTTTTGTCATTAATAGCTTGTTCGTAGTTTTCAATTAGTTCTGGTGTTTGGCAAAAACAATTACTTCTATTTTTTATAAAATGTCGTTTACTAATCATTATGCCTCACTGAACTTAATCACTATTCTATCACTATCAGGGTCTTTGTTTGTTTCAATAGTGGTTTCTTTTTGGTTGCCCCAATTCTGTCTAAATCGTCTTTCAAGAATGTCTAAATGTCTGCGAGCACCGCCATTGAAATATCTTTGGCACATTTCAAGTTCTACTTTGTTCATCATTGAGTCATACCATTCATTAAATTTGCGTATAAGTTCCCATGCTTTTTCATCATCGTCACGAATACGAAGGTAGTTATGCCCAATGTTTAAATCACGCATATCGGTGGGTAGGTAGTCTTTATTTAATTTGTACCAAGTTTCAAAACGGCAATAAGATTTTTCACTTGGCTTTGGACCTTGGACTTGCTTTGTAATTAGAAACTGAAAAGTTAGTTTGTCTTTACGAGAGCCATCGGAAACCATATTAAATGTGCTGTCAAGTGGGTTGCAGTCAGCCCATACAGGCTCTGTGAACTCACTCAACACCCATTCAATTACTCGCTTCCAAGGTTGTTTGAAAGGAGCAGACATGATTTTAACCTTCTTTCTGTGCTTCTTCCACAGCCGTATTAACTTTTGTTAGGATTTCTAACAACATATTAAGTTTCTGGTCAATTACTACCAATGCGTTGAATAAATCTTCGTTATTAACTTTTGTTTTCTTTTCTTCCATGTTTAATCTCCAAATACGAGGGCTTACAGGTGCCTCATTACCTTGTTTGTATTACATTTGTTCTTGTTCGTAAGTAAATTCTTCTGCAGTAGCACCTTGAGCTGCGTCAATGGCTTCTTGAATGAGGGCCACATCTTGCTGCTCAATTTGATATTTCTCAATTATACCCTGCAAAACTTCAATTAACTGTTCCATTTGAAACCTCCAAATAAAAGATTCTCTATATTTATTAAAAAACCCACCCTATGTGAAACTCAGTACATAGGGTGGGAAAACAATATAACATTGGAGCAGGAGATATGAACGAAACTCCTGGTAATTCTTGCGAACTACATAGTTATGTATAAACTATTCCCAAGTACATTTTCCATATCTGTTATAGTGATACCACTCTCTTTTGTAAAGTTTCTCGTTTTGAGAAAATCCAAAACCGAAGTGCTCTTTGAATTTTTTACCAAATATTGATTTTGGTGTTTCAGCATTTTTTAGTAGTGCGTCTATTGACTTTTGACTGGGTTTTTTGCCAAACATAGGATTCTTTTCACCCGTCTTTGAATTTCTCAAGTGTTCAATAGTTATTGGGTTGTTCATATTCTCTTGTCTAGTGACTACTCTTAAATTTTCCAATCTATTATCATCACGAATAGTGTTAATATGGTCAATACACATGTTTTCAGGAATTTCACCATTAAAAGTTTCCCATATTAACCTGTGTAATAATACAACTCCATTTAATTTTGAACCTGTTTGTAAATAACCGTTAGTATAACTTATCTTACATTGTTCTAATTTTCCTTCTTTGTTTATTCTATAAACAACATAATCATTATCAATGTATCTGTCATGTTTTTCATTGTAAATCATATTTTCTCCTTATATTTTCATTGAGGGCTCTAAAAGTTTTATTTCACGAACTTCAATAGGGTTTCGTTGTGAGAATATAGTCCAAAATACAGTCGCTAATCGTTCTCCCAAAAATCCGCCAATTCGTGCTTGATATTCAGGTCTAGTATCTTTGCCATTCACAGGCTTACAGAATGTTTCATCGTTTGCCACCCATTTCTTCAAACTCTCAATCTCTGTTGGGCATCCAAGTTCTTTGAAAATCTGTATCATTCGTGGCTCAATGAAATTCACGAAATCCCATATAACTTGTCTAGGCATTTTGGCTATGCAGTATGGATAAATTAAATTTCCATTCAAGATTTGTATTTCTTCAGGTGGTAATGCTCTACGCATAGCATCTACAAGTTTTGGTGAATGGAAAAATGCGGTTTGCTCTAACACACTACAATCTAATTTTATTGGAGCAGCAACAACCACAGGGCTCATAGAGAATGGCAATCGGCGTCTATAATGAAGTAGCGAAGCTCTGTCGCAATCTCTAATTTGGGTTGCTATCCATTTCCAAAAGCCGCAGCTCACCATAGATTCGTGAATCGTATTGGTTCGGTATCTTAATACAACCTGGCACATCTTGGTCTGTTATATACTGCCTTAAACTAATGTCTTGGAAGTAGTCTTTTTCCAGTTGCTTGTGGCAAATTATAAAACTGAACTCTTGTTCGTATGGAATACTATAATCTATCGGAATGTTCTCTGGCACTATTATGTTCATCTTTTTCTTTCTCCAACTCTTTTATGTACTGGTTCATTAGTTTGTTTAGATTTTCCACTAATGGTTTCAGGTCCTGTGGTTCGGTTTCCCATTGGTTGTACTCCTGTTGTATCGCCGAGCACTGGAACTGATTGAATGCTTTTACTATTTCTTCTAACTTCGGCAAAGATTTTCTCCTTCTCAGGTGTTCGTTTATTTAAATTAAAATACCTATATTCCAATTTATCTATATCACCAACACTATTCCCACATGCGTCAAGTTTCCCTAATCGTCTTTCACAAAATGTTGTGGTATCTTGTGTTAAGAAATGACGAACAAACGCACGGCTCCAAATGGGTTTACTCCAAGGACTATCCACACTAACCTGGACGCCATTCATATCAAATGCCAATCCACCTTTTACATGGGCAGTGTGAATGTCAATCGTAGTTGGTTTCCAGCTCTTACGCACTGTGAATTTGTGGTGGTAGTTCTCTGTTATGTTGTTTGGTAAGTCAGCATTATAAACGCAATTCATTGGTGCTATCTCTGTGAACTGTTCCATCAAGGTTTTGTTTGGGTCACGGGTAGTCAATCCATTGTCGGTCATAATTTGCCACGAATAGTGAAGCACATCAAACAAAGGAAACATTCTAAACAAACTATCCAAGTCCTGTTCCAACATCAATCGTTCGTCGGTATCAAGGCATGTCAATGTATCACCATAATTCAACTTAGAGAAACAATCGTTGTAGCATTTAACCTGTGGAGCTTCTACACTGCGAACATCGTACTCAATCACATCACCAAACTGGAACAACTCCTTTCCATTGTTGTAGATATGAATAGCATTGAAAAGAGGTTTGTGGAAATCCACAAACTCTCTCACCACATCTTTTGGCTCGTTAGTTATTAGGCATAAATGATTCATCGGTTTCTTCCTTATTTTCTTTACCCAATTCTTTCTTCTTTTGTTTGTATTCTTCTATTAGAAGTTTAATCTCACCTGGTGTGAATGTTGTTTTCAATTTTTCAAAGAACCAGTCTTCCAAAGCTTCTCTTTCTTCGCTATTATCCATTTTCTTTCTCCTTGTTATCTTTTATATGGAATGTATGTTTTATACCATTCTTCGTATGTTTTGTCTGTTTTACCTTCCTTCTTCTGTCGCAAATACGCATAATATCCGAGGGTGAGACTCACGAAATCTCTTTTGATATTCACGCTGGAAAAGTCGGTAGCAGACCTTATCTCGTTCACCATGAAATTTCTGTCTGTATCTTTTTCCAAGCACAAAATCTTCTTGTGGTTTCTCTGCCCAGTATTCTTCAATGCCTTCTTGAATCTTCTCTTGCCATTCATCGTGCCTAGTTTCATCCGACCAATATTCTATGAGTGCTTTACTCAATTTCTCTCTATGTTGTTTGGTTTTCTTATATCCGCATTACTCAAAATCTCCTTTTATACTGTTTAACATTTGTTCTGCTTTCAACTCTTTTAAGAAATACTCGGCACTCTTTATATCTGTCCTATCCAAACTATTCAAAGCACAGAAATCGTGGAAGTCGGAAGCCAAATCGTTTCGTGGTGATTCATAATGGTCTGTGGCAAGCACATTTCCGCCACCAACCGGTCACCTTGTGTGAGTCCAATGGCAATAGATTTATCAGTGCTACCATCTTCGTACAAATCACTCGCAGCATCTATCATATCTTGTTGTTCTTGTGTGTATTGTTCCATTTTTATTTTCTCCATTGTATTAGTTTATGTATTTTTCTTTTATGTTATCCATCATTCTGTTTAAATCATGTTCAGTCCAATGCTCATTTCTTGCTTTATTCAAAACACACTCCATAGTTTGAGCATC
>Ga0326513_10003199_pt1 | contig 11922 bp, 6 predicted proteins | sample 2_2465_0518_D_FD_203654 | JGI IMG/M metagenome (GOLD analysis project Ga0326513, IMG submission 203654) | Bovine rumen microbial communities from UC Davis, California, United States - 2_2465_0518 | ecosystem: Host-associated > Mammals > Digestive system > Stomach > Rumen | place: USA: California... | reverse complement strand
CCGACAGGCACCACCTCGCTGATGACGCAGACCACCAGCGGCATAGAACCCGTGTTCCTGCCCTGCTACAAACGCCGCCGCAAGGTGAACCCCAACGATGCCGACGTGCACGTGGACTTTGTCGACGAGGTGGGCGACTCGTTTGAAGAGTACATCGTGTTCCACCCCAAGTTCAAGGAGTGGATGAAGGTGCAGGGCCTGGACACCGAGAAGCGCTACAGTCAGGAAGAGATTGACGAGCTGGTGACGCGCTCGCCCTACTATAAGGCCACGGCCAATGACGTAGACTGGCTGATGAAGGTGCGCATGCAGGGAGCCATCCAGAAGTGGGTGGACCACTCCATCAGCGTAACCGTCAACCTGCCCAACGATGTCGACGAGGAGCTGGTCAACAGGCTCTATGTCGAGGCCTGGCGCTCGGGCTGCAAGGGCTGCACCATCTATCGCGACGGCTCGCGCTCGGGTGTCATGATTTCGGTGACCAAGAAGGAGAAGAAAAACGAAGACGAGGTGCAGGACAACAACCTGGAAGAGGCTCCGCAGAAAGAGCCGCCATGCAAGCACCCGCAGGTGACCGAAGTGCGCCCGCGTGAACTGGAGTGCGACGTAGTCCGATTCCAGAACAACAAGGAGAAGTGGGTGGCGCTCGTCGGACTGCTCGACGGCTATCCCTACGAGATCTTCACAGGTCTGCAAGACGACGACGAGGGCATCATGCTGCCCAAGTCGGTGACGAAGGGCAAGATTGTGAAGCAGACAAATCCCGACGGCACCAAGCGCTACGACTTCCAGTTTGAAAACAAGCGAGGCTACAAGACCACCGTCGAGGGACTTTCAGAGAAGTTCAACCCCGAGTACTGGAACTATGCCAAGCTCATCTCCGGCGTGTTGCGCTATCGCATGCCCATCGAGCATGTCATCAAGCTCGTCTCTTCGCTCCAGCTGAAGTCGGAGAGCATCAACACCTGGAAGAACGGTGTGGAGCGTGCCTTGAAAAAATATGTGACAGACGGCACTGAGGCAAAAGGACTGACTTGTCCCAACTGCGGACACGAGTCGCTCGTCTATCAGGAGGGATGCCTCATCTGTAAGAACTGTGGCGCATCGCGCTGCGGATAACCATCCGGCTGAGGTTGAACCGGCACAGCACACACGACAATGATAAGAATCGACACAAGTATCTATATACGCGACCTGCGGCTTTACGCCTTCCACGGTGTAATGCCGCAGGAGCGAAAGACTGGGGGATGGTTCGTTGTATCCTTACGCGTACATTATAATATTATGGGCGCAATGGAGAGCGACGATGTGGCCGATACGCTGAACTATGCCGAACTGTGCAATCTGGTGAAGCGCGAGATGGCCGTGCCGTCGAACTTGCTGGAGCATGTGGCCGGACGCATCGTGCGGAGCATCTTCGCATGTTATCCGCAAGCGGAGGCCATCGACCTGACACTTACCAAAGAGAACCCGCCGATGGGTGCGAACTGTAGCGGTGCCGGGGTCGAACTTCACTTAATAAATGATAAAACTCAGAGGTGATTAGTCCGTTTTTCGACAAGAAAATGTAATTTTGCAAGGAGAGATAACGCATACTGAAAAAGCTATAGACACATGGGGCTGAGAAGGATTGTTGCTTTATTGATACTATTGAGCTGTTTTGCGGTGGATTTTGCCATTGCAAAGCATCGCTATACGTTAGTCATCGATGCCGGACATGGCGGAAAGGATGCCGGAGCCTGTACACGCAGGTCGAAGGAGAAGACCATCAACCTGAACGTGGCATTGGCCTTTGGCCGGTATGTGGAGCGTAACTGTCCCGACGTGCGGGTCATCTACACCCGCAAGACCGATGTGTTCATCCCTCTGCATGAGCGGGCTGCCATAGCCAATCGCAACAAGGCCGACGTGTTCATCTCTATCCACACCAATTCGGTAGCCAGCAAGCGGCCCATCTCCGGTATGGAGACCTATACGATGGGTATCCGACGAAGCGACGAGAAACTGAGTGCCGCACAGCGTGAGAACAATGTGGTGCTGATTGAGGACAACTATCGTCAGCACTATGCTGGCTATGATCCTCGCTCGCCCGAGAGCATGCTGATCTTTCAGGTGATGAACGAGAAGAACATGGCGGCAAGCGTTGAACTGGCGCAACTGATACAGAAATACACTTGCTCAACGGCGCGTCGAATCAACAAAGGTGTCAAGCAAGACGCATTCCTCGTGCTGCGCGAGACCTCAATGCCCGCCTGTCTGGTGGAGCTGGGCTATATCACGACGCCTGCCGAAGAAGCGTTTCTTACGAGCAAGAAGAATGCCGACCGCATGGGATTCGGCATCTATCAGGCTTTCGTTGCCTTTAAGAATAAACATTCGGGCAAAGGACATGCAGCTGTGCCGACGGCTGAGCAGTTTGTTGAAACAGAGGAGCCCGCAGTGGAGGAGCCTGAGGTGGCCGAAGAGCCTGCATACGTAGAGGAATCGCGCCCGTCGAAGTCAAGAAAACGTTCAGGAAATGCCTCGTCGTCGTCAAAGACAATCTTCAAGGTGCAGTTCCTGACCAGCAACAGGAAGCTGAAGGCAAAGGACTCGCGCCTGAAGGGACTGAAGAACGTGGACTGCCATAAGGAGGGAGGCGTCTGGAAATACACCATAGGGGCCTCGTCGGACTACAACGAGATTTATCGTTTGCGCAAGAAAATCCTGGGTAAGTTTCCGCAGGCCTTTATCATTGCTTATCGGAACGGTGAAAAGGTAGATCCGGGCAAGGCATATCAAAACTATAAAAGTAAAAAGAAAAAAAGAAAGAAATAAAAAACTATGAAGTTGACTAATGAAGTGAAAATTGGCCTTGTGGCCATCGCAGGTATTGTTTTGCTCTTTATAGGTTTGGAGTATCTGAAGGGCAGTACCTTGTTCTCTAACGATGACCATTATTATGCTCGTTTCAACGACGTGTCGGGCATGTCGGTGTCGAGTCCAATCTATGCTAATGGCTATCGTGTCGGCGTGGTTGAAGCCATCGACTATGACTTCAGCCGTCCCGACAACATTGTGGCTACCATATCGCTCGACCCGCGTCTTCGTCTGCCGCGAGGCACGCGTGCCGAGATTTCGAGCGACCTGCTGGGCAACGTGAAGCTGGAACTGAAAATGGGTGAGAATCCGTTGGACCGCCTCGCCATTGGCGATACAATCATCGGCGAGGTTCAGCAGGGCATGATGGGCAAGGCCGCCAAGATGGTGCCGCAGATTGAACAGATGTTGCCCAAGCTCGATTCCATCCTGTCAAGTGTCAACACGCTTCTGGCCAACCCCGCACTGGCCAATAGCGTGCAGAACGTTGAGGGAATAACAGCCAACCTGAACAAGACCACCAACGAACTGCGCCAGCTGTCAGTCTCACTCAACAGTCAGTTGCCCCAGATGCTGACCAAGGCCGACGGCGTGCTGACCAACACGGAGGGACTGACCCGGCAGCTGAACGAAATCAACGTGGCTTCGACGATGAACAAGGTAGACCAGACCCTCGCCAACGTACAACAAATGACCAAATCGCTGAACAGCAAAGAAGGAACTTTGGGACTGCTTTTGCACGATCCGCAGCTCTATTACAACCTGAGCGCAACTATGGGCGATGCCGACAAACTCTTGATTGACCTCAGAGAGCATCCCAAGCGCTATGTCCACTTTTCTATTTTCGGCAAAAAAGATAAGTAATTTTATTTTGTCTAAATAAGAATCAGCCGATAAAACAATCTTTCCCGATTGTAATCGGCTGATTTTTAGTTGTTTGGACATTTGCAATACCTTTTAACTCCAGAAAAATCGTGAAACATCATAATTGCCCCTGTATAAGCTGGTTACGATGTTTGTAAACACATGATTAATATATGAATTATTTGGCTGTTTGAAAAAAAATGTCGAACTTTGCAAACGAAAACGCAAATAGATAGCGTTCAACATAATCTGATTTTCATTTTAAAACCTACCGCCCGATGCAACAAAGTCATAAGGCGCTTTGGGACAACTGCCTCAGATTAATCAGGCAGAACGTAACAGAGCAAATCTTTAAAACATGGTTTGAGCCAATCGTTTTTGAAAAATACGATGAGGCTAATACCACTTTGTTGGTGCAGGTTCCCAGTCCCTATGTCTACGAATATCTTGAGCAGCACTTCGTGAAGCTCATGGGCTGGGCTTTGAATCAGAGTTTCAAGGCCAATGTCCGGCTGACCTATCGTTTGGTGACGGATAAGACGCACAACCTGACACAGGATGTGGAGAGCGACCGTCCTGCCGACATCGGACCACAAATAGGAACGACACTTGCCAACAAGGCTCCCACCGTGCTTGACGCAGCTGTGGCTCAGCTTGATCCACAGCTCGATGCCAAAAAGACTTTCGATAATTATATTGAGGGTGATTCAAATAAGTTGCCGCGCACGATAGGCCTTTCTATTGCTGAACATCCGGGCAAATCGACTTTCAATCCTTTCTTTATCTTCGGCCCGTCGGGATGCGGAAAGACGCACTTGATCAATGCCATCGGCGTGCAGTGCAAGAAGATTTATCCGCAGAAGCGTGTGCTGTATGTGTCGGCCCGTCTGTTCCAGGTGCAATATACGGATGCTCAGCGGCAGAACACCGTCAACGACTTCATCAACTTCTATCAGACCATCGACGTGCTGATTGTCGATGATGTGCAGGAGTGGGCTACAGCCGAAAAGACCGTTGCCACGTTCTTCCATGTGTTCGACCATCTGTTCCGCTTGGGCAAGCAGATTATTTTGGCAAGCGACCGTCCACCGGTTGACTTGGAGTGGCTGAAGGATCGCATGCTGACACGATTCTCCTGTGGCCTGATTGCAGAGCTGGAGAAGCCGAATGTGCAGCTGTGCAAGGCTATCCTCGAATCGAAATGCCGCAGGGACGGTCTGAAGATTCCTGCCGAAGTGATCCAGTTCATTGCAGAGACAGCCAATGGCAGCGTGAGAGACCTGGAAGGAGTGCTCAATTCGCTGATGGCACATAGTATCGTCTACAATTCGAACCTCGACATGCGGCTGGCTGAGCGCGTGATGAAACGTGCCGTGAAAATAGACAACCACCCGCTGACCATCGACGATATTCTGGAGAAAGTGTGCCTGCATTATAACGTTTCTCAGCAGAACATCTTCAGCAAGAGCCGCAAGCGCGACTATGTTCTGGCTCGTCAGATTTCGATGTATCTGGCTCAGAAGTTCACGAAGATGCCTACCTCACGCATTGGCCAGCTCATCGGCGGGCGCGATCATTCGACGGTCATCCATAGTTGCTCGGCTGTCGAGCAGCGTCTGAAGGTCGACAAGGCCTTCACGGAAGAGCTGAACAGCATTGAGACATCATTTAAGCTGAAGCACAATTAACTGCTTCAGTTTTTTTGTTATCCCTCAGTTTATGAATCAGTTTTTGTCTTCATTTGTTTAAACGAATTGTGTTTTTTCGCGTCATATATTTTGTAATGTATATTAAAACATATATGAAAGAAGTGCGTCGTTTGCTTTTGTTTCTTTTCGCATGGGTCGCCTTGCAAGCCAATGCGGACCAGTTGGACGATATTCGTCACGCTCTTGAGCAGTCGTCTGTTTCACAGCTTCAAGAGAAAGTATATATTCATACCGACAATCAGTGCTATTTCGTGGGCGACACCCTGTGGTATAAGGCATACGTGGTGCAGGCAGGTACGTTGCAGCCTACCCATCTGAGCAAGTTGCTCTATGTCGAACTGCTTTCGCCAGACGGCTTACTGGTGGAGAGACAGACGATTGTCATCAATCCGAAAGGCTTCACTTGCGGGCAGTTCGAACTGAAAGACTCGCTCTATTCCGGCTACTACGAACTGCGAGCCTACACCCGTTGGATGCTGAACTTCAATGTGAGACAACATCGCTATAGCACTACTGACAAGTGGGCCTTCTTCGACAAGCGCATGGCTGCCGATTTCTATCGCCTGTGGGACGGACTTTATTCGCGTGTGCTCCCCATCTACAGCAAGCCCGAAAAGTCGGGTGACTATGATGTCCGGCGTATGTACCAGCGCCCCAAACAGCGTGTTCAGAAGCCAAAGAAAGACGATCTGATTGTGACTTTCTATCCCGAAGGCGGTCATCTGCTCGAAGGTGTGCCGAATAACGTGGCCTTCGAAGTGGTCAATCAGCTGGGCGAGGCTGTCAATATCAAAGGAACGCTGACGGGAACTGCCACGAAACAAGAGATCAAGACTGAGTACATGGGGCGTGGTTCTTTTGTGGTGACACCGGGCAGCGACCGTCTGAAGGCCCATTTCACGTATAAAGGCAAAACATACGATGCAAGTCTGCCCAAGGCAGAGAAGAAGGGAATGGCCATTCAGTTGCAAGACAGTGTGCTGACGATCACCGCCAATGGTCTGTCTCTGTCGGACGAATATGGCATCTCGGTACTTTGCCGTGGCGTGTTGCAGCATTTCCAGAAACTTTCACTGGGAACCAATCGCCTGTTGCTTCCTTTCTCTTCGCTGCCTACGGGTGTAAATGACGTGACCGTTTTCAATAGTGATGGGCAGATACTGGCCGACCGACTTTTCTTTGTCAACCATCACGACCAGGACGGCAACCTCATCGTCGCCGACTATGACCAGCGTCGCTCCTACGATGCCTACGAGAAGATTGAGGTTCCCCTTCAATGTACGCAGACGGACGGGCCTGTTCGTTTCTCGCTTTCCATACGCGACAGCTACACCGACGAGCCGACTTACGACGACGGCAACATCATGACCGATCTGCTTCTGTCCAGCGATTTGCGTGGTTTCATTGCCCGTCCTGCCCATTATTTCGAGGCCGACGATGCCCTTCATCGCCGTCATCTCGACTTGCTCATGCAGGTACAAGGCTGGCGCAAATACAAGTGGAAGGAACTCTCCGATACAGCCAGGACGATGCGCTATGAGCCGGAAGTGGGGCTTACGGTCGAAGGTACGGTGCATAAGATGATTTCGCTCAACGAGATTGAACCCGAAGAGATTCCCAACTGGCTCACCGGCATAGGACAAGTGGGGCCGAAATCACCAGAAGAGGAAACGGCGGCTGTCGATCCGTTTGCAGACGAGCCCGAAGAAAGCGGTGGATTCATTTCGACCGACGACACCACGATACCGATGGAACGAGCCGATCAGTCGATGTTAGACTATGGCACTATGGATGCGGTTACTTCGGGCCTGCGCACCTACGGCAGTACGCTTCGACGTGACGTGCTGGTCGAGGCCGAAATCAGCCTCGGCACGCAGTTCGTCGGTGCAGTACAGAAAACAGAGAAAGGTCATTTCGTATTCAAGGTGCCTCCTTTCTACGGTGACGGCTATCTGAACATGAAGGCCTACAAGGAGAGCGACTCCATCAAGAAGAACATGGCTTCGCGCAAAGACACGAAGATGATGGACGAGGATGCCTTCCCCGATTTCTATGTGAAGCGCGAACTGTTCTATCCCATGTTCACCCATCCCTACAACTATTACGAGAACCATCAGCCCGACTTTACAGACGAGCAGCTCATTGACACGCTCTCAGACTTGTCGATGGAGAACGATGTCTATCAACTGGACAATGTCACCGTGAAGGGACATCGGCGCGGCAAGCGTGCCATCGACTGGAAGAAGCCGGCTTTTGTCCTGGATGCCTACGACATGTATAACGAGCTGACCGACCGCGGCCTGTCGTATGGCAAGCTCGACATGCGTCTTTTCCCTATCCAGGTGTGTCGCTATTTGTATGGCAACATGAACCGCTATCGCATGTTCAATGTCGATGGCCGTATTGAGGGCCATACCTACTACCGCAACTATTCGCCCTACGCCATTGGCTCCTTAGCCGAGAAGTCCGCGCTGCATCGTCCGCATCGCACACCTCAGTGGTACATGACAAATCTCAAACTGAATCGTTTGCAAGACGTGCGTGTTTTCAGCGACTATGAGCCACGCAACGAGGATTCCACATTGGTGATGGGTGTCACTTCGGCTGATGCCACTGTCGACCTTGTTCCCATTCCCGACGATGGCAAGCAGATTACGTTCCGCGATCGTCACATCCTGTTCCACGGCTTCAATGCTCCCGAGGCATTCTATCAGCCCGACTACAGCGAGCGCCGTCCTGCCGAGCCTACCGACTATCGTCGCACGCTCTACTGGAATCCCAATGTGGTGACCGACGAGTCAGGTCGTTTCACTGCCACCTTTTATAATAATAGTAAGGATACACGCATCAGCGTGACGGCTGCAGGTGTCACACCCGATGGAAAATTACTACACAACAAATAACGAGTAAATTGAAAACGTAGTAAATTGAGAATTGAGAATTGAGAATTATGATTACACTGTACTGCCCATAGCAAAACTAATCATAATTCTCAATTCTCAATTTACTACGTTTTCAATTTACAACACGAGTACTTTCTTCACGCGTCCGTTCTTTCTTACGATATTCAGACCTTTGTGCAGACTGTTCAGCTGTCGGCCTTGTGCGTCGAACACCTGTTCCGTCTCTTGCTGTACGGTCGTGATGTTGCCAATGCTGCTCGGCAACTTTCCGTCGATATAGTCAGGCAGATAGTAGCCCAGATGAGGCGGCTGGTTGTAAGCGGTGTTCTGCCAACAGACACCCATGCGGTAGACGTGGTCGTGCATCAGCGTTGGTACGGTGTATTCGGTTGGCGTCCATGTAGAGTAGATCATGATTTCCGACGGGTCATCATAGTTCCACATGATGAGTTCCTCGCGCCAGTCACCCAGTATGTCGGCCTGCAGACAAGGAGTGGCTTTTGTACCGTTACAAGACTGTGGGTTCTTGTAGGTCGAGGAGTTGAAGTCCAGCACGTTCGTGAAGCTTGAGCCGTTCCACTTCTGAATGTAGGGAGCCGCCTTGCCCGTGTTCTTGTTATAATTGCCGTCGAACAGCTGGTCGACATACGAACCGTCCCAGTAGATGCGGTAGTTCACAGAGCACGACTTCTTGATGACCTCCGTGCCGTCGGCAGCCGACCGCGGATAGCGGTTGTCGCTCGACCAGAACTGATAGCCGCGCAGTGTCGACGAGAGTGCAGCGGCCATTCCGCGTCCGTTGTCTTTCTCGGCCAGATCACCGTGCCAGATTACTCGGCCCGTGCGTGCATTGTGCAGATCCCATGAGCCGTGATCCGATGTCAGTTTCTCCTCGTGCACGTCGAACACATACAGGTCGGTCGAGTCGGGAATCATCTTGCCCACGTGGATGGCATCGCCGTGTCCGTAGCCTGTGGCATAGAGCAAGGTGCCATCGTTGTTCAGCGCAGCAGCACCCCACAGAATCTCGTCGCAGCCGTCGCCGTCCACATCGGCAATGCTCAGGTTGTGGTTGCCGTTGCCATAGAGCGTATTGCTGCCGACAATGCCGCCCTTGGTGTCGGTAGCCCCCACACCGCCCGTGTTGGCATTGGCCTTCACCAGCGGATTGCGCTGCAACACGTCGCCGTCTACCGTAATCTTAGGCCACGACTTGCTCTGGTCCACCTTGCTGCTGAACACCAGCGACTGGCTCTCATTGGGCGAGGCATGCAGCCATTCCGTATGCAGACGAGTGCCATCGAAGCTCACGGCCCAGGCGTATGCCTTCGTGTAGTAGCCTCGGGTGAAGATGCCGCAGGGACGCTGGTCGGCACCGTTGATATAGGCCACGCCAGCCAGGAAGCGCTCTGAACGACCACCGTAGTTGTCGCCCCAGAATCCGCTGGGGAAGTCGCTCACCTTGCCCAGTTCCGAACCGCCCTCAGTGGTCGTTGACCCCGATGGTGTCTTGGTGCCAGTTCCGGCACGTCCGGGCAGATACCACGTCGTGTGAATGGCCTCGCCCGTCTCACCGTTGAACACGGTCAGGTATTCCGGTCCGCTCAGGATGTGTCCGTTCGAGTTGCGATAGTCACTCGTGTTGCCGTGGCCCTTGATAGTGGCATCGGTGGCAGCCAGGTTCACGTAGTTGCCCTTGCCGTCAATCGAGCCAGTGGCCGTCTTGCACATCATTTCGGCCTTGCCGTCGCCGTCGAAGTCATAGACCATGAACTGTGTGTAGTGTGCGCCTGCGCGAATGTTCTTGCCCAGGTCTATGCGCCACAGCTTCGTACCGTCCAGACGATAGCAGTCTATGTAGACATTGCCGGAGTAGCCGCAGTTGTAGGAGTTGTCCTGCGAGGTCGACGGATCCCACTTCACAAACAGTTCATACTGTCCGTCGCCGTCAACGTCGCCCACGCTCATGTCGTTTGGCGAGTAGGTGTAGGGATAGTCGGTCATTTCTGTGTACGACTTGCCGTCGTCGGTATATTTCCATTTAGCCCAGGTGCCTCCTTCCGGACGGTCCAACGTCAGCGTGAGGAACTTCTTGGCCCACGGCCTGACGGCAGTCGATGTCTCTGTCACCTCGCCGTTTACTTTGGTCACAATCTGATATTCAGCCGAGGCGACACCAGTGCCAGAGTCCTCGTAGTTGGTCTTGGTCAGGCCACTGGCAATCACCTCACCGTTGCGCAGCACGTCGAACGTGGTTGCGCTCTTGTCGTCGGTGCCTAACAGTCGCCAGCTGACAAAGTTCCTGATGATCGATGTGGGTACTACCACCACGCCACGATCCAGTTTCTCCATCTGGCTCGTGGGTGTCACCTGTGCTTGCATGGTCAGCGCGGCAGTGGCAGCAGCCAGAAAAGTGTAAAGCTTCAGTTTCATGTTCAAGTAAGTTGTTAGTGAATGAATTCTAACCAATCAGGGGTTATCGCTTGCTCGTCACGTCCTTCTCGTACTGCTGAATGCACTGTATGTACTCTTCGCCTACGGGAACGTTGTTCTTCAGGTTGAAGTAGTCGAACACGGCACCGAAGGGCAGCGACTTGGCCTCTTCCATCAGTGCCAGGCGCTCAAAGTACTGACCGTTGTCCTCATACTTGCGCAACAGTTCCTTCGGCTCCAGCAGTGCCTGCAGGATGCACTTCTGTGTTGCACGCGAACCTATGATATATGCGCCTATGCGGTTGATGCTGGCATCGAAGTAGTCGAGGCCCACGTGGGCGCGGTCGAGTGCATCGGCGCGAACCAGCTCCTTGAAGAGGTCGAGTGTCTGGTCGTTCATGATGGTCACGTGGTCGGAGTCCCAGCGCACGGGGCGGCTGACGTGCAGCATCAGCTCTGGCACGTACATCAAGAGCGTAGATACAAAGTCGCTCACGTTCTCCGTCTGCTCATAGTGGCCGGTGTCCAGCGTGTACATCTGCTTGCGCGTAGCACAGTAGGCGGTATAGAAGTCGTGCGAGCCCACGGTGTAGCTCTCCAGACCGATGCCGAACAGCTTGGCCTCGAAGCAGTTCTTCACGCCGTCGAGCTTCTCCTCCATGATTTCATCGAGCGAGGCAGCCAGTATCTCACGGTATTTCTTGCGCTGTACGGGCATGTCCTTCGAACCGTCGTGCACCCAGATGTTCATGATGCAAGGGTCGTTCTGCGCCTTGCCCATCGCGTCGGCAATGCGACGGCAGCGCTTGGTGTGCTCAATCCAGAAGTCGCGAATGCCTTTGTCGGGGTTCGACAGGGTCAGGTCGCCGCTCTTGGGGTGAGAGAACGAGGTGCTGTTGAAGTCGAGCTTCATGTTGTTCTCCTTGGCCCAGTCCATCCAGCTCTGGAAGTGCTCCACGCCGCACTCGTCGCGGTCAACGAACTTGCCTTTGAAGTCGCCGTAGATTTCGTGCAGGTTCAGGCGGTGGTTGCCGGCCAGCAGCGTCTTCACGAACTCAATGTCCTGTCGCACCTCGTCGATGTTGCGAGCCCGTCCGGGGTAGTTGCCAGTTGTCTGAATGCCGCCGCTCAGTGCCTCGTTGCGCTCAAAGCCT
>Ga0326513_10003198_pt1 | contig 11925 bp, 13 predicted proteins | sample 2_2465_0518_D_FD_203654 | JGI IMG/M metagenome (GOLD analysis project Ga0326513, IMG submission 203654) | Bovine rumen microbial communities from UC Davis, California, United States - 2_2465_0518 | ecosystem: Host-associated > Mammals > Digestive system > Stomach > Rumen | place: USA... | reverse complement strand
TTATACATTTCCGCGCTTGATTCAGTTCCGGTATTCGTAAGAAGTAAATGGTTTGCTTCGTAATCGCTGGAATCCAAGTTCTTTGCTCTGAACTCACCTTTTGTTTCAAACTGCATAACACCTGTTCCTTCAAATAAAGCACCTGTGCTCTGATCGTTTGTGCGTAACTCCGTTGTGTTCGGCTCTGTACCGAAAATGAGATTGACAGCCCGCATGGTTCCTGCCGTGATAATGTCCGCAGAAATCTTGTATGCAGACAGCATATTGATAATTGCGTTTCCGTCTCTGGTAATGCCATAGTTCCATACAGGGTCCCCGTCATTCCAATCATCGGTCCATGCAAACCCGTTAGCATCGAATGTGTAAATGATCGTGCTGTTTGCAAGCGTGCTGGCATCGTGGAAGTAATACTGCAGTCCACCGCCAGAAACAGGCAGTGTTGTTTCGTATAAACCCAAACTGTTCATAACCATTTCATTCAGGTTCATAAGAAGCATTGTTCTGTCATTGATTTCTTTGTCTACCTTTGTTTTGGCATACTCAACAATCTTTGACTGAACGTTTGTCATGGTTCCGTATGTAGCGTAACCGTTATTTTCCTTCGTTTCGCCTTTACCCTCGATTGAGGTATTTGCATTCAAACCGACGGTAACGTTTGAAACGATTGCGTTGTAGGTTGTGCCGGCTTTGAGGAAAGAATATTTATCCATTGGATAAAGGTACGGGGCCGGCTTCACCGTAGCCTTCACCGGGCGATAAGCAAATCCATTGAGTGCCGTTCCAAGTGCGGTAACAACACCCTGCACGTTGTCTCCGAGTAAAGGATTTTCGGAAATATCGAATGCGTAATCTTTAGTTCCGGAAAGATACTCCTGGACGGTGCTTTCATCAATTTCTTTGTAGAAATAAACGCCGGTAATCGTAATATCGTTTTCCTGAATCTCATGGTTATATCTCTTCGTTTCATCTATCGAAACAGAAGTATTGGTATACCACTTTAATTCCAGAAGGCCGTTGTAATTGAAGAATGCGCATGTTCCTGTAAGCATACATGCGGCCTGTAACAGATTGCGATATGTGTAATCATCTTCATCCGTAGGAAGCACGATTCTATAGCTTGCATTCGGAAGGCCGGAAACAGCAGAACCGTTTGCCAGAATAACGTCGCACAGATCGCAGATCCTAGAGATAAGTGTCTGTACTGTTGTGGCGCTTGTCAGCTGGGACCAGTCCGCAGGTTTATCAAGTTTAGCCATGCGGTCCAGTGCTTCCACTGCCAGAATCGAACTGTTTTTAACAGGCGCGTCAATCGTGAAGTACCCGCAGGGAATCCATGTAATATCAGAAGCACTCTGATAGTTTTCCCAATCGGCAATACCGATTTCTACAAACAGCTGCGCGCCTTCAAACTTGACGTTGTTCCACTGGCCTGTATAATTCTTCAATTTGAACTTGCATTCACCAGCGCAGGCAGATCCAATCTCAATACGAGTGCCAGTGATTGAATACCGGTCAATCGAAAAGGAACCGGCAATAATATCTGCATCCGTAAGGTTGTATGTAGAAGTAGCGGTATCCATTCGGATACGGCATACCTGTTTCTGGTTTGCATCGAATAATGCCTTTGTAGCTGAACCAATCGGATACATAGTTACCGTTCAACTCCTTTTCTCTCAATAATGTTGAAAGACACGTTTTCCCATAGACCTACCTGTGCGTTATACATAGGCGCGGACCTGTCACCGACATAGAAGTCAGATGTTCTCCAGGTTCCGGACAATGCGTCCATATACGTAACCGTAATGTATTCCGGATTGAACGCTTGCAGAATTGCGCTGGCTTCGGCCCATGTAAGAGCCTTCCATGAAAGCTCAAGATGGACCGCCTGTCCTATGCGCATTTTGTCCATGTTTGTGTCTTCCGTTCTTCCAGCATCGGCAGCTGAAATATCGGATAGTCTATAAGTGTAAGAGGCAGGGCATAATACGCTCACCCCGTCTACACTCTGAATCGGATTGACACCTGACATATCGCCCTACCTCCTGTTAAATTTTTTGATTATCCAACCGGTACGAATGTACCGCCGTCTCTTTGATTTTTCCTTGCCATTGCGGTTGTGATGGAAGACAGCGGAATCTCTACCGTTCCTTCCTTTGCAATGAGCTGACGTAACAGATCATTCTGTTCTCTGAGCAGTCTTACTTCATCGCTGTTAGCGTCTCTTACACCCTGTCTGATACCTTCAACGATTTGCGCATTGTTGGCTACCGCTGTCTTACCGTTGCTGAACTGTCCGACAAGTTCTCCGTGATTTGCCATGAACAATCCGTCTTCCGGGAAACCGCCGTTTGCATACCAGCCTGTGAATCTCGGAACGCTCAGTGATAAGAACCCGCTGCCTATTGTCTGCCATTCAAAATGCGGAAGCGGAACGTGAATGTTTCTGAATCCGCTAAAGACGCCCATAATCTTTTCTTTCAGTTTGTTAAACACGCTGATCGTATCGTCCTTAAACTTATTCCACTTCTTCAGACCGTCAGATGCGACTTCACTTATCTTTTTACCGAGTGCGTCCCAATTAACCGTACCTGCCGCAACCATGCCTACTGCACCTGCAGCCATGAATCCAATACCAAGCGGGAAGTGACCGGTAAGGAAGAAAATCACACCCAGAACCATCAGGAATCCGCTGATCGTCTTCATAATGCTTTGCAGTGCTTTCCCTACTTCCGTTTCAGCGGTCTTCCAGTTCACCATGACACTACCGACAATACCTACAACACCGGCGATTGCGGCAGCCATACCGACGCCGAAGTGACCGTTTAAGAGAAGAATCACACCAAGCGCCAGAAGAGCACCCATGCAGATACCGGTTATTGTGCTTAGTGCCGTTGTTACATTCGATTCAGCCGCTTTCCAGTTTACGATTGCGGCTTTTACCAGCATTCCTGCGCCTATAGCAATAAGGCCAAGGCCAAGCGGAACACTTGCACCTGTGAGAAGTAACAGAGCACCAAGCGCTAACGAGAACCCGGCAACCGCACCTTCAATCAATGTAAGAGTATTGATTGTTTCCGTTGACATGGAATCCCAATCGGCAGATGCGTGCGTCGCAAACAGTTTGGAAGCACCATGAATCATCATTCCCAATCCGAGAATCGGATGGCCCATCAGAAGCAGAATTGTACCTAGCACAAACTCAAACCCGGAAAGCATCATTTCAACCTCTGTAAGATGTTTCTGCACAAGTTCTTTCAGTTTTGCCATCTTGCCTTCATATTCCGCGACTTCAAACATCTTGGAATAGTCCAGACCGCCGACACCGCCACCACCGGAAGAATCACTCTGTTTCGTAAGTTTATTGATTTCATCAAATCCCAGAATTGTTTTCTTCAGCTCGTTTAGCTTTTTGCCAGCACTGCCGGCAGCAGAAGCAAACTCTTTAGGATATTTAAGTGCTCTGGTCCATTGGCCGGCACCGCTTAGAAGAGATAGCACCTGGTTTATCAGATTGATAACTGATACCAGTTTGTCTATGATCCAATCCAGAGCCGGCGCTAGTGCGTTCATAATCGGTGATATTGCCGCACCTACTGAGTTAGCCAGGTAATTGAATGACGTTGCGATCTTATCCATGCTTGCCGCAAATACGCCCATATCACCGCCGGCCTTTGAGAACTGGTACATGTTCTGTGTACCTTCTGACAAGCCGTCTGTAATTGCCTTAATGAAGGACCGGATTAAACGGTACATGGCAATTCTGGAAAGAGAAGCGTATAGCTCTCCCGCACTCTTCTTTGCGTTATCCATGCCTTCCCGCATCTTTTTGAACGTATCTGTCAGATCACGTACATTTGTCTTTGCAGTTTCGGCGTCTCCGCTTTCTGTGATGGTTTCGCCTTTTTTAGAACTGGAACCGATACCGGCAAGGCCCTTGTAACCGCCACTCAGCTTCCCGGAAGCCATAGTCTGCTTTAACTTTTCTAGTTCCGTCCGGACCTTTTTAATTGAGTTAGCGGTAGAAGAATTGAGAGTACCGGTGATTTCAAATTCGATACCTCGTAACTCTAAATTGTTACTCATTTGCTTTCTCCCTTCTGCCTTACCATCTGTCCCTCAAGATAACGTTGCATTTCGTCCATCTGGCGTTTAGCGCGCTCGTTCTCTGTTTCCTTCTCTTCCTGCGTATCAAGCGGGATAGGGAAGTCCATATACGGGTCTGGCTGGACTTCAGCCCATGCGTTGAAGTATGGGTATACACTTTGCATGACTTTGTAAATGTACGCACCCTGTAACCAGAGCCATTGATTCTGCTGTTTCTTCTTGATCTTGAATGCTTTGAGATAATACTTTGCTTTTTCTACATCATCGTTCCAGTATTCATCGAATGTCATTCCCATTGCCATGTATACCGGCGCCTGCTGTTCTAATATCTCGGTGAATCGAACTTCCCGGAAAGCGGGAACTGTGGTAGATGCGTCACCGACACATTCATCTACCACTCGATCTTTTTTGAATCGTTTTCCACCTCTGTATCGTCGATAAGTGTTGTCATGGCTTCGTAATACATTTCAGCCAGCTTTTCGATCAGTTCATCTTTGCGGGTAAAGTGATTGAACATTTCAGTCACTTTTTCTTTGCGTTCTCTGCGGTGGTGCATGATGAACGCGCCTTCAAATAACTGCGGGATCCGTGTCATTGGCTTTGTTTCAATCTCTGTAATAACAAAACCGGTGGATTCCATCTGTCTTACTACATTGCGCGAAAACTCAAGAATGTAATGCGTGTTCTCGTAATCAAATTCAATCTTCTGTGCCATATGGCTTTTTTCTCTCTTTCCTCATTTTTTTGAAACAGATACAAGTCTAGGGAGTTCTCCGTTTCGATAACTCCCTAGATTTGCATTTGAAATTAACCGTTGTTTGTATCGCCGGTTGTGTCGCGGTACATAGACTGAGACGGCATGATATTTGTAGTCATTTCACGAACGCCGTTGACTGTCATTTCCGATACGGAATATGATGCGCGGCCTTTGAAATTGTACTTTCCGAACTGTCCCGTAGGGGTAACAGTGCCGTCAGACTGCTCAGTTCCACCGAGCCATACGGACCAGTATTCATCTGCTTCCGCAAGTGCTTCAACCTGCCGTACATATGCAAGCTCATAGTTGGATGTGAAACCTACAGAACCATCGTTGTTTCTGATTCCGGGAATGTATGTTCTTCCTGAATCCTCAAGGGTGGTGGTTTCCACAGCTTCCTTTGCAGCCATAAGCGCAGGTGTAGCTTTAATTGGGAAAAACTTGGTGTAGGATGTCCCGTCGGTGGAGTGCATGAGAAACGTAGCGTAACTAATTGTTGGCATTTTCTACCTCCTGTAAAAATTGTTATCGTCAGCCAGGACGGAATAGGTTCCAACCAGTCTGGCGATTGAGTTATTTGACATATTCGTTACAAAGCCCAGAGTTTCACGGGAGAAGTTCATCCGCATCATGTAATCGTCAACATCGTGGGATAACATTCTGCACTCTTCCCGCTTTCCGGTTGTGCTGTTTGAATATATCTGCACACGGAACATCAGTTCGGCCATGTTTTCACGCAGCCTATCATCTTGTCCGTTTGCGTAAGTTTTTACTTCTGCCTGAACAATGGATATAAACGGGAATACCGGCGGTGCGTCCACTTCATCGGAACCGAAGTTTTCTTCCGTCAGCTCCGGGTTTTGAGAAATTACGTAGGTCATAACCCTATCGAATACTTCATCCGATTTGTCTATCATCTTCCGAAACTCCTTTCATATACCCGTTGCACGATTTCCGAATATTTCTGCTCAAGTTCCTTGCGGGCGTTCCACATACTGCTGTTTGCGTCATTACCGAATGTTTTCATACTGTTTGGCTTAGGAATGCGAGTGCCCGGATAAAAGGCGTGCTCTGTGTCCGGTGGATCATTGAGCGTTTTGTGGCCGGTATAGTACCAACCGTCCGGATTCTCCGCGTTCCTGTTACCGTATGCGCCGTGAGACATTACGCGGCCTTTTACAACTTCCGCTTCTTCATCTGGTGCTTCGGCCTTTGTAATGCCGGTACCAAATTCGATAAACAGAACCGTATCACCTTCAACAACAACCTTTGCCCTGCGCTTCCATTTTGTGAAGCGGAGTTCTGTGCGCTTCGGCTGGTGATCTTTCATACCAGCGTAAATCGCCCTTTCAAAGTGCAAACCTGCAATGTCCGCGCCTTCATCTGCCAGCTCGTTTACAAGGTCCGTTGCAAACTGCAGCAGTTTCTCTTGAAACTTCTCAAGTTCTTCCAGAGCCTTGTCAATCGAACCGGCTTGATTCAGGTCAATCGTCATTTTCATTGTTTGCTTACCTTTGCGATGGCATAGGCAATGCAGTTCAATGATTTGCGAATTGCGGTAATGCAGTAATCGTTCGGCGTATCGGTTTCGCCTTCATCGTCCAGATCGGGAAGTGTATCTACCCACAACACTGTCTGTTCATCAATCGGACAATTCACATCGTCCGTGATAATGACTTTTGTGTAGTTAATATCGCTTCCGAATATCTCAGCATAGGACCGACCGGAAGCCGGTGAGATACTTGCCCGCATGAGTACGGGCTTCTCGTATGTCACAATCGGCTCTCCGGTTTTATAGCCCTTGTCTGAAATAATCCTTTCCGTGGCCTTATACAGCGCGTAATAGAATACTTGGGTATTTCTCTTCAGTATCTTCATTACGCACCTCTAACGCGCTTTTACGAGCGGAATAACGGCATTTAACATTGAATCTGGAACATACGCACTTTCGTAATGTCTGGAAACCCCGTTTTCAGAGTGAGACGTTTCACCTTCGCCGCCCTGCTTGTTTACGAGATATACACAAATATCTATGGCAAGCGATTCATAGCGCTTCGGTAAGACGCCCATCTGATCCTTTTCCATATCCTGAAACGGATACAGTTTGTTCAGAATTGCCCTTTTAGCAGATTGAAGGTAAATGTCTATAACTTCATCATCTGCATTGGTTAAGGTTTGAACCTTTCTAATCATTGAAGAATCTGCCATCGGCATTTACCTTCCTTTCTCTCTTTTTACAGAGTGATCTTTACTGCGTAGCGTTCATCTGTGAGTGCCGCAATGTAGTATTTGCGGGTGATAAGGGTATTCTTACGAATATCCGCATCGGCAGAAGAACGGTTTCCAATCTGATAGGATTCAACTTCTGTTCCGGTCTTGTTGAACAGAGTGACAGCCTTCTTGGTAGCCAGATAGATTGTGCCTGCTTCCGCTGTGGAAGTGGATGCATCTGCCGGTGTATACGGAGCCAGCGGGTCTACAAAGATGTTTGTGCCTGCAACGGTTCCGACATAGCCGCGACGTGCAAATGCTTCAACATACTTCAGATCGTCTTTCAGAGCCTTGCGGAGCTTTGCAACCATCTTCTTGTTTACAAGAGCGAATGTTTCAGAAACATCTTCGGATTCGTCTGTAACCGGCAGCATAGCCTGTGCGTCTGCGAATGCATCGAACCAAGCTGTACCGGAAACCTGAATAGTCTGCGTTGTGGTGTCAAGCTGTGCAATTACATCAGCGTTCATGGTGTTAAACATGTCAGTAGCCGCATAACGAGCGATAACCAGTCCGACATACGGATCTGCCTTCTGCTCTTCGTCATACCAGACACCCTGGTTCTGAGCGGTAGCGACTGTGTACGGAGTTTCACCGTAATCCATTTCAATGATCTTGGTATTGCCAGCTTTCAGCGAAACCTTTTCAACAGCCTGCCCGCCTGTTACGGAAGAACCGCCGGCAACCGGTGTTACCTTCGCATAATACTTGCGGATCTTCTTAATCATTCCCGGCTCGCCTTCGAGCTGGTTATCGACAGTGCAGAAACGCGCGTGGTCGATATGAGACTGGAACTGGTCTTCTACTTCATTCTGTAAAACGAAATTTGCATACGGATGGTTAGCCATAGTTTTTTTAGTCCTCCTTCATTCCGTAAAGAGATTTGTACTCATCCGGGTGTTCCTCGGAGAATTTGTATCTATCTTCAACGGACATTTTTCTTAAATCATCAAGCGTCATTGTGGATTTACCTGTACCGCCTACCGGGTCCGACGCGCCGCGCATAATATCTGCACGGATTTTCTTCTCGAACGAATCCTTAAAGGATTCCGCACTTTTGAAGAAACTTTCTGTGTCTCCGTCCGCAATGGCAGAAGCAGCTGTCTTTGCAAGTTCAGCATCGAATCCGATTGCTAACAGGCGGCCGGTGTAATCGGCAACCGCAGCGCTCTTTTTAAGCTGCTCGTTCTCTTCCTGTAACTTCTGCAATTCTTCTTCCTGCTGTAACTTCTTTTTGGCTTCTTCATCCAGGTACGCTTCGTACTGCTTCTTGTACTTGGATGCTTCGCCGTTTGCCTTTGAGATACTTTCTTTGGCCTTCTGGTAATCGTTTTTCAGCTTGTCGTAGTCTGCTGGTACTACACCAACCTTCTTCGCTTCCAGCGCCTTTGAAATGTCCTCTGCAGACATTCCTTCTGTGTAGGCATCGCCTAGCAAATCCTGTAAAAAACTCATTTTTCTCTCCTGCGTTTGATCGACCAGTTCCCTCTGGTATGCTGCGAATTTTGTAAAGCGGCTTCCCTGCCGCATAACTGCGTTTTATTTGATCGGCTTTTCCCTAAGCCGTTGAAACCTTACTTAACCGAATATTTGAGAACGCAACGGCAATTCACTACGTTTTCCGGTTTGGAGAAGTCACCGGGAAACCTTGCGCTATCTCCGTCATACGTATAGAACCTGTCCTCTATCGGTACCGATACCCCTTCGATAAAATCGTGGGTATCTCTAACTCTGGGATCTCGCATCGTCTTCCAGGTCTTAATGACCTGCCCTCTGCGAATGCCTGTGCCGGCCCTTTGCCGTTCAAGCCTGATCTCCAACTGCTCGGCGGCATCGTAAGCGCCGTTTTCGTATACCCGGTGCATTTCCGATTCCGCAAGCGTGCCTATCCGTCCAGCGTCTTTGTTCTGTACATGTGTGCTCATTCTGTCCTTGAACGTTTCACCGCCTATGACTTTGAACAACACGTCATACATGAAGTGCTCGTTATCCATAACAGGGTCTATCGGAAGCCCTGTCTCTGTAAGACCGGCTATATATGCGTCGATAAGCATTTCTTCCAGCCAGTCGCACATATGGACCCTTTGTCTTTCTATCGGCTGTTCCGATACTGTTTCGTATTCCTGTTTTGCCAATCGGTTTATTTCATCGAAATCCAGCATGGGAACCCCTTCTTTAACAAAAAGGAACCGCAGGAAGGGCGGGTCTAGGTTTCCCTTCCTGACGGTTCCTTTGAACCTCTTCTCAGTCTTTACTGGAAGCTGTGCTCTTGCACATAAGTTTTCGTTTGATCTCTACAACAATCGGTGCGGAGTGCTCTATCTTAACTTCTGCCGCATTTCCGTTTGCAAGGCATTTTTCGATTGCCTTTACAATGTCCTCTGACAGCGTATATTTATTCGGCATTTACGATAGAGACTGCTCCTGTGTTTCTTCCTGAACCGGTGCGGGTTCTTCCGCTGTCTGAGAAGCCTTCCAGTTCTCGTATTCTTCGTATTCCGCTTCCGGGTCTACGAACATTCCGCTTGCAATGTATGCCGTCCGTGGCGGTACTTTATCGAGCAGTACAGACAGCACGTTTGCCTTTGTTGCAATGTTTTCGTAATTGCGACGTGTAAACCGGATTGCAATATCGGCCTGCTTGATTCCCAGCGGATCGTTGATCTCGTTTGCTATCTTCAATACGTTCTTCAGGAATTTCCGTTCCGAACGCTTGAACATAAGTTCTTCATCTTTAGCCCTTGCTTCCGCATCGGACCAGCCGTTCCGCAGAACAACGCTTGCACCGGTATCGGAAGTGCTGGAAGCATTCATATTCCGGTTTGGCATTCCGCAGATCGTAAGAACTGTGTCATACATGTGCGTAACAAGCGTCTGGGTCTGGGTCTGGTTAAGTTCCGGTGTAATGTATTTCACATCACCCTTCATCTGTTCGGACCGGTCTGCATATGCAAGCGCACCGAGTTCCTTAACCTTCCGCACAACATCATCGTCAATATCGACGTTATGAAACAGCATGATTGAAGAAATAAGCTGGTCTACATTGTCTACCCGTGAGCTTGCAACCTCGTTGATCGCATCGAGAAGCGATAAGCATAACTCAAACGAGCCGAGCCGCGCAGAATTGAGCGGGTATTCGATAATTGGGAAGTCTCCGAGCGGATTAAACTCTGTCTTCAGCACCTTTACGTCCGGTGCCGTTCCCATGATCTCGTAATAGATATTCGGCGTATAGCACGAATAGATGAAATCGTTATCCTTTGTGGCCCTGTATTTAACAGCCAAAATCGGCGGTTCACCGATAATTGAGCTGGAATACACAACGAATGTGTCTCTGGGATCCAGGCAGAAGGTATAAAACGGCGCGTCCTCGTGTTCCCGTTCCGATTTAAGCGGATTAACGATTCTGTAAGCCGTTCCGCATATGTGCATCCAGTTCACCAAATCGTGATCGACAACCGCTTTATCGCATGAGCGCATCCAGTCATTCAGCAGATTCAGGCCGGCCAGCAGATTTGCATCGGAAGCACCGACGGAAACGTACTGGATTGGTTCTCCCAGCAGATACCCGTCCTTGAAAGAGACAATCTCGTTCGCCCGGTTTTCGATAACCTTGTTGTTGATCTCTTCCTGGAACCGTTTTACCCGCCGTAAAGCAGGCTGATTGCCCTTGTAATACTTCCACAAGTAGTCTATATGCCATCTGTTTTCATCGTGGACCTGCAGTGCTTTCTGCAAAATCTCACCGATATTATCCAAATTGACTGTTTCGTAATCTAAAAGAATCTTTTTCCTGCCGGTAAAAGAACTGTAATCACACTTTTCAAAGTTATCTGCTGGTGTATTTGCCATGATTGAGCCTTCTCCGTCTATTTAATTTAATTTAATGGGTATAAACCCGCGAAACACAACAACAAAATGGGGGAAAATGGGGACTAACACGGCCTTGCAATGGCTTTTACGTAGTTTGCACTGGCCGTAAGTGCCATAAGAGCAGTCTGCGCAAGGGAATCCGGTGCATCGTCGTGCTTGTTCTTTCCTGAAAGTTTGAATCCGAAGACATTCTGCATAAACAGGTTGTATTCCTTTGAACGGTGGTCGGAATCGAGAAAGATAAAATTCGCCCGTATATCCGGTGCCCTATCCAAAATCCGCTGTTCTTTGGAAGCATTGTTCGGTGCCATCTTGGATTCCACCCGCAGTTTGTAACCGGCCTTGTCTACTTCATCCTGCACACCGTCTACATAACTCTGCAGGGCCTTGTTTGCTTCTATCCGTACCGCATTCAACATATGCTTTGTGATCTTGGAAGCAATTAACGGCTGCGTAACGTTCTTTTCGCCGTTGTTGTATATAACATCGACTACGTAATAATTGTCCCCGTATTGGTAGACAATCGGTGCCGCAGTAAAGTCACCGCCGCCAAACGCAGGGTCGATAGCGGTAAACCGTCTGTCCGGTTCTCCGTCTGGCAAGTCTCCGTTAAAGTATCGGAACCCGTCTACATCGAACAATGTATCGGCTCTTTCGATTGGCTCTCCCTGATACTGTGCAAACCAGCTTGCCAGATCGTTATTTCTCTCAAAAGAAGCACGTCTCTGTCTGAAGTATTCCGTAGTAAGCCGTATATTTTCGCCCTCGTAATTGAAGTTACTTTCATCCTTCGCATTCAAAGCCGGTGTGTTGATAACCGTATACCGGCGGTTATAAAACCGGAAATCTGTTTCCAGCAGGTTCAGCCGCCTTCCGATAGGGTCTGCTATAGACCATCTTGTACCTACCCAGATAACTCT
>Ga0326513_10003197_pt1 | contig 11927 bp, 15 predicted proteins | sample 2_2465_0518_D_FD_203654 | JGI IMG/M metagenome (GOLD analysis project Ga0326513, IMG submission 203654) | Bovine rumen microbial communities from UC Davis, California, United States - 2_2465_0518 | ecosystem: Host-associated > Mammals > Digestive system > Stomach > Rumen | place: USA... | reverse complement strand
TCCGTTCCCCCCTCAACAAAATCACTCTTTCCCCCATACACCGTCTGCCCGAAAGTGACTGAGGCGGTGGCGGATTGGTAGGGTTCGTAGGTGGTCATTTCCTGTTCACTTTTGTAAATCACAAAATGCAACTCTGTGCCATCAAAAGCAGTATCTGTATATGTAGATACACCTGCATCTCGCTCTATACTAAACCAACTCCACCCGTCAACCGTTGTGGTAAATGTATATCCATCATCTCTTATATGAGCAGATTCGACTCTGCCTACCGTTCCTGCAATTGCCGCACGGTTTAACGACACATAAACGCCACTTGTGAAGTTTTTTATACAATATGTTCCTGCTTTCAAATACGCTCCGAATGTTGTAAACAGGATACCAGATGGGGAATCTGTTTTATTGTTTCCAAACATATCGTCTAATGTGTAGTTCGTGTAATCCACATTACCAGTGAGCGTCAGTTGATCGCTTGAAAACCACCCCGTAAATTGATTAGTCCCCACATCATCCACCTCTACCCCCTCATATCCGCTAATGGGGCAGATGTTGGAGTAGGGGGCAAAGGGTGTTGCGGTGGAGCCTTCTTCTAACTGTGGCTTTGCTGTATCATCATAAGAATGTCCACTAAGCACAACAAAAACTATTTTAACAATAGAATCTTCTTCTAATACTAGTCTATACGGATTATCACTTTTTGCGTGATATATTTTTGGAGTGTTGTTAACATATAAATATAGTCTTGTATAATCACTACTTTGATTCGATGTAAAAGTATAAGTTCCTGCTTTTATAGTTTCTTCCATCAAATTTAAGTATGTAGAACTATTACAATTTCCATTTACAGAAAGTATCCCGAAATTGTCATACCTAACAGTAATTCCATTTCCACTATAATTATTGTCAAAAGAATAGGGGAATACAATCTTATTCTTCCCAGCACCCCCTACCCACGGGAAGTCGTAACCGTGTAAGTCCTGTTTGGGCTCTAACTCTACCACAAGGCTCTCTGCGTTTATTGGTGCGGCATCTGTGAGGGTGATGGGATTGCCTGTGACAGTTTGCGTGCCTTTGATCTGGTCCTCCACAATCTGTTTGTTCTTAATGAAGTCAAGGGCGGTTGTATCCGTCTGCGCCCAATCACTCTGAACAGAGGGACCCGTTGCTCCTGTATCCCCTTTCGGACCTGTTGCGCCAGTAGGACCTTGTTCACCCGTATCACCTTTCGGGCCAGTATCACCCTTTGCTCCGTCCGCTCCTGTGTCTCCTTTAGGGCCTGTTTGTCCTGTCGGTCCAGTTTCTCCTTGTGGGCCTGTCGCACCTGTATCACCCTTCGGTCCCTGTTCTCCTGTATCTCCTTTGGCTCCAGTATCCCCTTTTGCACCTGTGTTTCCAGTATCCCCTTTAGGGCCTTGCTCTCCAGTATCTCCCTTTGCGCCTGTGTCACCTGTCTCTCCTTTGGGTCCCTGTTCGCCAGTATCACCCTTAGGTCCTTGGATACCTGTATCACCTTTTGGACCTTCTGCACCTGTATCTCCCTTGGCTCCTGTATCTCCCTTAGGTCCAGTTTCACCAACAGGGCCTACTTCGCCTGTGTCGCCTTTAGGTCCTGTCTCGCCACGTTCTCCAGTATCACCTTTGGGGCCAGTCTCGCCTTGCGGTCCTTGTTCGCCTTGCTCTCCTTTTGGCCCTTGCTCTCCTGTTGCTCCACGCTCTCCCGTGTCACCTTTCGGACCCTGTGCACCTGTGTCACCCTTAGGACCGATCTCTCCAGTATCGCCTTTAGGCCCACTTGCCCCAGTATCTCCTTTAGGGCCAGCCTCGCCTGTGGCTCCTGTATCGCCCTTGGGACCCTGTGCTCCTGTATCTCCTTTAGGACCTTGTGAGCCTGTATCACCTTTTGCCCCCGTTTCTCCCTGTGGTCCAGTTTCTCCACGCTCACCTGTTGCGCCTTGCGGTCCTGTCTCTCCTGTCGCTCCGGTTTCGCCCTTCTCTCCGGTGTCACCTGTTGCGCCTTTTAGGTAGTTAAAGGTCAGAGTGGTGGTGTCTCCCACGGTTTCAGCACTCACACTCGGTGTTCCAACTTCTCCGATGTGTTCCCCTGCTACCGTTTCGATATTACTAATCAACCCATAATCTGCTGATGTTTTGTGTCCTATAATTTCCTTATCATTAAGATATGGATGGTTGTCTAATATATCATAATCTTTCTCATACGCAACAGCGGCCCTTGTCACTTCACCACCAATCTGCATCCTGGGAGCCACATCACCACTAAGTTTCTGCGTATTTGAAAAACCGCCTGTGATCTGTCCGTATTGCTCACTCATGGCTTTCAAGCTCCTTTCCTATGATAAACTTCTGATCAGCTATAAAGGTATAATGTCCGCCTATGGAATCCACAAGTTCAAACTCATAACGATACTCTGTCATCTTTAGATCTTCTGTGTCAGATGGTGTAAGGTTCAAAACACAGGTGTTTTCGTTTAGATCTATCACACATTCCTTTTCAACTACTTCGCCATAGTCAGGCATCTGCCTTAAACGAAAATAAACCTTGTCCCCTTGCTCAAAAACATAGGCTTGCCCGGTGGCACTCACTTTGGGAATTGGTTGGATGTCTGCTGTATCTCCCCTTGTCAATGTGATTGTTTGTCCGTTTATCGTAAACATTTACTGTGCCCCCTTTTCCAATAATTCAACCTTAGTTTCTAAGCGTGTGATCCTGTCCCCAAATGTGTTGTGTTTCTTTACCTCTTCTGTCAGAATATCAAGTTTCGTATCCGTCACCGCTTGATTCGTGGTGAGCTGATTTTCTATTTTCTTATTGCTCATCATATTCGTGATAATGACCCCTACTAGGGCCAAGCCTCCTGTGATGATTGCCGGGATGATCGTTGACATTGTTATTCTCCTTCAATTTGGTTTGGCGGGTTCTGTCCTGGAATTGGAACAGGTAAATATTCATCATAAGCAATACAGGTCCCAAACATTGCATTGCTGATGATATATTCCCGATCAGCGTGAACGGTTTTTCCTGCCTTATTCTGAAAAGCATTGTTATACACATTTGCAATGCACGGGATGTCAAGGGATGATGTTCTGTAATACTCATCCTCATACATCACTTGTGACACTATACAGCGTGAATTTGATGAAAAACTCTTGTATTTATTTGCCAATCTTCCTTTGAACAGGAAGTGCTCATAATCAAAAATCCAACTGTCCCAGGGCGGGCTTGTGTTGTAAAGGTCCCCGCTTGAATAGCACCCATCAATAGGGAATGCCAGTTTTTTATTGAAGTCAAAAAAGAAATCTATGGTTTTCTTCGTAGCCGGATCTACAACAGGCTCTGTGCTTCTGAGGAAAGTCAAATGTGGAAAACTGAATCCGATCAGTTCGCCAATCTCTGGCGGTTCTCCTCCATCATCCTCATACTTTTCAAGAACATTGATATACATACTGTCATTACTGTCCCATCCATCAGGGAGCCATTGATCGCCTGTGATGCTCGTTGGACCATTAGGCCAAGGGTCTGTGTTATCAAAAGAATTAAACCCAAACTCAGCACCACAACGATCATCCTTTACCCAGTAGTAATAGATTTCAAATAGTTTCTGCTTGCCATCAAACGTGATATAGCATTTTTCACAGTTATATCCGTATGGGCTATAGGCTTCTTCCCATTCTGTCCTTGTCAGAGAGTAATCTTCCAAAAACCGATTGAGCACCCTATCAAACATCAACTTGAAGCCTTCATTGTATTCAGTTCTGATGTCAAGCTGTCCGGTCAACGTGTAGTATTGTTTTATGCGATAGACTGTACCCATTAGGATTCCTCACAGTATATTGTTTCATCGGGGTTTACGTATGTAATTTCAGCCCAAATATAATTCCGTAACTTCAAAAACTGTCCTTGATCTGTGTTCACATACAAAAAAGCATTTGCCGCCTGTGAAGTATGGTAAAAAGAGTTGTTTGCCACACACCACAAATCTTTGAGACCGCTGCCTGTTCCTGCGGTACAGATAACCTGTTCAAGATAGAGTGTTTCGTTTGATTCGTGTGGCAAATCATAACTCTGTACCATCGTGCCGATGTTAGTAGGTGTATCAACCATTTTGTAAGCATTACCATTATTGGATTCCACCAAAACAGGGAAGCCCTCAAAATTATCCGGTGTCACAAGCCAAAAATGCGGATTACCACGGCTGTCACCATACGGCATTGAAAATCCGAGGAAATTCCCAACATCATCCGTCAGAAACTTCATAAAGGTTACATTGCGCCCATCGGGGGTGTTCTCCTGCGTGTTGACGGTGCTGGGGAAGTTTACCTGCAAGCGTGCTGTGTAAGTACCACCGGATGCTGTTGGTGCACAGGGGCACACATAGAAGTAAGAATAGCCATTGCTCTGCAGCATTATTCTGTATGTGACATTCTCGCCCAGCGTTATATCAAAGTATTCCCGAGGATATCCAGAGCCTTCATCATGGAGCCGTGTCACATTCTCATAGGCATCCATTTTTTCAAAAATGCCTTTGACCAAATCTGTGCTGTTCGTATAGACAAATGTGCAACTCTGTACTCTCATCAATCTACTCCTGTGTACGTCACTATCTTGACAGGATTCCGGGCAGCCACAACAAAGCCGCCGCTGTCACCACCAGCAAGCGCATCTGTTTGTGCGGCACCGATGGCTTTCTGATCCTTGCTCTTTGTGTTCGCTATGATCGGATCAGCACCAAAACCTTCCATGTTGTACTCTGCATTGTAGGTAAAATCATAGGACATCAGGCAGCAGAAACAGCCATCTGTGCCTGCGTGTCCTCCTGTAAAATAGATCACATCCCCTAGGTCATAGTGTGCGCCCAGGATCGTGCTGCAGGTAAACGGTGTGTAACTGATCGGATCCAGCGCATCAAGGATGGCTCTGCGTTGCCGTTCTTTATAGGAAAAGATTTCGCTCTGCAGAAAAGGATTTGATCCTAAGTCCATGAATGTGCCATCATCCTCTGCCTGTGCTTTGGCAAGTGCTTTCTGCAACCAGGTCAACCGTTTCTGATCCTGTTTCAGATGTTTATTCAGATTCTTTCGTGTCTGGTTGAGCTGTGCACGTTCCTCAGTCAGCTCTGCCTTCTTTGCAAGGTACTGTTCCTGTGTGATTTCGCCATCACGATATTTGCGCTCATTCTCTGCCATTTCGGCTTGATTATTCACAAGAGCCGCCTGATTCTCTACCAAAGCTGCCTGTGTGTTGGCGATATCCGTCTGCACAAGGTTGATCTCTGCGGTCAGAAGCTCCACATCATAGCCATAATATGACTGTGAATTATCATCCATGTTTGTCACATAGATTCCCGTGTAGTTCGTGATATAGTCCGCAAATTCAGCTCCTGCAATCCTGTGTTCTTCTGATACTTCATCAGCAACATTTCCTGTGTATGGCACGAAAATGAGCTCTCCGGACCTGTTCATGGTGGCAAAGCATCCGAGGGTCTGTGCAATCCAATAAATCAGATCCCTATAAGTATCAATATCATTTGCAAAATCCTTAAACTTGCCCCAAACACCGAAAAGCTCAAACACTTCAAGACCATTCGGCAGAGCCTCCACTTCTTCATCCGTCATTCCGAAATCCACCCGGCAATCTGCACAGGCTTGCGCTATAAACGCATCAATGCCGCCTGTCATTTGGAATCTGCCTTTTTTGAATTTCTTGTCGAATTTATACATATTGTCATAGGCCATAACGCTCACACCTTCTGCTGTGTGCCGTGCCTCGATGATCGTATAAACTCCGAGCGGGATATCTTCCCAGGTATTCTCGCCAACTTTCAAACCAAACAGCGGTGTGATTTTCTTGCCTATCCAATTATTGTACCCGAGTTCAATCCCTGTGATGGTGCATTCAAGTTGCCCCACAAATACTGATCCGAGCACCACATCTGCTGTGTCGGTGCATTGGTTTGTGAGGTGGAAGGTGCCAGCCACTATATGATTCTCTGTGAACGCATACCCGCCAATCGTGCCTGTCAATCTATGTTCTTGTATAGGCAGGGCCGCTGCCACTTTGTACGCATTAGAAACCGAATACATCAGATTTCCTCCAAGTCAAAGGATATATTCCAAAGTCCTTTTGAGCCGTCATACCTGTTTGAATATCTCACAAGCTGTTCTTTCAGATTACGTGCTCTCATTGTCCTGGTAACATTGTCAAAAATAACTGTGCAAGTCGGTGAAGAACAGAAGCCCTCTGCCAATGCTCTGAATGTGTCAGGTGCGCCTTCCCATCCTGCACTCATCTTGACCTTGCCGCCCCTGACGAAAATACCAACATCTGTCCCCGCCTCTGTCTGGAACACGTTCTCGATTACTTGTGGCTCAATAGAAAAAGAGGACGTTTCATGCAATGCATTTCCATTGATCGTCAGATATGTACTACCTAATGCTGCCATGATTAACGTCCTCCACTTCTGTATTTATTCATTTGGTTTGCTGTAACCACAGCCTGTCCGAATTTCTGCTGTCCGATATATACCGGGATGGTCATATCTCCAAAGCCTGCAGGTGCAACCTCTGCTGTTTGGTAGTTGTTCCCAAATCTTAGCTGATTGGCTGCATTAAACTTTCCGATAGAAGCATCCGAAAGATTGCTGATGGCTCTTTCAACAGGGGATGTGGTATCTTTGATACCTTCCACAACTCCAAGGCCGATCATTTCACCGATTTCATCCCGGAACAGCCTTGACGGGCTCCCAACCTTGAATGCAGATTTTGCCGCTTCAAATGCTTTGGCTGCCATTCCTTTGATTGCAGAAACAAGCTCTCCTGCACCCGAAACAATACCCTTGATGATGCCTTTGATGATATTCAGACCAAGTTCCAGCCAATTTATGCTCATAAAGGTCTCACGAATGGAGCTGATGAGCTGCAAGGATGTTGAAACGATATCCGGCAAGGCTTGCAAAAGACCTGCGACCAATGAAAGCACCACCTGGATGCCTGTCTCAATGATCTGTGGCAAATTCTGCGTGATACCCTGTGCAAGCGTTTGGATCATCTGCAATGATGCCTGGATAAGCTGTGGCAATCCTTGAATGAGCGCATTCACAAGGGCCATTATGATCTCCGGTGCCTTTTCGATTAGAACAGGAAGGGCATTGATAAGCCCCAAAGCCAAACCCGTGATGAGTTGGATGGCTGCTTCTGCAAGGAGCGGTATATTCTCAATCAGCACCTGCACGATTTCAAGCACCACGCTCACAATGGTGGGGATCAGATTAGGTAAAGCCTGCGAAATACTGTTCGCAAGCGTCAGAATGATTTGGATTCCTGTTTCAAGGAGCATTGGCAGATTCTGAATGATCATGTTGCCAAGCTGTCCAACCACATTGATGATTGCTTCTGTTAGTGCGGGAAGGTTTTGCACAATCCCATCACCCAATGCCATCACGATCTGAGCCGCAACATCTAAAAAGTCAGGCAGAACAGTTGTGAGATTGCTCACAAAATCCTTGATGCCTGCGGTCATTTTTTCAAGCCCTGCAGTTCTGTCACCTGTGAAGATGCTGGTCATTCCGTCCATCACCTGCGTAATGGATGGGAGAAACTCAGAAAGCATATTTCTTTTCAGACTGTCAAAGCCTGTGCTCATATCCTGCAAAGTGTCTTGAAATTTGGCAGCGGCCTTGACGGATTCATCTGACATTACTCCACCAAGCTCATGCAATCTCTGTCGCATTGCTTCTGTATCTTCTGCAGATGTATTCAGAAGGGCACCAAGTTCTGTGGCACCACGACCAAGTAACTGTGATGTGATTGCTGTTCTTTCTGTGCCCTCTTCCATCTGCTGTAAGCCAGATATAACTCTCGCAAACAGATCTTCTTGTGACAGGGATTTCACTTCTGCCTCAGAAATGCCGAGTTTTTGAAAAGCCTCCCCGCCTTTCTGTGCCTGCTGTGCAAGCGTTTTGAATGACGGCTTTAAGGCATCAATGCTTGTGCCACTATGCTGCATGATGGCATCCCATTCTTGATAAGCCTGTGCGGAAATTCCCATCTTTTGGCTCATCTTGTCGATGTTGTCACCATATTCAGCAACACTTGCGGTGCCTTTTACCATTGCCGTAGTGGCAGCGGCAACAGCAACTCCGGTTGCGGCAACAGCAGATGCCCCGATCTTTGCGGCACCCATAGCAAGCCCCATCTTATTTGAGAAGAGCATTCCTGCATTTGTCCCGGCATTTGATGCCTCACCGCCAAGAGCGGATTCAAGTGAGCCTTTGATGCCTTCTGCTGATGGAATTATTTGCACATACGCTTTTGCAATATCAGCCATTGTTATTCTCCCAAAATCCTTGCTCTGGCAGCTTCAAAAGCATTGCCATCTGTAAACACAAGGAATTCTTCCTGTGGTTTTTCTTGCTGATCTGTCAGAATGTCAAGAATGCTCCAAGGTGGCTTGCCACCTTTCTGAGCCTCCTTTGTGTTTGACCATCTCAGCCAATTCACACAGTCAAAAATAGCCGCTAGAAGGTAATCATCAAGCGGCATTGTCATATTCAAAAGTTTTGTTTTTATTCTCGATTCATCCCTCAGACCAACAGCCAGGGTGGCGGCGAGCGGTGCGGGGAGCGAATACAAATCAAATACTCCATAAGTTTCTGCCATATCGCAGATCAGCGCATCCTCATCCGTCAGGATCATATTGGCGAGGGTTAGGATTTTTTTATCTCAGCACTCTGCTCATTTGCAATGCCTACGATCTCATAGCAAGTGTTTACAATGTACTCGCTATCAGCAAATCCCTTCTGTTTTGTGGTAAAATCAACCAACTTATCAATTCCACTTGTCCCGAGGACCGCATCTGCAAAATCATACGTGCCCTCCACTTTTTTCAGTACATCATCAGAGTTCAACTTCCGCAAAGCCATCACGATGCGGAAGTCAGCTCCGATGTTTTCAGAGACCTCAAAACTGAAGCCATCCTTTGTTGTGCCTTTTATCATTGTGTTTTCTCCTTTTGTATTGGGTTTAGGTTTCGGGTGTTACAGATCCCTGCTTGATGTATGTATGGTGAGTATCACCAGAAGAATCAGGAACAGCAGAGATTGTGATCTCATATCCAACTGCTTCAGAATCCGTGTAAGAAATCTCAGACACTTCTGCAACAGTTGCATTAGGGATTACGATTCTTTCAAGAACGTTGTTCTTCAGCACCATATCAATAACAAACGCTGCCGCCTCATTGGTGGTGGAGTTTGCTTTTACATGGATGCCAGAGTTGAGTGTGCCGGAAACGTTTGCCGATCCATAAACTGCGGAAAGTACATCCGTGTTTGTGGATTCAATCAACTTGAACGTGAATTTGTCCTCTTTCCCGGTCAAAGTTGTCAAAACGATATCACCACCCCAAGCCTTGATATCTTCGGTTTCGGGGGAGTTGTTATTCTTGACACCATCCTCAGAGATATATCCCAGAGATTTGAATCCAGATGCAAGAGCTTCATCAGCCGTGGTGGGCATAGTCAAAGTGGTTGCTCCACGGTAAACGGATCCGGCAACTCTGGGCTTGCCTGCGGTAACATTGTTTGCGTTAGTTGTTACAGACATTTTGTTGCCTCCTTAGTATGTGATTTCGTAAACCGCTTGATAGCGGTATCTTTGGGTTTCTGTGTCAGTAAAGTTGTAATCAGAATTGAGGTGGCAGCGGTAAACAGCGTGATGCGCCCAAAATTCGTCCATAACAGCTTTGACGGTCTCATTTAGGTCAATAGCCTGTTCAAGTGTTGCGCCATAAGATTGAACAGCAAATGTGGCAGAATGGATGTAATTCTCTACACCAGAGCCTGTTTTCTCGATCAGCACATATTGCGCCTCGGGATTGGCAGGCTCTTCCATATACACAGGCACCTGCAGATTGTTCAGCAAATAATTCAAAAGTACATATTCAATAGCCATTTGCATTTTTAACCTCCAAGAGCCCTCAAAAGTGTATTGTTTTCAAGATTGTCCTTGCGTGCTTCTCTTGTAGTAGCAGAAACCATTGCATTGACACGGGTTTTACCAACATAGGTATCAACCTCATATCCGCTGCCTGCTCTGCTTGCCACATCCTGTGCAACCTCTCTGCAAGTTGCTTCAATTTCTGCACATTTCAGAAGTTCTCTGACACCAGCACTATTCAGCACAACCTTCACATCAGCCATATCTTTCAACCTTTACTTTGCGATTCCATTTAAGTGGGATGTTTTCCTCAATGCCCTCCTCAGGTTCGCCAATCGTCCGGTAAAACTTGCCACCGAAACGCACCCTGGCATTCACCCAATCATTGTTGTCTCCCTTTGGGACCGCTATCTGATAAACAGCCGTTTTGCCTGTCAGATTCAATGTGTTGACCACATCCTCTGTTGATACAGGCGCAATCAAACAACCGGGCACTCTGGTCACAACCTCTGCCATGATCGGTCTGTTGGTTTTGTCCTTCTGCCCGGTGTCCACATCATTTATCAAAAGCACTTCAACTGTTTTCATCCTGTCACCTCCGGCGGTACAAGTTCTTGCACAGGGGAATAAGAGCCAATCGTGCCAGCAAGACCCAACAGTTTCTTTTCCATTCTGCCAATGTAAAGCTCGCCAACGCTGGCACCTGTCCCGAGGGTCCAACTCTGAGAATACCCAAGAGCTGACATAGATCCCTGTGTAGCACCCATAGGAATGCCGGAATCTGCTCCGGATCCAAGAGACCGAACGACCATTCTGACAGAACAGGTTTTCTTTGCTGTCTCGCTCGCTTCTGCGTTATAGGCATCAATAATGATCCCCGCCTCATCCAAAAGCGCATTACATTGTATGGTTTCCTGTGTATTCAATTCACGGCCTAAAATAGCCATAACGTCTGTTGCACTTGCATAAGCCGCCATTTGTGACACCTCATTTTTTCTTTCTGATTACTTTCTTTGCTTTCGGCTCCTCGGTGGGTACTTCTGCCACCTTGACAGGCTCTGCATTGGGCCTTGTGCCGAGGTCAGCGGCAAGCGTATGACCTGCCGCCTTGTACTCCTCAACACGCTCGCTTGCAACCCACATATCTGAGCCAGTAAGCCTGTTTTTGAATTTGACCATTACGCTCATGCGCTATGGGTTCTTGTCAGCTTATTGAAGTAAGCTGTCTGAGCTACGAAACCAACCTCGATCTCAGCACGAACAGCGAACATATTCTGCTGGAACAGATTGATCTGGCTCTGGCTTGTGCCATCGGTAACGATCAGAGTTGCATCAGAAGAGAAGTCAATCTTGACACCCTCAACAACTCCATAGAGTGCTTTGGTCCAGTCACCTGCGAAACCAACAATATCAGGATCTCCGCCAGTTCCTGCGGTACCTGCCTTGTATGCTGCGGATGCAACATATGTGTTTGCGCCGAGGATCTTCGGGATGCCATCAGCTGCAACGCTGTCAATGAACAGCGGTCTGTCCTGCTTATCAAGTGCGCCCAGGAATACACCCTTGCCCTGAGGAGAAAGTGCAATGCCGTTCATCACACCGCCCTGCTCTGCGATATCAACATCAGCAGCAAGGATTCCAGCGTATGCGCCACCCTGTCCATCCAGAGCGTGTCCGGTTACGCTTGCAAGGTTGTCAAAGTTGGAAAGTGATCCACTCGCAGGACCAAAGAAAACAGTCTGGTCAAACTTCTTAGCCAGTACACCAGGAAGTCTGCGAACGATCTCGTCATAGAGTGCTGCATAGTCCCTTGCAAACTCATTGGAGAAGGGAACGATCACAGCAAGTTTGTGCCCCTGCATTACTTTCTTAGAAAGGGAAGGATTGGAAACGGGCTTTACACCAGTCTCTGCAACCCAGTTTGCTTCAGGATCGCCAGCAATAACCGGGATCTCAAGGCCGTTGCCAGGAAGAGCAATCGG
>Ga0326513_10003196_pt1 | contig 11927 bp, 7 predicted proteins | sample 2_2465_0518_D_FD_203654 | JGI IMG/M metagenome (GOLD analysis project Ga0326513, IMG submission 203654) | Bovine rumen microbial communities from UC Davis, California, United States - 2_2465_0518 | ecosystem: Host-associated > Mammals > Digestive system > Stomach > Rumen | place: USA: California... | reverse complement strand
ATTTCTTACAGATTGTTAGGTCTGTAAGAAACGGAAGAATTTCAAATCAATTTTGTCAAAGAACTCTATAATTATTAAATTATCAATATATTACAAAGATATTTAAAAAGTTAACGCACCAGTATTAGTACCGCAAAAAGATATTCAGCCTTGTATTCGCCCCACTTGACAGATTTTAGCTGTTCGTCAAGTGGGGCTACTATTTTCCCAAATTGTCCTTTGGCTGTTGTTGTTTGAGTAGAGAAGAAACTTCCCAGGACAGATAATCGGATACAGTGCGACAAAAGTCATCGAGTGTTGGCCTCGTGTCCACAGGTGCCGTCTGGTTCCAATCGTTACCATCCTTGGGGTCGATATTGCCTTCGTAATAATCCTTCTCCGTGAGGTAATGCAATTTACTCTTACCAAAGCGCACCAAATCGACCAGCTCAGCATAGCGTTCGCGGGCATGGTCAGTATCGCGCAGGTTTATGGAGGCCTTCTTTCGGTTGGTGCGTGTGTAACCGTCGTTACTGAAGTCAATAAACTTCACAATATCATCTTTCTGATGGGCCTCGCCTACTCGGAATACATATATATTGGTTTGCACGCTACTCTTACCACGAAAGAGGTCGAGCGGCATCTTGATGCTTGCCAGCAAGGTGTTCTTCTTAAGTATTTTTTTGTTATAGCCTGTTGCATTTCCGCTACCCGCACTGTTCTGAATAATAATAGCAGCATAACCGTGATCCATCATGGAAAGTGCTCGGTCAACAAACACCATGCCATTTCCATCGGCGGAATAGGGTGGATTGAGCACAAAAGCATCAGCAGGGAACTTCTCGCCTTTACACACGAAGCCATATTTGCCATCGAACTGAGATAGAGAGTCCTTATTGAGGATATTCGAGCTTCCGTCTCCCATCAATATCATATTCAAAATGGCAAGCATATATATGCTTGGCAGGATTTCAATTCCCATTATCTGCAGGGCTCGAATCTCGTTCTCTTTAATTGCAAGATCGTTGGGTGACTTAATGCGCCGTTTGGCATCAGCAAGCATTTCATTCATGGCGGCGACAAGAAGGCCTGCGCTACCTGTGGCAAAGTCCCACACATAACTATCCATATTCACTCTTGCCAGACGCACTAATAGAGTAGCAACGTATGAAGGGGTAAGTACCACATCGTTAAGACGGTCCTGCGTAAACCCCAACCAGTTGTACATCTCGTTAAAGAGACGACCTGTAAAATCGGTTGTAAGACCTATCTTATAGTAGATACCAAGGTCATCTACAACTTTTACGAATACACGCCGAAGTTGACTTTCTCCATTAATAGGACGATTGATATTGTCATTGGTGAGGGTATTTTGAAGAGTTCTTAGAATAAGATCTCGTTTCCCCTTTGGCAAATGCTTCTCTTCGAGAAACAACTGTATCTTGCGAACAATAATATCACCATCACGATTACCTTCCTCTGTTGAGCTGCGTAGTTCATTCTTTTCCAGAGGATGCACTTTACCAGGAACTCCCAATGTTGCCATAATTGACGCTGCCACAAGATATACACGGTCATTCTCCGAAAGGCCTTTTTCGTTTTGGTATATATCGTTGTTAAGTTTAACTAGACTAATATTGATTTCCTGCTCTCTCTTTTGCTTTAGTGTCTCGAGTTGTTCTGGAGTTAAACTGAGAGTGCGGACATGTTCTATAAAGGAATCAAAATGTTGTGGTGCGAGAAAAGACAGATCACTATAGTCTCCCACGCGTTGGCCAGAACCAAAGTTACTCCGACTTACAAGATATACTCCAATTTCGTGGTGCAATTTTTTAGTAATGCTGTCTTTGTAACCGGTCATACCGATGGCAATAATATCGGTATAAGCAGTATAATGCAGCAAAGCATTTGCATAGTGCACTGCACCATTTACAGCATAGGCATTAATATTTTTATAGTCAGGCTGATTCTTGGATGTACGGTTTGCGACCTGACCTTCGGTGTCTAGTTTAACCAGTTTGTCTTTGTAGCCCTTATATTCGATGAGGATTGGCCATTGGTTGCCATAAGAGTCTTGTCGCAATAGTTTACAATCAGGACGATTTCCACCATTTCCACCCTGCTTTGAGTAGTATTCCTGCAGTGCATTGTCAATATCGGTATTTAAAGACTCCTGTTCTAAACAATAATCAAGTTTGTATTTACGAAGCCATCCGTTAGCCAGGTCAGCTATCTGCGGTTCGACTGATTGTATGCTGCTCTTTTTTGCCATGATGCCTGATAATTGAATTTTGCGCTCGCTCTCAAAACAACAAAAAAAATCCGTGAAATCTTTTTGTCTAAGACTGAGGTTCGGCAAAACCCTAACTGCGACAAGAAAGTTCACGGATATCGTGAACGTTTCCCTTTCTTTTGCAGTTAGTAAGAAATTTGCCGATTTCAGTCTTACAAAGAAAAGCGAATACGCTTTAATATGTCTTTTATCTAATCTGTTGTTTTATGCCATATATTGTTATTTTTGAATACGAATTTTGTGCGATACATTTACGATATCAGCTTCTACCTCTCAACCTCGCGCAACAAAAAATCCTGTAAAATTTTCTTGTCTGGCAATGCAAGCATATAGGTGGAAACAAATAATTGGTTGTCCATACCAGCAAGGGCATACTCCACCATCTTCTTACCTTTTCGCGTACAGAGCAAAATGCCTATCGGTGGATTGTCGCCCTCGTTCATCTCATTTTCCCTAAAGTATGATACATAAGCGTTAAGTTGGCTTAGATCGGCATGTCGGAACTCGTCGTCTTTCAGTTCTATAATCACATTACAATGCAGGATGCGGTTATAGAACACCAAGTCGGCATAATAATATTCATCGTCGATAATCATGCGCTTCTGCCTTTTTTCAAAACAGAACCCTTTGCCTAGCTCAAGAAGGAAATCTTGCAGATGAGAGATAAGGGCGTTCTCCAAATCGTTTTCCGTGAAAGCCTCAGGACGCAGGCCGAGAAACTCGAATGAAAATGGTTCTTTTATCGACAATGCCGGGGTGATACCCATCTCGGTACGTTGCAGCAATAGTTCCGGATTCTTGCTTACCCCAGCACGAAAATACAGGTTGGTGGATATCTGACGACGCAGTTCCGTGACGCTCCAACAACAACGTATGCATTCCGTCTCGTAGAAGAATCGAGCAGACGGGTTATCAACAGTCAGAATTTCCCTAATATGGGAAAAAGAGAGTTGCGTAATTATTATTTCAGCAGGAGTGACAAATTTGTCTGATGTCGCCGGACTTTTTTTGAATTTGTGCGACGCCATCGCACTTTTTTGCGAGAAAAGGTGCGATGCCGTCGCACTTTTCCCTCCTAGATACTCTTTTATCTGCGGATAATTAATATAGAATGATCGAGATACCTTTAAAAGAGTTTCGTTGATACCTCGTTTGTTGACACTCTCGGCTAAACGTTTGAGCAGACGGTCACCATACTTGGCTCTGTCACTCCCATGCTGCTCATATTCCACAATATAGTAACCAATAACATAATTTCTAACCGTGGAGAAACGATTTATGGCTTTGACAGCTGAACTATACGCAGATTCGTGAAGCCGCAAAACAACATCAGACAGATAATCGAACGAAAAGGATGTCTCTTCGTTCCAATTCTTCGGCAAATTATATTTCACCGCTATTTCATTATTTTTTATGTTGTCGTTATCTGCCATACACACAAGGAGCGCTTTCTTATTGCTCCCTTTTAATTTCTGGTTTTATGTTGTTTCTTTTACTAATTTTTTACTGTTTTCACGGTGCAAAGATACACATTTTATTTTGAATTCTACAAAAAATGGTTCAATTTGTCCGTTGCAACGGACGGATTTCCATCAAGTATCCAAATGTCTTTATCTTTCTACAATCCTCTTTGTTTTAATTGTTTTGATTTCACGGTGCAAAGATACATATTTTTTCTTTAATATTCTCTATTTGTCGTTTTTTTGTGTCTTGAACCCGATAGGTTTCCGGGGTGTAACCTTGGTGTCGCGCAGCTGGTCGAGAGCATCATTGATGGAAAGCATTGTCGAGATTGCCTGCCGCATGGCGATGAACGCCCTCGTTACCATCACACTCATCTGCACAGCACTGGGACTATGTAAAACAGAGGCGAGCATAACGGCTCCATGCTCGGTACATGCGGTCACACACGGGCCCGCGACCCATAAAGCCATACCTCGGCTTGAGGGTCGACCTCATGCACATTCAGCTTAATCCGTTGCAACATAACCTTTTCCGTCACACAATGACTATTTTAATAGTGCAAAGATGCGAAAAATTGAAAATATCTAAAAAAAATATCGTTCAACGCTTCATCTTCACCCTACGAACGACCTACCATCGCCCTATCAAGTCCTACCACGGTAGGAGTTGATAGGTGTTTTTTACGGTTTTAACATTTTTTTACTTGACGGTAACACGGTTTGGGGTTATATTATATAGCGACATTAGGGAGCTTAAAGACCTTAAGGTCCTTAAAGTCCCAAAATTCTTAATTTTTAATTTTTAATTCTTAATTCAAAAGTTATGGCAAAGCAACGTTATGGAATCAACGACGGGTACCGCGGGACGGTGGGTACCGTCATCGGGTATATGTGGCGCGGCAGATGGTGCCTGCGGGCACGGCCGCGCAGCGTGCGCAATCCGCGCACCGAGAAACAGCAGCACAACCGCGAGCTTTTCAAGCAGATGGTCTTCCTGGCGTCGGCCTTCAAGCAGGCGCTGCGCAAGGGCATGCACCACCAGGCCTTGGCAGAGCATCTGACGGAGTGCAACCTCTTCGTGAAGAGGAACAAGGAGTGCTTCGGGCTATCTCAGGAAGGAAAACCGGACGTGAAGTGGGAGCAGCTGATTATCAGCGAGGGGGAGCTGGCGACGGTGGAGTTCTTTAGTGATGAGTGCGGAGTGATGAGTGATGAACGGGGAGTGAGGAGTGATGAACGCGGCGTGATGTGTGATGAGCGGGGAGTGATGAGTGATGAACGCGGTGTGATGAGTGATGAGCGGGAGGTGATGGTGCCGTTCGAGAGCGTGGGTGGAGCGGGCGACGACGAGGTGTACCTGTGGGCCTTCTGTCCCGAGGCCGGCGAAGGGGTGCTGTCGATGCCGGCCACACGCCGCAGCAAGAGCGTAAGAATCACTCTCCCTGAGCGTTGGCAGGGCATGGCGGTGCACCTCTACGGCTTCGTCACAGACTACAAGGGCCGCGCCTCGGAGACAGTGTATATCGGGGCGCTGGAGCCGGAGGAGCAGCCCCTAAGCGCTAATTCACAAACCGTTGTTGAAAAGAAACGTTGGCACAGAAGTTGCAATAGAAATATTTGTAGTACTTTTGCAAAATCAAATAATAGACAATTATACCTTCTTTATGGAAGCCAACTTGAGTGAAAATACAAAGAAAGCCATCGCTTTCAGCCGCGACGAAGCCATCCGATTGAAGAACGGAGGCATCGGTGTGGAGCACCTCTTCCTCGGCATGGCACGCCTGCCGCAGTGCTCGGCCATCACCATGCTTGCCACGCTGGGCGTGGACACCGGCGCCTTCCGCGAGCGCATCGAGAGCCAGGTGTCGCAGGCCCAGGCCGACATCCGCTATGCCGAAGACAGCGAGATTCCCATGCTGCGACAGACCGAGAAGGTGCTGCGCCTGAGCTACCTGGAGAGCGTCAAGCTGAAGTCGCCCGAGATACGCACGGAGCACCTCATCCTGGCCATGCTGCAGGAGAACGACAACCTGGTGGCCAACCAGCTGAACAAGGCCGGCGTGGACTACGACCGTTTCGCCAAGTTGGTACGCTCGGACAGCGGCCTGGAGCCCGGCCGCATGCCCGACTTCAACAGCCAGACCAGCGAGGACGACAACGACGACGCCTTCGCCGATCCGCTCATGGAGAACGAAAAAGGGAAGATGAAAACCGAGAAGGGGAAGAGCGGCACGCCGGCGTTGGAGAACTTCGGACGCGACCTGACGAAGCTGGCCGAAGAGGGCAAGCTCGACCCCATCGTGGGTCGTCAGAAGGAGATGGACCGCATCGCCCAGATTCTCTCGCGCCGCAAGAAGAACAACCCCATCCTCATCGGCGAGAGCGGCGTGGGCAAGAGCGCCATCGCCGAGGGTCTGGCCATGCGTATCGTCGAGGGCAGGGTGCCGCGCACGCTTTACGGCAAACGGCTGATGAGCCTCGACCTCGCCTCGTTGGTGGCCGGCACGAAATACCGCGGCCAGTTCGAGGAGCGCATGAAGGCCATCATCAACGAGTTGGAGCAGCATCCCGAGATCATCATCTTCATCGACGAGATACACACCATCGTGGGTGCCGGCAGCGCCAGCGGATCGCTCGACGCCAGCAATATGTTTAAGCCCGCGCTGGCGCGCGGTGTCATCCAGTGCATCGGCACCACGACGCTCGACGAGTACCGCCAGTATATCGAGAAAGACACCGCCCTGGAGCGCCGCTTCCAGAAGGTGCTGGTGGAGCCCGCCACCGTGGAGCAGACGCTCGAGATTCTGGACAATATCAAGGGCACCTACGAGGAGCACCACCTGGTGGTCTACACCCCCGAGGCCGTGAAGGCCTGCGTGGAGCTCACGGAGCGCTATGTCAGCGACCGCCTGCAGCCCGACAAGGCCATCGACGCCCTCGACGAGGCCGGCGCACGTGTGCGCATAGCCAATATGCAGGTACCCGAGGAGATTGTGAACCTCGAGCAGGAGGTGGCACGCATCAACGCCCAGAAGAAGGAGGTGCTGGCCACCAAGCGCTACAGCGAAGCCGCAGAGCTGCGCGACCACGAGCGCGACCTCAGCAGCAAGCTGGAGGACCTCAAGCGCCAGTGGGATGCCGACGAGCGCGAGCGCCATGTGAAAGTCACCGACCAGGATGTCGCCGCCGTGGTGGCCATGATGACCGGTGTGCCCATGGAGCGCATCGCCGAGAGCGAGAGCAACCGCCTGCTGAGCATGGAGAACGAGCTCAAGGGCAGCGTCGTGGGTCAGGACGAGGCCATCGCCCAGATTGCCAAAGCCATCCGCCGCAACCGCGCGGGACTGAAGGACCCCAACCGCCCCATCGGCAGCTTTCTCTTCCTCGGCCCCACGGGCGTCGGCAAGACCTACCTCACCAAGATACTGGCCAAATACCTGTTCGACTCGGAGCAGGCCATGATACGCATCGACATGAGCGAATACATGGAGAAGTTCGCCGTGAGCCGCCTCATCGGCGCGCCTCCAGGATACGTGGGCTACGAGGAGGGCGGCCAGTTGACCGAACGTGTGCGCCGCAAGCCTTACAGCATCGTGCTGCTTGACGAGATCGAGAAGGCACACCCCGACGTCTTCAACGTGCTGCTGCAGGTGCTCGACGACGGACAGCTCACCGACGGCATCGGCCGCAAGGTGGACTTCCGCAACACCATCATCATCATGACCTCGAACATCGGCAGCCGCCAGCTGAAGGACTTCGGCGTGGGCGTAGGTTTCAGCACCGCCGCCCGCGAGGCCGAGAAGTCGCAGATGCAGCGCGACGTCATCGAGAAGAGCCTGAAGAAAGCCTTTGCGCCCGAGTTCATCAACCGCATCGACGACATCATCTACTTCAACTCGCTGGGACGCGAAGAGATACACAAGATTATCGACATCGAGCTGCGCGGCCTCTTCGGACGCATCCGCAAGATGGGCTTCAGCGTGGAGATGGACGAGAAGGCCAAAGACTTCATCGTCAGCAAGGGCTGGGACGAGAACTACGGTGCCCGTCCGCTGCGCCGCGCCATCCAGCGCTATGTGGAGGACGACCTGGCCGACGAAATCATCAAGGCCGACATCCTGCCGGGCGACACGATAAAGATCACCGCCGACGAGGAGCATGTCTTCTTCGAGGTGGAGAAGGGCGAGACGTCGAAGCAACTCGACGAGGCCCTGGCCGGCGACAGCGTGGTCGCAGAGGGCGAAGGTGCCGCCGTGGAAGAATAACACATTTCCTTCTTATATACAGAAACGCCCTCCCATCCGGGAGGGCGTTTTATCTATCGATACAGGAGGCTGTGTTCGGCGTCGTGGACAATCACATAGCGCTCGCCTTCTTTGTTCTGGACAACTTCATAGGCGAAAAGGAAATCCTCACATACGAATTCGTGCCATTTTTGGGAAATCCATTTCTTTTTTAGACGCGCTTTGCGAAAACCTTGAACTACACCGAGTGTCTGGAGTGAAGCAATGAGACGCTTCTTTTTATCCATAACCGTTTGCTCACTCAGAAGCGGGTGATTTATCATCGCAGCGGTATAGAACTCATCTAGTTTAAGTTCCACATCCGGGAGAACAACGACCTTCATTCGTCAGGATGATAATGCCTATGAATCAATTCTGTCAAATGGCGATCAAGCTCTTCTAACGTGATGCATTGTGCCAGTTCTTCGTCGGAAGCTACACGGAGGAAGGGTGATGCATTTGCAGACATTGCCGTCCGAGGGGTGGCAGCATACACTGCACCTGGCTCAGAAACGCTTTGCGTTGCAGATTCTTCTCTATGATATTCTTTGGCCATGATTTCTTCTGTTTTAAGGATAACGCAAGGGAGAGGAATTTATTGTGCCTGAAGTGTTTTTGTCAAAAATTATACTTCACCAAGGCGCAGAGGCGATGGTTGGAGACTTGGTGGAGGTTGGCGTTGTCGAGGATGGAGCCGTCGGAGGCGAGGTCGCCATAGGTGGCGGCAGTCCACTCATATTCGAGGCCGAAGCTGAAGGCCTTGACGTTGTAGCTGACGGAAGGGGCGATGCGATAGACGCTGTTGAGGTGAGTGAAATTCTCGCCGCCCTTCATATAGATACGATAGTCGTTGGTGCCGAAGTCATAGAGGTCCTCCCCTGCCCCGAGATTCTTCATGTAGCCGATGAAAAGGTTGTAGCGCACCTTCTTGCCATAGGCGATGTTGAGGTAACTGATGGTAGCGCGGAGGGGGGCATAGTCCCACGAGCCGTCGGCGTTAACGCCGGTGACGCCGTAGCCGACGAGCTGGTTGAGGTGGCTGGTGTTCTGCGCCAGGAGGGTGCGGAACTTAACGCTCCACGGTCCTTCTACATACTGAGCGTAGAGTGTGGGGGTGAAGGAGCTGACGGTCTCGTCGACCTTCTTGGTGACGGTGCCGTCAAAGGCGTGAGTGCGCGGACGGATCATCTGCGCGTCGACACCCACTTGGGCATACCACGGACCCTGCTTGAAATTAAGGCCCAGGAAAGCCTCGGGCCAGAGGGCATTGTTAGCGAAGTCGATGCTATTGGTGCTCGTCGGGTCGTTGGCCGCCTTGGGACCGTTGTTCATATACTGCAGCTGCCAGAGGAGTGCGGCGGTGTAGCCAAAGGCGCCCCAATAACGGGTGCCGCGGATCTGCGGTGTGCGGCTGTGGGGACGGAAGGGTGCGCCGGAAGCCATGCCAAGGACATCGGGCATGATATTCCCCGAGAGCGGATGCCAGTCCTGACCAATAACGAGTTCGCTGCCACCCTTGCTCAATTTCAAATATGCCAGGCGGAGGCGGAGGACGGTGTTGTTGGTGCCGAAGCCGCCGAAGTCACCTTCCAGCTTGCCGCTGGTGTTCCAGCCACAAAGCATGGGACCTTTGATGTCGACACCGAAGCGCGAGGTCAGCGCCTGCAGCTGCATGGAGGCCACATCGTTGAGGTCTTCGGAATGGTCTTCATTCCACTTCTCGTCAAAGGGAATCATATTATACTCGCCCCCGACGACGGTGTAGGTCTTGCGGGAGTCGAAGGTGAGGTAGTTGCGGACGAAGCCGTAGACCTTAATCGCTTGATTGCTTGATTGCTTGACTGCTTGAGTGGTGTCCTGAGCCGATACTGAATTGAAAATTGAAAATTGAAAATTGAAAAAGATGCTGACGCAGATAATGATTGTTTTTTTCATTTGGCTTAACTTCTTAACTACTGTATACTTAACTACTTGACTATAATTTCATCAGTGAATATCCATGGTTTCTGTCCTGCGGCGCGGTGCCAGGCAGGGATTTCCGCCGCGGGAGCAGCGATGACGCGGAGATAGCGGTAAGTGTTGAATGTTGAATATTGAGTAATGAGTGATGAATGGGTGAAAGTCTTGATGGAGGGAGTGGCGAGGATTTGGGGGTTCTCGGGTGTGAAGACCTCCAGGCTTTGCCAATTGTTGCCATCGATAGAGCCTAGGAATTCTATCCGTTGCGGCAGGAATATCCAAGAAAGCGGATAGAAATAGAAGTCCATGCTTATCTCATGGATGAGAGTGGTGTCGCCGAGGTCGATGACGGCGTCGAGGGTGTCGCCCCAGAAGCCGAGCCAGTCGTGGCGGTAGTCCATAATGCCCGCTTCGCCGTCGGTGAGGCCAGCAGTATTGTAGGGCTCAGTGGCCGGACGGCGCAGGGTGACACTCTTGTGGCGCGCTTTGTTCTCGCCAAAGCGCTTGCGAATGTTGTCTGTCCAACTTACGATACACTCGCCGGGAGTGACTCCCATCTCCATCATCTGCGGAATGCCTAGGCTGTAGGTACTCCAACCAAAAATTTCCAAACGGTCGATGACTTTCCGTTGCAGCCAGTCGGGGGCGAAAGAGAGGCTGTCAAGACCGAAATACCCACAGAGGTCGCGACTGACAGCAAGTTCGTTACGGGCAAAACCCAATGCCGTGCTGAAAAACCACAAGGCCGTATCGGGCGCTTCAAAACAGCCGACATAATTCTTAGGCGCATGCTTCCACGCCAGAGCCATCAGGCTGTCATATTGGTGGAAACGTTCCTCCGAGAGGTATCCGTCGGCGGCATCGACGGGGAAACCGTAGATGTCGAGGCGCTGACCACTCTGGATAAGCGCCGAAGTCATAGTGTCGATGATTTCTTTCACATAACGGCCAGCACCACCATAGTAACCCTGATAGAAATCGGTCATGATGGCGTCGATGTCGGTATCGGGGTTCCACAGCAGCTTGGCGAGCATGTAGCAGCGGATGTCCATCCACGAGGTGATGTTGTCGGCACCCGTGGCCTGCTCGAACATCATGCGAACGCCATTCTTGCGGAAGAACTGGAGGTTGGGCTGCAGGACGTGGAGGTTGGGGAAAGGGTTCCAGAAGTTGCGGAACTGCACCACATAGTCCCACATGAAGATATTATCCGTCAGGCGGCTCCAGTCTTCCATATCCTTGCGGAAGGAGGCTTCGCGCGGGTTGTCAGCGATGGGCAACTCACGGCCGCACTCAATGGAGCAGAACATAATGTTCACGTTTTTCTCGGGCTTCACCTCGGGATTGGTTGGTGCGCAGCGTGTATACTGATAGGCCAAGGTGGAGATGGTCTTGTCGGGAAAACGGCGTGCCACCTGATTGACGAAATGCAACAGTGTACCCGTAGGACCGCCATAGAGGCTGTCCATGTGCAAGCAGTCGGGACACTGGCAGGCGTTGTAGTTGTCGTTGTTGCTGACCGACCACATCTTCTTCTCGGGGGCGGTGGCCATGGTGTCAGCCAGGCGACGACAGAGTTCTTCAAGCACGGCAGGATTGGCGAGACAGAGCTGTCCGTCGCGACTGCGGCGGCCGTTATTCAGCGAGTACCATTCGGGATGTGCGTCAAAGTAACGAGCCGGAGGAATCAAGTCCTTGAAGGTATGGACGAACATGCCGAAGAGGCTGTCGCGGTCAGCCACAGTGTGCAGGTGGTGCCAGTCGGCATAAAGCTGGCTGTGGTTGGGATAAAAATAGGACACCTCACGGTAGGCGAAAGCCGGATTGCTGACAAGGTGAGAGGTGAAAGGTGAAAGGTGAGAATCTTTTGAGAGGTCGGGTACCACCAGCGCGTTGGGGGTGTAGAGGCGGTAACCGAGCATCTCGAGGAAAGCATAGACGGCGTAGAGG
>Ga0326513_10003194_pt1 | contig 11929 bp, 15 predicted proteins | sample 2_2465_0518_D_FD_203654 | JGI IMG/M metagenome (GOLD analysis project Ga0326513, IMG submission 203654) | Bovine rumen microbial communities from UC Davis, California, United States - 2_2465_0518 | ecosystem: Host-associated > Mammals > Digestive system > Stomach > Rumen | place: USA... | reverse complement strand
GACGCGGATTTTTCAGCAGCGAGCGGGCAGGCGATGAAGTACAGGCTGCAGCCTATGACTAACCTGGCGGGGAAAATAAACAGGAGACTTACAAAGAGCATAAAGCAGCTGTATAAACTCATATGCTCAAACCCGGCCGGAGACCTGGAAGCTGACGACTGGCAGCGCATCGATATTAAATACACACTCAATCTTCCGGCAAACTTACTCGACGAGGCACAGACGGCGGGCGCGATGACCGGTATTACGAGTAAGAGAACGGCGCTGCAAGTGCTGAGTATTGTTCCGGATGTTGACGCGGAATTAGAGCAGATCGAGAAAGAGAATGACATCACGGCGTACATGACCGACTACGAGACGGACCGCAGCGGCGGATCCGTCGAAGGCGGTGATGAATAATGGCTGATACATACTGGACACTGAGGCAGGAAGCGCTTTTAAAGGCGCTGGAAAAAGACGAAGAGAAGATTAAGAAGAGGCTCGCGGCGCTCTATATTCAGGACGCCCGGGCCCTCGAAAAAGAGATCGCGCTCTATTATGCAAAGTACGGAGAGAACGGGGTCATTGAGTTCCGGCGCCTGTTAGAGGCGGCTGACCCGGTACAACGCGAACAGATATGGCGGGCCTGGGAAAGCTTCGCGGCGGCGCATCCGGAATACGCGCATCTCACACCGCAGCGCGAGAATATATACAAGCTGAACCGCCTGGAAGCGGAACAGGAGAGCATACGGCTCCATGCGATGGAGAGCGCGGCGCGAGACGAACAGATAATCACGGATCACTTGTCGAAAGTCTCAGAGCGAACCCGCATCGGTACGAACATACGGGGCGGCGGCTTTCATAAAGGACTCGCAGAAATAGCGAGCCGTCCGGGCAGAGTTACGGCGGCCGACATCGGATATTATGTCGTTAACTTAGATATTCGTGGCCTGCTGATAAACGACAGGGAAAAGCTGGCGAAATACCTGCAGACAGATTTTGCACAGGGGATAGCGCGCGGTGACTCATACCAGCGGATGGCGAAAGCGATGTCTGAACGCCTTGAAAAAGTGAGCCGTAACCAGGCATACGGGATCATATACACCGAGGGCACACACGTTCACGCCGAGGCGACGAAAGAGGCGATAAAAGAGGATTTTCAAGAGTACACATTTTCAACATACGGTGACAACAGAGTTTGTAAAGTATGCAGCGCGCTGGAAGACCACGGCCCGTTCAAATTATCAGAGGCACAGGCCGGCGTGAACTTCCCGCCGATGCATCCCTATTGCAGATGCCGCATAGAGCCGTATGTCTCCGACTGGGATAAATGGATGGATGACTATGTCGAGAGACACAGCGCGACAAAAGAAGAAGCGGAGAAAATGGCGGGAGATTTTAAAGAATGAGAAAGATAGTGCTGATAACAACGAACAACTGCCCGCGCTGCGGGTACATTAAAAAGACGGTGTTCGATGCCGTAAAAGACGCCTGCCCGGGGCAGTGCTTCACGATCAACGGAAGCGCCGCGCCGGCATTCGTGAAAAGGTATAACATCAAAGGCGCGCCCTCCATTCTGTTTTTACAGGATGAGGAAAAAGCAGGTCTTGCGTATAAGACATTCGACGCAGAGAGCATCATCCGATGGTTACAAGGCGGGAAATATTATGATTAAAGTTAAGATATACGATAACGCGATAACGATAGACGGGCACGCAAAGAGAGACGGAAACGGAGACGCGGCCTGTTGTGCTGCTGTCTCGGCGGCGGTTCAGACGGCGGCGGCGTTTCTGCTGCGCGCCGGTTACGAGGAGGAAAACATTTTTTCCCCGTACGAGAACCACGGCGGGCACTTCACAATGTTTACCGGACAGATACAGGACAAAGACCGGGCGATTGTCACAGCACTCACAGATATACTGATGGCGCAGGCATACGCCTGGCCGGGAGAAATAGAGATAGAGAGAGTAGAAAACGAAGAAAATTGACACCGGCGACGGTGTTTATTTTGTGCCCAGACGTGGATGGCGTAAAAAGCTACGGTCACGGCCCAGACGTGCAAGGCCTTAAAAGGTACGGTCACACAAACGCGCCGACGGGCGGAAAACGGGGGAAAGGAAAGAAAATGAAAAAGAGAAGAGTAAAGGAACTGCTGAAAGATCCGAAATTCACATATGCGGCATTCGTCTTCGACGATGGAGACGGCGGAGACGCGGACGGAGAAAACGGAGAGGATGCCGGCGACGGAGACGAGGCCCAGAACGGAGACGACAGCGAAAGAAAGTACACGCAGGCGGAAGTGAACAAGATGATCGCGGACAGGCTTAAAAGAGAGAAAGCGAAGTCAAAACAGCATGAGGATGAGGCCGCGAAGCTGGCACGCATGTCCGAGAGCCAGAAACAGGCGAAAGCGCTGAAAGACCTGCAGGACCGTCTCGATGCCATGGAGGCGAAAGAGGCCCGTGGAAAGATGGCAGCGACGGCAAGGCGCATGCTCCAGGATGAAGGCATCATGGTCGACGATGTCATCATTGACGCGCTTGTGAAAGGAACTGCGGAGGATACGGATGCGGCCGTTCAGGCCTTTATGAAGAGCTACAAGGCGGCAATCAAAAAAGAGGCGAAAGAGACCTTTAAAAAAGCAGCGCCTAAGACGGGCGGAGACGGAACGCTCACAAGGGCGGACATCCTGAAAATTGCAGACCGTACAGAACGCCAGAAAGCGATCAAGGCGCATCCGGAGCTTTTCAGATAATTTTCAGACAATTTTTTTATTTTTTTCAATTTGTAACACAATTACACAGCAGCAAAAAAATATATTAAAAAATGAGGTATATAAAAATGAACAAATATGCAGCTTTTATTTTTGATAACGACACAATCACAACCGCAGACATCGCGCCGGAGATCTCCGTTGATATGGCATACGGCCTCAAGGACTCCGTCAGGAAACTGCGCGAAGCTCTCGGCGTAACGACCATGCGCAAGATGGAAAAGGGCGCCACGATCAAGGTATACAAAACGACCAAGGTCAACACGCCTGAACAGGTCGGAGAAGGCGAGATCGTCCCCCTGACTAAGTTCCGCAGGGCGCTTGCTCAGACGGTCGAGCTCGTTCTGAAAAAGTACAGAAAGAGCACTTCCGGCGAAGCGATCCAGGCAGACGGCTTCAATGTCTCTGTAAACGAAACCGATACAAAGCTTATCGCGGAGATCGGCAAGGAGATCAAGCAGGGCTTCTTCGCGCTGATCAATGCAGGGACCGGAACGGCAACAGCCGGCGCAACGCTCCAGGCGGCATGCGCTAACCTCTGGGCGGCCATCCAGGCAGGCTTCGAGGATGTCGAGGTAGAGGGACAGACAGTATTTTTCGTGAACCCTCTTGATGCGGCCGCTTACCTTGGAACGGCACAGATCACAGTACAGGAAGCTTTTGGTCTCCAGTACGTCAAGAATTTCCTCGGCATGGGCACGCTGATTATCTCTAAGGAGATCGCGCAGGGCGCTCCCGTTGCGACAGTATCCGACAACCTGAAGGGCGCTTACATCGCGGCCGACGGCGAGCTGTCCGTCTTCGGGTACAGCTTTGACGACACTGGCCTTATCGGTGTAAACCACAGCGTCGCGAATGACCGTGTATCCATCGATACAAACGCAATTTCCGGCGTGAAGTTTTACGCTGAGGACCTGGCGCTCGTCTTCAAGGGATCCATTGCCTAAGAGACCGGCAGACAGTAACGAACTAACAGCGGGGCGGCAGAAAAGCCGCTCCGTTTCTTATGATTGAAAGGACGGGCGGAAGAATGAAAATAACAGAGAGAGTTCTGCTGAGGCTGGAAAAGGAAAACCCGGACCCGGTCAAGATTGAAGAACTTGTGAAAATTATAACGGACCGCCTGTGTTTGCGGCTGAATGAAGAAACGCTCCCGCGTGAGTTTGAAGCAATCGCATCTGATGCGACGGTGAAGCTGTTCCGGCGTGTGATGTTCGAAGGAATATCCAGCGAAGGAACGGACGGTATAACAACGGCGTTTGTCTCCGATGTTCTCGCAGAATATGACGCAGAGATCGCGGCCTACAAAGAGAGAAAAGAAAAGAGAGACGGCGACAGGACCATCTTTTTCCTGTAAGGCGGTGATGTTATGCAGTGGTACGAAATGGAACTCTTAAAGGAAAACAGCACTGCCGACGCCCTGAACGACATTCTCGGGGACGGCTCCTATACACTGATCGGGCGGACAATTGCCCGCGTTTCTCCATGGACCGTAGAGGAGATTGGAGCGCTCGGGCGTGAGGTCACGCAGACAACAGTGCGGATGATAATGCCGGCGCACGCAATGGAGGACCTGCGGAAGTCAACGCATGTTCGCTTTGTTTCTCACAGGGACTACGCCGGGGCGATGAAGCTGCAGCCGCCTTACAGGGACGGCGGGCCGCGCTGGGTAACAGTACAGGCGAGGGCGGTGAGGACATGAACATTCAGATAACAGTGGACGGCGCGGAGAACATAAACAAAGTTCTGAACGGCCTGCAAGCTGTCCGCCTGGATGCCATAAAGGCGAAACAGGTCACGCAGATAAGCAACAGGGCCGCGGCCGCTCTCGGAACGCCGGGAGCGACGCCGAGAAAAACCGGCGAACTGAGGATCAGCGCGCATGCTGATTTTTCAGATTTTACATTCGGCTACGCGAAAGAATACGCGCCGCATGTTGAGTATGGACACCGAACCAGGAACGGCGGTCTCGTCGCGGGACAGTTCTATCTGCGGACAAACAAGGAAACGCAGGCGCCGATATTTGAACAGGATGTGAAGAACGAAATAGAAAGGATACTGGGATAGAAGGATGTTACGGAGAATGAATATAACGGACTTGATGCGGGCCGTACAAACTCAGATCAAGGACGGCACAGGCCTTCCGTGCTACGACTCAGTTCCGGCAAATGCCGAGAGCCCGTTTTATTACATGAGCTACGCAGGCTCACAGCCGGCGGATACAAAGACCATGTTTGTTGACCGTCACACCGTTGACATACATGTTATAGCGGATGTTTCCCCTTCGAGCGTTCCGGTGTTCAGATACATCCAGGCGCTGGAACAGGCAATGACGGAGGATATAACGATTCCCCGCGAATACAAGCTTGTGAGACAGTCAAGCGGCGGCGTGAGGACGATACAGGACGACGAGAGCGGCGAAAAACACGCGGTGATGTCGTTCACATTTTTAATCAGTTATGGTTACAAAACAAAGATATAAGAGAGGAAAAAGAAGATGAATAAATACGAGTACAGGACATTCATTTTTGATGATCCGGTTGCGCCCGTCGGTTTCGATGACGGAGCTTACTGCGATTTTGACACGGCCGCGGACATCGTGGCGGGCAAAGACATCCTCCTGGGTGTCTGGAACGCAGACGGCACGAAGCTTCTGGCGATTTCCGGACAGCAGGGGTTGACGATCAACCGCAGCGCGGAAACAATCGAGGTCAATTCGAAGTCCGAAAATGGCTGGAAGAATAGTCTCGCAGGGCTCCGCGAATGGTCAATCGATAACGACGGCATCTGGGTCGCATCCGATGACGCTCACAAGGCGCTCGCAACGGCGTTCAAAAACGGGGATCCGGTATGCGTCAAGGTCTACAACGGGCAGACCAAGACCGGCCTTTTCGGCGGTCTCGCGATCGTGACGGACTACCCGATCGAAGCGCCTTATGATGATGCCGTAACTTACAGCATCACGCTTCAGGGCAAAGGCGCCCTTGTTGATTTTTCCATCGATCCGCCTGAAACGGACACAATGCCGGAATAATAACGAACCACGACAGCGGGGGAGAGCATATGAAGCTTTCCCCGCTTTTTTTATAAAAGGAAGGAATAACACATGTTCACAATCAACGGGAAAGAATACAGACTGCATTATACTGAGGGCCGCCTGGAAATGATAGAAAACAGGCTCGGTAAGTCGGTCGTATCTGAGTTTATTCAGACTAACGGCGCGCTTCCGCTTGCATCCGTAAAGGCACACTTTTCTTACGCTCTTATCAGCGACGAGAACCCGGACGCATATGTCAAGCCGAAAGAGGGGGCCGAGCTTGCGTCCGCTTACATGCATGAACACGGATACGCCAGCATCTGCGATGTTATAGCGACAGCTATTCAAAATGACATGGGTTTTCTGTTCCGCGCCGGCTGATCGATTACAGATACTTCCGGCCTGCGCGGGAAAGCAGGGAGCAGCGCGAAGAGGCGCTGAAATATCAACGGGATATAGATTTTGCCTGGTATGCGGCGAACCTTGGATACAGTAAGACGGACTACAATGCGCTGACAGTACGGGAGAAGTTGTTCATCCGTAGGGCATACGAAGACAAAACCGTATTCGAAAGCACCATCCTCCGCGATGCCGTGATGAACGCAGAATACAACGTGAACCGTAAAAAGGGCAAGCGCTTCAAAAAGTTGTGGACTCTTATCGGAAAGATTACACAGACAGAGAAGAAGACATACGAGGATACAAAAAAGAAGATCCTCGAAATTGAGAAAGAAAAGCCGACGAACTGGATTGAGAAAATATACCAGGCGAACGGCTGGAAAATGAAAAAGAAAGGAGGCCAGAAGGATGGCTGATTATACTCTCAGTGTGAAGATTGACGGCGATGCTTCCGGCCTGGAAAAAGAGGCCGAAAAGGCAAAGAAGGCCTTGCAGGACATCTCGAAAGAGGCAGGGGAAACCTCAAAAGACATATCGAGCAAGTCCGGAGAGGCCGAAAAAGGCATAGAAAAGATCGGCGACCAGTCAAAGGCAACGGCGGAAAAGATCGCAGGTGATGCGCAGGAAGCCGGACAGTCGATTGAAAAGATCGGGGAAACGTCACAGCAGACCGCCGAAAAGATGAGTGCTGAGCTGGGAAACGGCGGAGAGCAGGCCGCGCAGAAGATCACTGCGGAAACGCAGACGGCAGAACAGGCCGTTGAAAAGGTCGGGAGCGCGTCACAGCAGGCCGCGAATGAAATGTCTGCCGCGTTTGACAACGGCGGAAAGCAGGCCGAACAGAGCATTGAAAATATAGCGAAAAGCTCAGAGAGCGCCGCACAGAGAGTGGCAGGCGCGTTCAGCGGCGCTTTTCAGTCATTCGGCGGCGGCATAAAGAACGGACTGGCCACGGCCGGCCAGGGACTTACAAACCTCGGCGGAAAATTAGAGAGCGCCGGCGCACAGATGACGAACAGCGGAAAAGCGATGTCGGTGGGACTCACGGCGCCGCTTACTGCGATCTATAAGGCATCGGACGCGGCCTTCAAAGAAGTCGATGCCGGCATGGATATTGTCGTCACAAAGACGGGGGCGACGGGCGAAGCGCTCGAAGGCCTGCAGCAGTCAATGCAGAACGTAGCGACTTCTATTCCTACGGACTTCGCGACGGCCGGCGAGGCGGTCGGAGAAGTCAACACAAGATTCGGACTGACCGGAGAAGCGCTGGAAGACCTGTCTTCAAAATTTGTAAAATTTTCATCGCTGAATGAAACGAATGTCAGCAGCTCGGTTGATAAGACGCAGCAGATCCTGAGTGCGTTTGGACTGACCGCCGAGGACGCTGGGGACCTGCTGGACACCTTCAACGCGGTCGGACAGGCCACGGGCGTGAACCTGGATGCTCTCATGTCTTCAATGGTGCAGAACAGCGCGGCATTTAAAGAGATGGGGTTCAGCGCGGCGGATACGGCGAACTTCCTGGGGGAAGTCGAGATGTCGGGCGTTGACAGCTCACAGGTCATGGCCGGTCTTAAAAAGTCACTGCAAAACGCGGCAAAAGAAGGAAAGCCGATGTCCGAGGCGCTTTCTGAGGTGCAGAGCAGCATCAAGGACGCAGCGACGGACACAGAGGCGACACAGGTGGCAATGGAGCTCTTCGGCGCAAAAGCCGGGCCTGCAATCGCGCAGGCAGTGAGGGAAGGCAAGCTGTCATTCGACCAGCTCGGGACCTCACTCACGGACGCGGCCGGAAACATCGACACGACATTCGAAAACACGCTTGACGGCGTGGACAAAATGACACCGTCCATGAACCGTCTGAAAACAGCATCCGCGGACCTGTCGGACCAGGTCAACGAGGCACTGGCGCCGGTCATGGAAAAGCTGGCGGGCGCCGTAGAAAAGGTATCTGAATGGTTCGACGGACTCGACCCAAACACACAGCGTGTCATCGTCGTGATCGGGATTCTTGTGGCAGCTCTCGGGCCGCTGCTTCTGATATTTGGAAGCATATCAACGGCAATCGGCGGGCTGATCGGGGCGAACGGCCTGGGCGGACTGCTGACAGCACTCAGCACACTTTCCGCGCCAGTGCTTGCAATAATAGCCGTAGTCGGTGTTCTCGTGGGCGTTTTCGTCACATTATGGAACACAAACGAAGAGTTCCGAACAAAAGTCACTGAGATATGGACGGAGCTGCAAACAATCTTCGGGGAATTCGTCGAAGGTTTAAAGGCGAAGTTCTCAGAATGGGGCCTGTCAATGGATGTCATAAAAGGGGCGTGGGAGGCGTTCTGCAATTTCCTGGCGCCGATTTTAACGGCGGTGCTGGAACTCATTAAGAACGCGATCGGCTTTGCCCTTGATTTTATTCTCGGGCTGCTGAGTGTCTTCCACGGACTTTTTACCGGCAATTGGGGCGAGGTCTGGGACGGCGTGAAGCAGATCTTTGATGCGGCGGTAACGTTCCTTAAAGACACGTTTGGCGGACTGGTCACAAAGCTGATCGATAAAGCGAAAGAGCTCGGCGAAAAGATAAAAGAGAAGTTTGAGGAGATTAAAGAGGGCGTCAAGCAGAAAATATTCGACATGGTCAGTGCTGCCGTAGCAGAGTTTATATATTTTTATTGGACCACAAAAGAGAAGTTCGATGAGATAAAAGAGACAATCAAAGAAAAGATCGAGGCGGCAAAAGAGAAGGCGATCGAGATTTTCACGAACATCGTTGAGAGCATCAAAGAGAAAGTCGGAGACATTCGAGACCGTATCGAAGAAGGCTTTAACGATGCCGTAGACTTCATTACGTCGCTGCCCGGGCAGGCCTACAACTGGGGCGCGGACATCATAAACAGCATCGCGGACGGCATATGGGGCGCGATCGGTTCAATCACAGACGCCGTTTCGGGTATTGCGGACACAATTTGGAGTTACCTGCACTTTTCAGAACCGGACATCGGGCCGCTTTCAGATTTTCACACATGGGTGCCTGATATGATGCACGGGCTCGCGGACAGCATGAAGAAGAATATGCCTGCGCTGAAAGCCGGCGTAGACCTGGTGGCAAACGAAATGACCGGTGTTATACCCGGAACCGGAACCGCCGGAGGATACGACGGAGGAAGCGGCGGCACGCATAACAGCTGGGGCGGCGTCAATATCACAGTCAATGCAGCAGCCGGACAAAGCGAGGAAGATATTGCGAACGCAGTCATGCAGCGAATGATGGACCTCGTTGCGTTGGAGGGGTAAAAAGATGCTGATATTTAACGGAAAGAATTTGGAAGATTACGGCGTGACAGTGATCGGGCGGGGAACCTACGGGGCACCCGCCCGCGATATTGAAGTAGTACATGTGCCCGGGAGAAACGGCGATGTCATTTTCGATAACGGCGGTTTTCTGAACCAGGTGATCACCTACCCGGGGTGCTGTATAGAAGAGCGATTCGCGGAGAACTTCGCGGGCCTCAGAAACTTTCTGCTGTCAACGTCGGATTATTGCGAGCTGCGTGACGACTACCACCCGGAAGAGTACAGGCTCGCACGGTTCAACGGACCGATTGAGCCGGACGTTCATACAGCGAGAAACAACCGTTCCGGGACCTTCGATCTGTCCTTTGACTGCCTGCCTCAGCGCTTTTTAAACAGCGGCGCGAAATTCGTGGATGTGCCTTACTTTGTCAATCAAGGGAGCGAATACACGGCGCGCCTGTTTTTTGACAACGTGAACAGAACACACACCATCAATGTGAAACTACTGTACAGCGATACAGTGAAGGTAACTGCGGGCGGTTCGACACAGACGCAGACAGGCAAAGAGACAACGTTCTCCGTACCTTCCGGCGTCTCATATGCTGATATAACAGTTTCTGCGATGAGCAGCGGCAATCTTAGTTATATAGCATATGACGAGCAGGAGTACAGCTTCGAAGGTAACGGGCGCGCGGTCTCGTCCGGCGGCGAGATTTACACAGTGCTTGTCAATGACGGACAGAAGGCGCTCCCCATATGGGAGCTGTCATATACCGGCATATCAGGGACAGCAGCGGCAACAATCTACAACGATACAGCGGACGCGGACGGAATGGCAGTCACACGGACCACGGACCAGGCAAAGATATATATTGACCTGGATGCAATGATTTTCTACGGGCAGACAAGCGGCGGGAGAGTTTCAGACGCGCTTGTGACGGGCGGCATTCCCGTCCTTTTACCCGGGAAGAACCACATTCGCATCACAGCAGATAACGCACTCACGCGCGTGCGGGTCCGTCCTAACTGGTGGAGGGTATAACGATGGTACCGAGATTATATGACTCATACGTCACGCCGTGGCGGTGGGGCGCTTTTATGAAGGACCTGACCGAGTGTGTCGTGTCAGAGGAACTCGGCGGCAATTTCTACCTCGAAGCCGTCATTCCTGCGACGTCTAAGGAATATGAGCACCTGAACATTGGGAGCATAATTGAAGCGAAATGCCGAACGCAGGCGATAACGGCCGGCACTGTTTCTCCCTTTGTTTCCTCCGATATTCAGTTTTTTAGGGTATACCACATCGGGCGGCCGATAAACGGCAAAGTCACGATAAAGGCGGAACATGAGGCGCGATATACAGCTAAAAATACACTGATACTGCCGGGAGAGGCTGCAACGGCTTTCACAGACATGCCCATGATACAGCCGCGAACAGACAGAACGCTGGACATGCCCGTTTACTTCTACCCGGCGACAAACTTTTTTCCTGCGAGAAAGACACCACTCAATCTTATCGACTACATGCAGGGCACGGAGGGGTCAATTGTTGATAATCATCACTCTTGTGATTACCTTTACGATGTGAAGCACCCGCGGCCGGAAAGCGGACAGATGCCGAAAGCAGAGATCAACATCTTATGCGTTCCGAATATGGGGAATGCGAGCCGGTATGAAGTGCGGTACGGGGTCAACATGTCGGACTTTCTGCACGAGATAGACGACGCCTCGCAGATATGCGGTGTCTTTCCGTATTACTACGATACGCAGTCGGGCACATATGTCGCGCCGGCGAACGCGGTTTTTGAAGGGCTGAGCTTCACGGGGCGTGTTGTCCCCGTTGATTTTACTCAGGACTATTCGGGGAGTGAGACAACGCCGACGGCGGAACAATTGACGGCGAAAGCGGAGACATACCTGGCAAGATTAGACAACAAGGCACCGAAAGTAAACATAAAAGTCAATTTTGTGCCCGTCTACGCAGCGGCGGGGCGCGGGCAGACAATACCGGACGAAGTACGGGCCTGGCTGGATACGGCGACATTAGGCCTGGGTGACACAATCAGTGTCATCCACGACCGTCTCGGAATTACTGCGAGCGCGCGGATCATCAGTACTAAATACGATGTTCTAAAAGACAGGGTGACAGAGATGGAAGTCGGAGACGCGCGGCCTTCACTGCCGAAAACGCTTGCAAAAATGATGAAAATAACGGGGGTATATAAATGATACAGACTAAAGATATATCACTCACGCCGGGCGGTGTCCGTCCGATAGTGCGAGTTAGTCAGTATGATACAGACCGGACGATCTCGCTGCATCTGGATGATACTGCATACGGCACATGTGAGATACACGGCACGCGCCCGGATGGGGCAAAAGTAACACAGGCGGTAACGGTGAGCTCCGTCACGCGCACAATATCCTGGACGCCCTCGGCAGACTTTACA
>Ga0326513_10003191_pt1 | contig 11936 bp, 15 predicted proteins | sample 2_2465_0518_D_FD_203654 | JGI IMG/M metagenome (GOLD analysis project Ga0326513, IMG submission 203654) | Bovine rumen microbial communities from UC Davis, California, United States - 2_2465_0518 | ecosystem: Host-associated > Mammals > Digestive system > Stomach > Rumen | place: USA... | reverse complement strand
CATAAATACGGGGAATCCGCCCTTATACTTTGGGCGCGTCCTACTCTTTCGGCGTTATATGTATAAGAGGTATATGAAGCATAGACACGCGCGGCGAAACATGATAAAATAAAATAAAATAAAATAATAAATAGGGAAGGAGCGGACACCATGACAGGCGCGATAATGTCAGCCGCGCAACCTTTCACGCCCGCCCTGTTTTCCTCTTTCGTGGAGTGGATTGACCGAGGGAACCAGACGGCGAAAACCTATATAAACCACTTGCGGCAATTCTTCGCCTGGACGCGATACCGGGAAATCATGCAGCCGATAAGGAAGGACGTTGCAGCCTTCCGCGACTGGTTACTTTCGGAGCATGAGGGAATAGCACTGGACGCCAAAACGCCGGAAGGGTGGAAGTATAGGCGGGACCCTGCCGGGCGCGTCATCGTGGCACAATGCACGCCCAACACTACAGCGCAATATCTGCGAAGCGTGAAACAGTTTTTCCGATGGACTGGATCCAACGGCCTTTATCCAGATATTGCGGCAAACATCCGCCCGCCGAAAATCTCGCGTGGGATCCATAAGCGGGACGCACTGACAACGGCGGAAGTCTTGACCGTGGAAAACTCCATAAAAGAAAATGCTGCCGCGCGGATCCGTGACGCCGGGAACGAAAGAAAGGACACCGTCGGCCGGATGCAGAGGAAGACCGAGCAGGGGGCGCGGCTTTTGGCAATGTATCAACTTGCCGTGACTGCCGGACTTCGGACCGTGGAACTTTCACGGGCGAGAATAAGGGACTTCGAGGAAAAAGGCGGGCGTTTCTTCCTCTACATTCACGGGAAGGGACACAGCGAAGCCGACGAGAAGAAACCACTCGCGCCGGAAGTGGCGGCAGCAATAAAGGAATATTTGAAGATCAGGGCCGGAGGCTATTCCCTTGCCGGAAGCCTTCCACTTTTCGCAGCGACTGGAAACAGGAACGCAGGCGGCAGGATCGAGCCGCGGACAATCGGCAGCATGATAAAGGCCGCCCTGAGAGCGGCAGGGATGGACAGCCACAGACTCACGGCGCACTCACTCAGACACACAGCCGGAACGGCTCTCTTTCAGCTGACCGGGAATCTTTACGCGGTACAGAAATATATGAGACACGCAAGCCCGGCAACGACTGAAATATACCTGCACGCCGACACCGAACAGCAGGAAGCGGACTTCGCAGCGCGGCTTTATGCAGCATATCACGGGAAGAACAATTAAAGGAGGACGGCAAAAATGAGATTTATAGAAATTGGCGACAACCTCGTAAACACAGAGGAAATAGCGTCTATTTGTGTTGAAGAACGAAAGTCTACTTTTTCTGCAACGAGAGAAACAACAATATATGGCTATACCCTTTCCGTTATCGGGCGCAACGGCAGCGGGCATCTCTTGAGCTTTATTGAGTATGAGACCATAGAAGAAGCCCAGGCCGCATTGAAAAAGATCCGGGAATACTTGGAGAAGGAAAAACTTTTCGACAGGAAAATTATTTGATGAATTTCTAAACCACATAATTGGCCTTATTGCAATTAAAAAGCCTTTTGCGCGTCCTGTTTCGCTTACACACGAAGCGCAAAAAGAACAAAGGGGGAAGGACCATGCCGAAAATCATTGCAACCGCAATCATTAAGGGGGGAACTGGAAAGACCACGACGGCGGCGGCACTCGCACAGGCAGCAGCCCAAAAGAAGAAGCACGTTCTCGCAATCGACCTCGACCCGCAAGGGAATCTTTCGGACTTCCTCGACGGAAGCACGGAAACGCCTGGAAGCTATGACCTATTGCACGGGACCGCCGCCCGCGACGTCATCCAAAAGACCGCCCAGGGGATCGACGTCATAACGGCAAGCCCCGACCTCTCGACGGAGAAGACCAGCGGCGGCAGCGCAAAGCGGCTCGAAAAAGCAATAGAGCCGATAAAGGGAAGCTATGATTTTATCATCATAGACACGCCGCCCAGCATGGGGGAATTAACCTTCAACGCATTGCAGGCGGCGGGCGGCTTGCTGATACCACTGGACGCGGACGCCCCAAGCGTGAAAGGGCTTTATCAGATCGCGGACATTGCGGGGAAGATCAGGCAGCCGGGCGCGGGCCGCTTTTCGCCTTTCGCCGTCATCGTGACCAGGTACAGGGCCCGCGCAAACATAAACCGATATTTGCAGGGGGAAATAGAGAAGGCGGCGGCAGCTATCGGCGCGGCGTATTACGGCGAAATCCGCGACGGTATCGCCATAAGGGAAGCCCAGGCCATGAGGAAGAATCTTTTCGACTATGCGCCGAGCTCGAACCCGGCAATTGATTATATGGAGCTATTCAAAAAAATTCAGAGGGGGAAATGACCAATGGCAAAAAAGGACTTCGAGAACGGCGTGAAGCTGACAGGAAAGAAAACACAGGATGCACTTGAACAGGCAATAGGCAGCCGGGGAACACAGACCGAGGCGGATGAAGAGGAAAAGGCCCGCCGGATCATGACCGGAAAAACGCAAGGCCGGAAGGGATGCAAGGCCGCCCGGATCAATATGTCATTCACGCCGGAAAACCATGAATTTATCCTTTTCGCGTCAAGGTATAAGGGAATGAACTTCACGCAATTCGTGAACAATATCATCGAGAAGTACAGAGAGGAACACGCCGACGCCTACAGGCAGGCGCGGGAGTTATCGGAGGATTTATAAATGGCAGCCACAACAAAGAAGCCAAAAAAGAAGAGCATCCCTCGAATCATTTTAGATGGGGAATTTTCAAGCCTTGCCGAAATGTATGAGGCGGACAAGGCCGAAATTCATACCATGGGGCAATATCGCACTGTGGAACAATGCCGCGCACTTCTCGAAGAGGCCTATAGGGAATACAGGCAGGAATCGAAACACCCCGAAAAACTGCCGGAAACCTTCCGCGAAATCCTCGACCTGGAGAAGCAGACCCGGAAGAAGGACGCCACAAAGTGGAAATTCCCATTGCATTTATTCCCGACCGTGGCAAGGGAAGCAAACCGCATAATAAGGGAAACGATGAAGGCAGAAAAGGCCCTTGATTATATCGACGGCGGGGCGGAAGGGACTGCCCCTGTTTTCCTGCACAATCTTTCCTTTGAGCCAAAAGACGAACAGGCGGATCACTCCATAGAGGAAAACCTTTACATGACCATGAGGAACACAGAGCTTTTTTCTGATCCGGAAGCGACCTTTCGGGAACTCTTGAAAAAAGCGGAATCTGAAGAAGTCAAAAAGGCCATGCTGAAATTTCAAAGTGATTTATCAATGGCAGCGTTTCGCGCAATCTGCAAGGACGTTGCGGCGGAATTGGGCGTAGACGAAAAGCAGCTGATCGAGGGACGCCGACGGACGGAAGCCCAAAGAAAAAGAATCATCCAGGAAATGAGGGCGACCATAAAGCGCAACGCGGACGCCGTGGCAAATTCCAAATATCAAAGAATGATCCGCTTCCTTTTCGCGCGCAGCAGGACGGGACACCAGCGGGAAAAATCGCGCAACCTGGATCGAGCCACAGAAAGGAAGATCCTGCAATTTGCCGTTTCCTACTTCTTCGCCGCGACGCCGGGAAGCGATTTTCGCGCACAAGAAGCACTCACAGAGCAGGAAGCACTTGAAGCACTCGACATTTATTCCCGACTCCTTGACCGGGCGGAACACCGGAAAGAAGGGGAAAGCGTCTCTTCCGTATTGGCGAAATTCGTTGAAGAGCAAAAACCCCATAAGAAAGAGCGGCAGCAGATCGCGCAGGAAATCAGCGACCAGGCGGAAGAAGTAGGGCAATATATAGAAATCCTGCAAGGGAACGCAACCAATGATTTTATCAGCACTGGAAACAAGCAGCTGAAAACGGACGTTTTTGCCGGGATCGCAACGGCAAAAACCAACTCAACAGAAATGACCTTTACAAATCCGTCATCAATCAACCTTTCGACGCCATGCAAAAAAGTTTTTGAGGTGCTCACAATGAAGCTGACAAAGAATCTGCCTTCAAAGAAGGATGCAGACGCAAACAAGATCGCAGCGGCCCGAAAAGTGGATTTTACCGTTCAAGAGTATATGAACATTTGCGGCACGAAGAACAAAACGCAGGCCTACCAACAATTAAACGATGCCTTGAACACTATTTATAATGTCAGTATGAAATTTTCATCCCCGTTATATAAGACCGTAAAATATAAGGGCAAAGACGGGAAGACCAAGACGAAGACCCAAAAAGAAGAGCGGGTTATTAAAACGCGCATACTGGAAGCAATGGAGCATGATGCAGAGACGCCGCCCAAAGTGGAGAACGGGAAAATCTCGGTTTACTTCGCTTTCGGCCTAGCGGAATATTTGGCGAAATCCTACATTATGCCTTTCCACAAGGAACTCATGAAGATCGACGGAAAGCACAATCCCCATAGTTATTATTTGGGGCGGCGTTTATGCCAACACCACAACATGAACAAAGGGGACGCGAACGAAAACAGGATCAGCGTCGAGCGGCTTAGATCCTGCTGCCCCGACCTTCCGAGCTATGAGGAAATCATAAGTGATAGGGGACAGATAAGGAAAAGAATCATCGACCCCGTAGAACGTGACCTCAATCTTTTGCAGGATAAGGGAATATTAACCGACTGGCACTACTGCCGGGCAAACGGCGAAGTGATCCCAGACAATGAAATATCCAGCGCAACCTATCAAGACTGGATCAAATTCCTTATAGAGTTTGAGCTTGCGGACTATCCAGCCGACGAAGAGGAATAAAATTTTGGGGGTAACGATGAGGCAAAATAAAACAAATGTACGTATCAGTACGGGTAGGTAATCGTATCAGTACGGGTAGGTAATCGTATCAGTACAGGTAGGTAATCGTATCAGTACAGGTAGGTAAAAAAAAAAGTGCCCCTACTGCCGCAAGGGCTCGAAAGGGGTATTTTTATCTAATACCTTTAATACCTTCAATACCTTTAAAGCGCGGGCGGCTCATTTTGGAAGCCGCCCGCTTTGCTATAATACACGCAGCAGACAAGAAGAAATCCAGATTGTAGGGTAACAGGGTGCAGCTTCCCTTTTGTCGGCTATCATCGAACCGAGAAGGAAGAAAGAAAGGACGGCGGCGCGGATGCCGCCCGCGTGGAGGTGCTGGACATGGACAAGAAGACCGTCGAGGAAGTAAAGCAGCGCGTCAAGATAAAAGACGTGATGCCGCTGGAGAAATCGAAGCACGGCGAATATATTTGCCCGTTTTGCGGAAGCGGGACAGGCCCGAAAAAGAGCGGGGCTTTCCATGTTTACGAGGATGACAACAAATTTAAGTGTTTCGTTTGTGGAGCTCATGGGGACGTCATCGACATGTATGCAGCGGCAACCGGGGAAAAATTCACCGATGCCGTGAAGCAGCTTGCGCGGCGGGCGGGCGTTTCCGTCGAAGAGGATCCAGCTGCCGGAAACCAGGAGGCGAAAAAGACCATGAAGAAGGGGGACGTGATTCCTGATTCCTTCTTTGAGGAATGGGAAAAGCGACTGGATCAGGAAGACCAGGAAGAAGAGCAGCAGGAAGAAAAGGACTTTACCCCTTATTATGAGAAGTGCAGGGAACGCCTGATCAGCGCGGAAGGATCCGCGGCCCTGGAATACCTCAGCAAAAAGCGCGGGATTGACTACGGGATAGCACTTGATTATTACGTGGGATTTGATCCAAAAGCGGACCCGGCGAAGAAGGGACACCCTGCCCCGCGTCTCATCCTTCCGACCTCGAAGGATCATTATGTGGCGCGGGCAATTTCCGATGACGTCCCGGAACAATACCAAAAAATGAATCCCCTGAACTGCTCACCGGGAATCTTTAATATTGATGTACTCAAAAAACAGGAAGTACAAGAAGTTTTCGTTTGTGAAGGGATTTTCGACGCCCTTTCCTTCTTGACGGTAGGAGCTCCGGCCGTGGCCTTGTGCAGCACTTCCAACGCCGGGAAGTTTCTCGACATACTGGAGAAGGACAGACCCCGGAAAGACTTAACCTTCATCCTTGCCCTGGACAATGATAAATCAGGACGGGACGCGGGGGCGAAGCTTTCGGAGGGCTTGCGGCGTCTCAGTATATCCTTTACCGTGGCAGACGTGAACGGCGGAGAGAAGGACGCGAACGCGGCCCTGGTCAAGGACGCCGCGAAATTCTCGGAAGCGGTAAGGGCCGCCGTCGCACGCACCGCCGCCCGCCCCGACAACGTAGAGGATTATATTTCTTTCCTTATGGGGGCCGATATTGACCACTTCAAGCGGAAGCGGGAAACGGGCTTTTCCTTCTTCGACAAGATCACGGGCGGCCTTTATCCTGGGCTTTATGTGGTTGCTGCTATTTCCTCTCTCGGTAAAACTTCCTGGGCTTTGCAGCTTTCGGATCAGATGGCGGCAGCGGGCGAGGATGTGCTTTTCTTCTCGCTGGAAATGAGCCGCCTTGAACTCGTTTCAAAGAGCATCGCGCGAACCGCCGCCCGCATTCATCCAGATAAATTCTTTACCAGCTTGACGATCAGAGAAGGGAATATTCCCGCCGATGCCCTGGACGTTTACAAGGAATCCGTCGGGAATCGGCTTTCAATCGTGGAAGGAAATTTCGAGGTGAACGTTTCCAGTATTGGCGACTATATCCGGCGTTATATGGTAAAGACCGAGACTCAACCCACAGTCATTATCGACTATTTGCAGATCATCCAGCCCGCCGACGATGACGCCAGGAAAGTGAAGCGGGAAGCAATCGACAATACCGTTTCCAATCTGAAGCGGCTTTCCCGCGAATTGGATATACCTATTATTGTTATTTCCGCCGTGAATAGGGCGAACTATCAAACGGCAATCGACTTCGAGAGTTTGAAGGAAAGCGGAAATATTGAGTATTCCGCGGACGTGGTTTTGGGCCTGCAACTCCAGTGCATAAACGATCCTCTTTTTCAGGATGAAAAGAAGGGCCCTGAGAAGCGGCGGCGGATCGCGGCAGCGAAGAAGGAAAACCCGCGCAAGATCGAGCTCGTGGCGCGGAAAAATCGTTTCGGCGTTTCCTCGTTTTCCTGCTTTTATGACTACTACCCCGCAAAGGATTTATTCGTGGAGACTGCCCCGCCGGAAGACCTGGGGCAAACTTTGGACTGGAGCACGGAACTTCCTGCCGAAAAGACGAAGCGGCGCGGCAGAAAGAAGAAGGACGACGACACCACCGAACTTGATATTCCATATTAAGGGGAAGGCAAACCTGCCGGAGAGAGGGCCTTTCCCTCTCTCTTATTTTATTTTATTTTGTTTTATTTTATTTGTTTTCGTGGTATAATATGCGCAAGAAGTATCTTGAAATACAGGAAGGATGTGAAGGAATTGAAAACACAGGAAACGCATGAAGAACGCGAAGCGCGGAAAGCGTACCACCGGGAATGGGCGCGGCGAAACCCCGACAAGGTGAAGGACGCCCAAAAACGTTTTTACGCCCGCCTTGCTGAGAAGAAGAAGGGCGGCGGGGAAAATGATTGCTGATTTTTTGGGAAAAGGGATTGCATCCGCGCGGACTGCCGGGGAAATTTCTTCTCTTATGGGGATTGACCGCCGGGGATTTTCAAAAGCGGTACAGGTGGCGCGGCTTGCAGGCGTCCCTATTTGCGCGACGACTTCCTTTCCTTTCGGCTATTTCCTCGCGGAAGACGCCGGGGAAATGAAGCGTTTTTGCGGCAGCCTTTCGCGGCGGCTCCATGAAATCGAGAAAACGCGGCAGGCCTGCCTTGCCATGATCGACCAGCTGCCGCCCGAAAAAGAAGAAGGGAAGGAGGGGGAAGCATGAGCAATAAAGCATCCAGAGTAAGGGAGTCAGATATTGGAAGATGCGACTCGACGCCCAACCGGATTTTTAAGGAAACGCCTGTAAACCGGGCGGAACGTCGGCAGGCGGCGCGGATCCTGAAGCAGCAGAAACGCGACGCGCGGAAGGGATAAAGGGGGCGACGCCATGAACGGCGAAAATGTAAGACGCCTGGGCGCGGAATCCGTGGCAACGAAGAACGGGAAACTTCTCCACGTTGTACCACAAAACCGGAAGGAACGCCGGGCGGCAATGAAGCAGGCGAAGAAGAAGCGGCAGACACCATAAGGGGGCGGGTAGATGGGAAGGCGAAGGATCAAAAATATTGATTTACCTTCCCGGCCCGTACCACTTGCCGACGCCATATTATACGCAGAGGATGAAATCCGCCGGGCCGTGAACGAGGCGCGCGCGGATTTTTCCTTTATAGGAAGCCGGGAAGCGTGCAGCGGAAAAGGCAGCTGGAAGAAAACAGACAGGACAGCGGGGGCGGCGTTGAAGCTTGCGGAAGAATTATCTGCCGTCGTTTTGGATGACGGAAGGACGATCAGACGGCCTGAAAGCTGGTTGAAAATTCTTGACGGCGTCCGAAAGAGGGCGGAAGGATGTGCACGGCCCGACCTTATAGCGGATGTATGGGAAACGACCTATAAAGGAAAAATGTTTTGTTCATGCCATGACAACAGCCCAAAGGCAGAGCGTGATATAAAAAGCTGGATCAGGTGCAGCGTTCTTTTCGATGCGCTGGCCGTCGGCCTTGTCTCATTCTCTGACAATGAAATTCTCGAAGGGATAAAAGCGGCCCGGCTCGATCCATGGGACGGGGAAAAGATCGTCTGATGACAAAAGGGAAACAGGAAATCCGCAATCGCTTGCGGATTTTATTTTTTCTGTCGGCGTGCATCCGACTCCAGCGTGAAAAAGATATGCACGAAAACGGGCAGATCTCGGAGATGCTCACTTAGGAGTTTCTCTTTCGAGAAACTCACTGAGCGCAATTTTCCGCTGAGTGCAGCCGCCCGCCCTGTATTACAGGATTTTCGTCAACTTCGACGAGCTGGGCACTGGTTGACGAAAAACGGGAGAGCCGGATCCAGCTCGAAGGACTGAGTCCAAAAATGGACTCAGTGCCGCCCGCCGATTTTTTAAAGACTTCCCCGCCGCAAAGGGTATAGATCATTTTCCCAATGCGGGGAAATTGATAGACAGGCCCGGAACGATACCATTTTCCCCAAGCGGGGAAAATGGCAGGACGAAAAATCAACAACTGTTTCTGATCCTGCATAAAATGAATAGTTTTTTTGCCGTTTTTCGTATTACGATTTTTCTTGGGGATGTGGTACGCCCCGAAATTCAAGAAAGAAGGTAATACTATGGCAAGGGACTATACTTTTCAAGTGCGGATGACGATGGAGGAAAAGGAAATCTTTTTCCGGCTTGTTTCTCTCCACCACTTCACCAACCCGGCGGAATACGCGCGAAGGAAACTTCTCATGGATGACGACTTCGAGAACATGAAGGAATTTTCCTCGATCATGCGGAACCTGTCGGACGGCCTGACTAGCACGCGGGCCGAAATCATCCAGGGCCTTTCTGAGGAATTGGCACGCACGCGGGCCGACCTCGACGCCATGCGAGAAAACTTGCGGGCGGAATTTTCGGAGCAGCTGGAGGCCGCCGGGGGATCCATGCGCGGATCCGTGAAGGAACTTTTCGAGCGGGCGGCGGAAGTCATCCGGCCCCATGAATGCAAATTCAAGCAGCCGCCGGAACGGAAGGGACACGAAACGGAAGCTTTCCTTTTTGGGGCCTTCCTCGGAATGTTGGCAGCGTTGGCGGCCTTCCTTCTCTATCGGAATTTCTTCACTGCGTAGCAGTCAGAACGCGAAGGCGGGCGGCAGAATCTTTCTGAAAAAATGAGTTGTTGCGCCGGAGGGGGAACAACTCCTAAGTGGACATCTTTTTTGTCATGCGGGAATTTATGAAGATTCGAGCCGGAAAATCACGTTGCAGGGGCAGACCTGACAAACAGCCCCATAAACGGGCAGGGAATTTTTGCCGCGATAGTTTATATGGGGAAGGGCAAAAAAACGGCAGGAAGGGCCCTTTCCGGCGGCGACGTTTTGGACGTCTCGAAAAAAATCCAAAGCTCCAGGGCAATTTTCGCAAACGGCCCTTTTGTCATATTGTCAACCCGGATTTTTAAAAATGTCACGGGCAGACGCCGGGACTCGCAGACCCGTGGAGCCTTTTCCTTCTAGAAGGACCCGCGCAGCCGGGGGGGGTATCGATGCGGGCGGGCAGCTGCATCCGACGGCAGACCACCGACCAGACGGAAGCTTCCTTTGCTGGATCCACTCAGCCGAAAAATCGGCTCAGTATCGAGCCGACCGGAAGCCCTTCCGCCGTGTTCGGTTTTGGGCGTCATTTTATTGAGAACCCATTTCAAAAGAGCAAAACAAAACAGACAGGCAAAAAACAGTGAATCCGAGAAGCCTTGCAGGAGTAAGGCGGGAAGTGTTCGCCGAACAAATGATTAGTTCCGATAACACCACTTATCGGAAGTAAACGCGAACACAAATAAAAAATTTGATATTGTTATATAAGGATTTACTATTGACAAGCGCGAACACAAAAAATATAATATTTGACTGGAAGGAGGTGGAAGGAATGGCGCGAAAACTGACGCCGGAAGAATTGAGACGGTACAGCGCGGATTTTGATCCGCCCGCATGGGCAGCGGATGACCAGGCCGCCCCCGAACATCTCCCCAAAATTGGGGAGATCCGGAAGACGCCGGAAAGAGAAAAAGATCCCCTCAAAAATGAGGAGATCCAGGAAGAGACGAAGCCGGAAAGGAAGGGCAGGGGAAACCCCAACGGCAGACCGCCAAGCGAAAAACCGCGGCTTAAGAATCTTCATGTCAGACTTTCGGACGAAGACGCCGAAATGCTGGAAGAGGCCGCCCGCTTGACAGGACAGAAGAAAACCGCCGTCATCGTCGAAGGGGTAAGGCGCGTTTATGAGGAAGCGGCAGCCAAAGCATGGACAAAGGCAAGGGCAGACTTCAAGGAGTTTAGGAAATGATCAACCCGTATCAAAGGGACTTCCCGACAGACTGCCCCGACCATTGGCACGATGCAGCCGCCCAGCGGGACGCACTGGAAGCCCTGAAAAGAAAAGACCTGCCGGAACTGGAGAGGATTTTTCGCGAGGCCCGCGGCCTTTCCTTTGTCGGTATCGTCGAGAGGATCATAAAGGAGAGACTTTAACGCCGCCAATTTTGGCGTCGTTGGTTAGTGGCCGATTTTTTGGCAAGTAAAAACCCGTCACGCGGACACCCTGCCAAGACTGACCGCGAAACGGGCGAAGGAGCAAAGGGCGAAACCCCTTGCCCTTTCATAATATATCATGAAAGGAGTTTTGGCAATGGCGAAAAGAAACATCCAAAAGAATATCCAAGAGGGCAAGCATATACTCAGATCTGACAGGAAGCGGGCGGGCGCAATTGATTTGAGCTATTCGGAACTGAACTATTTTATGGAGCGGATCGAGAAGAAGGGAGAGTTATTTGAATCGCTTTGCGGTATGTTTTGCTTTGCCCTTGCGGTAGGGTATCGAGCCGGGGCGCGTGAAGCACGGAAAGCGCGGGAAGCATAAGAAGCGCATGAAGCACAAACGAAGCGAGGATGAAGCCCGAGGGAACCCCGAGGGCAACGAAGGAAGCGGGGGCCATGGGGGCGCGGGTGGTTGTAGGTACTTCCAGAGGGGGGCCGACCTTCGCGCCGTCCGCGGCCCCGATTTTTGCCTAGACTTTGTTATTAAAATTCACTTATTTCTATAACAAGGCACTGAAAACCCCTTAATGACGGGGAAACCAACTAATTTATTTACGGGCGTTTATTAAGTGGCGCGGGAAACATTAAGTAAGAATAAGCTGGAAGGGCGGAAACCCCATAAATACGGGGAATCCGCCCTTATACTTTGGGCGCGTCCTACTCTTTCGGCGTTATATGTATAAGAGGTATATGAAGCATAGACACGCGCGGCGAAACATGATAAAATAAAATAAAATAAAATAA
>Ga0326513_10003190_pt1 | contig 11937 bp, 16 predicted proteins | sample 2_2465_0518_D_FD_203654 | JGI IMG/M metagenome (GOLD analysis project Ga0326513, IMG submission 203654) | Bovine rumen microbial communities from UC Davis, California, United States - 2_2465_0518 | ecosystem: Host-associated > Mammals > Digestive system > Stomach > Rumen | place: USA... | reverse complement strand
CACTTCTTTACCTTGCTTACCATCTTTTGGTAATGTCGTAGCTGTCATTGGGTCTTCTATATAAGCTCTTATCTCTTTAACATTCTCTTCCGATAAATTATTAAAAACCCTGCTATCAACATTCTGAGTTAAGCACATGCATCTCACATAATCGATAATCTCTTCAACTGTCTTTTCTTTTTTAGAAATAAATGGTTTCTTCCACTTTGATTCCCATTTACTTATGGAAACTAAAGAATGCTCCAATGTTATTTTCTGCTCTTTTATTGTTACAAATTCATCTGTCTTTGAGTTAAATACCTCAACAGCTGGAATAGTGATCTGAAGCATCCTAATCACCTCCACATAACATTATTAAGCTTTCTGTTCAATTGAGACTACATTATTCTGCTCTGTTATTTCTTTTTCAACCTTTTCTCTAAGGTTCTTTGGTAATAAAGCATTAACAAATGCTGCAGCGTTCTCTGCGCTTGACATAATCTCTGTAATAAGTACTGAATATGCCTCTGTCTCATAAAAGTTTTTACTGAGTGGTCTTCCATCTTCGTCTGTCTTACGGAAATATTTACCGTCGATTGACTTCTCACCATAAGATTTGAGTATAAGTTCCTTGAACATTTTAGCCAGGTTGGCATTATCATGCTCCTGTATCATCTTAGTAAGTAATTTGTCCATTCCGCCATTAACTGACAGTGCCCACTCCTGAATCTCTGATTCTTTAAGATTAAAGAAAAACTCTTCTTCTCTCATATCTCCATTGTAGTCTTCATACTTAATAATCTTCTTTACCATTTTAGTATCTCCTTTTTACCACTGGTTATAAAAATGTACTACCGCCAGCCTAACTGAGTACGGTAGTACCCATTTTGAATTTTTTATCAGCCTGCTGTTCCGCTAAGAATAGCATAAACCTCTGCAGGAAGAGGAAGGTAAGGATCTGTTCCTTCAACCTGTCCTTCTGTGTTTGTACCGAAGAGTGCCTTCTCAAGATTCTTAAGTCTTGCTGAAAGTGTCTCTGTCTTGAAGTCTTCTGAATCGATTGTGATTGTTGCGGAAGGCTTGTACTGAATACCGTTAACTGTTCCGATTGTAACGGGTGTAGTATTGATCTCCCAAGAGAATGTAATAGCCTCAGGTGAATCATTGATTGTCGTGAACTGCTTCTCTGAAGGAGATGCCTTACAACCATAGATAAGGTGAAGCTTGTATGCATGGTCATCACCGTCTACATCGTTACCATGAACTGTTCTGTAGCAAAGACCAAACATACCTCTTGACTGCTGTCCAACCATAACACCAGCAAGACCACCGAGAGCTGCTGAACCATCAAGCTTAGCAAACTCATCAGGATATGTATAAGCCTCAACTGTTGCCTTAAACTTCTCTGCTGAAATAAGGCTAAGGTACTTGATGTTATCTGCATAAATATCGTTAGCCTCTGCACCTTCAGGACTCTCAGAAACTGAAGAAAGTCCGTTCCAAGCTACACCAGGTCCATATGCTTTTGTAGGATCCTGTGCTGCGCTATCATAAGGGTAAAGTACACCCTGATCCACACCGGTCTCATATTCTCTTTTACCGGTATCATCCCATGTCAATGCTGCCATGATTTTAATCCTCCTTTAATAGAATATTGTAAATACGAAATGATAGAGATTATCACCTATATATGTTCTATCATAAGTACACATAGGTAGGTCTTTTATTTTATCTGGTATTTCACTATCAGGATCTCTATCAATTACTGTGACTGTATATGCTTTTTTAAATAGGTATGAAATATTATCAGCATAGATGTGACTAGCACGAGAATACTCATATAATATGCAAGGATAAACTAACTTTACTGATTCAGGAGGTTGAAAATATACTTTTTCGACTCCAGGAATGCCTAACAATACGTTATGAAAATCACTCCGCTGTCTCGCCATTGTATACACCTCCAATAGTTAATATCATTCTTGGATACTGAATCTCTACTGAACTAATCTTCCATAGAGAATTCATCCAAGAAATATAAACCATATGTTGAAAGTTTTCACAGGCAAATGGATCTGCTATAATACTTATTTGATTATTAATATCAATATTACCATTTATAGTTTGACTAGATTCCCACTTCCTAATATAACGACTAACATCTCCGTAATAAGTCCGTTCGGTAATCTGCTCACTCCATATACCTGGCTTCGTTTCAGAAGTTATAGCAAATCCTATTTTACCTGAATATTTCATAGGTTTACCCTCATTTTGAATTATTCTGCAGCCTTAGCTGTCCACTCTGTAACTGTTACAGTAGAGCTTACAAGATCAACTGTTGAAGCCTTGTTACCAGAAACCTTAACAACCTCAAGGTAATCTGTAGCAGACTGTCCAACGATTGCTACAAGAACACGACCATTCTTAAAAGCAGCAACGAGGTCTGCCTCATCGATCTGCTTCTTAGAAGCGCCTGTTCCATCATAAATCTTAGAATCTGTTGTATCACCGTAAACTACAAATGCAGCTACGTTCTTGCCATCGGCAGTCATATAAATCTTTTCCATGATTTTAATTCTCCTTTTAATATTTTATTAGGTGGTGTACTAAGTATCTAACCGTTCCACCACCGTATAATTTGTTTAGTTATAATCAGCCTGCGTTCTGTGCAGCCTTAAGCACGATTGCTGAGTAAGGTCTTGTAAGAGCACCTGACTGTCTCTCCTCAACCATGTACTTCTGCTGGTTGTAATCGATATCAAAGTTATCGAAGAAGTTCTTCTTACCCTGATTCTTCATACCAACGTTGTAATCTGTAAGGTCAAGCATTACTGCATAGTTTCCAGCACCGATAACAGCTGCAGGAACCTTAACGATCTTGCCTACACCCATAGCACCTGCAAGCTCAGCAAGTGTCTTATAGAGTCTGTGACCGAACTGGTCTTCCATAAGCATCATCTTAGAAACTTCCTTCTGCTCGATGAATGCTGTAATGTTACCAGAACCCTGATAATCGTCCTGTGCAAGTACAGAATTTGTAATAATAGCATGCTCAAGAGACTCGCCCTGTCCAGGTGTAACTGTCTTCTTGATTGTGAAGAGGTCCTCATCCTTAACTACAGGAATGATGTGTGTCTCGTCAATCTTATCCTCATCAGCAGCTGATCTGCCATCGCCGAAGATGTAAGCACGAGCCTTCTCCTCATCAAACTTAACATTCATCTCTTCCTTAATCCAAGGAATTACATCGAAATCTGCATCGATAAGATCATCTCTGTCAAACTTCTGCTTCTTGTAAATTGTTGTAGGAGATACAGATCTCTTAAGAAGCTTGAATACCTCTTCCTTCTTGTAGTGACCCTTGATGTATCCCTTTGCACGAGCCTCATCCTCTGTAATGTCAGCAAATATCATTCTTACATTAGCGAAAGGTGTGTTATGTACACCGCTCATTACAACATTAATCCAGTCTGAAGGCTGGTTGTTGATAAACTGAGGTCTGTCATAAATGTTCTTATCATCAGTGTTGATAAAGTCGATGTTCTCAATTCCGTACTCTGCTGCATGCGCAAGGTATGACTCTCTAAGAGTACCATATCTCTTAGCGTCCTTAAGTACTTCGTTAAGTCCATCGTGTATGAGTACATCGTCGCTCTGATAATCGTTTTCAAATACATTGTGTTTCATGTCGTCATCTTCCTCCTCGTTATTAAGTTTGCCCGACTTAGCCATTTCTACTGCCTGACCAACGAGAGCATCAACAACTGTTTTCTGCTCTTCTGTAAAATCATCATAAATCTCTTTAATAGTTTTCTTCTCTTCTGCCATTTTAGCTTCCTCCTTTTTAGGCTCTTCTTTAGGTTCTTCTTTCTTTTCTTCAGGCTTATCTTCATCTGAATGACTCAGTTCGATCTCCTCGTCTGTGTAGATCACTGCTTCATCATCTGAATACTCGCCATGCATCAATACTGAATCTATAAGAGCTCCAGGATTAGCACCAGCAAGCACGAGACTTACTTCTCTAATAGATCCGTGAATAACGTCTCCGCCATTCTGTTTAAGCTGATTTGCATAAATCGAAAGTGATTTAACATCTCCATTCTTAACCAATTCCTTAGCACCTTTTCCTGAATCTGTGTTGTTGAAGGTGCAGTAAGCATAAACTCCTTCATCTTTATTCTTCAATAAAGCATGTCCAAGAACATTCATAGGGTCGTCATGTCGATGATTCCATACCAAAGGTACTTCCTGACCATCATTTTCTTTAAAAGCGTCTCTTCGAATAGTTCTTCCATCGGAGCATCTTAAATCATTTCGAGTAGCCCATCCGCTAAAATCATACTTTGTACCCATTTTGATTTATTCCTCCTGTGTTAATTGTATTTACTTTATTATCGGCCGGTGTCTCTTCTTCATCCTGTGTTGAAGCAAATTCCTGTCCATCAGAAGCATTAATATTCTTGTTTCTAAGCTGATCGGCCTGAGGATCGTTTACGGGTTTCATTCCCATAACCTGTCTAACCTCATTAGATGACATGATTTCATTTCTTGTCAACTTATCTGCCATATCAGGTATGCTAGTAGCTGGAACAAGTTTAAATGGATCTTTAAAGAACATAATTGACTGTCCCTGAGTTCTAGCAGTCTTTGTTAGAAACTTTCTCTTCATTTCATCAACAATAGCTGAAATAACTGGTTCAATGATACGGTTATTATAATTAGTCATTGTTGTCTCGTCTGCGGTACCATTTAATATTTCAGGTGTCATACCCAACTGGCTAAATAGCATACTCGTTAAATATTCGATCTGAGACATTAGATTGTTTTCAACAGAACGATTAAGCTGAGTAATCTTTTCTGTACCATCTGTATAGGCTATTCCATAATTAGAACTTGCTAACTGTTCTTCTATTTCTTTTCGCCTATTTTCAGCTTGCTGTCTTCTTGCTTCTGTCTTAATAATATATGGCAACTGGATAATTAAATCTAATTTTCCAGAACCTGACTGTTCGTCAATCGCATCCAATATTGCGAGCTTTCGAATAAGTCTTTGCATAACAGAGTTATACTCATTCATGACTGCATACATTGGATTCTCAATAATAGCAACTATTGATTTTGGTAAGATTATGTCTTCTTTCTTGCCACTCTGTTCATTATAGACTTTAACTTTAACTCTATCTGGATACCATTCCATAATTTTACCAGTTCTAAGACTATTAATCTTATAAGCTCCAGTCATAGGATTAAGAGTTGTGTCTACTGGGACAATTGCAACACATCCCTCATCAAACATGCTCATTACAACATCCTGTATAAATGTCCTTCCTGTCTGATCAAGGTTAGCACTTAACGTAAGACAATCAGATAAATCACCATCTATAGTGTATAAATATCGTTTATTTTCGTCAAGTTTTACATGTTCAATTTTAATAGATGCTACATCCATGGCTATCTTATTATAAATAGCGGTTATTATTGTTCTTTCATTACCTCTTGTAAGAACTAACCTATCTGGTCTATAATAAGAAGAATTACCATAATATCGTTTGCCGGTGGGATCTTTATTCATAAAAGCATTCCACGCATGCTGTAATCTGTCTTTAAATGTAGGCATTATAACGCTCCTTTATTAAAATAAATGGTAACGTGAAGTATCAGCATAATCTCCGGCTCCAAAAATATTAAGTGCCTGAGCAGTCCACTGACCATACTGTTCTAATTTATAATCATCGAAATCGCTTGCTTTTTTATTCTTTATAGCTTTCGCAAGTGCTGTTCCCAAAGTATATCCAGCTACACTTCCTATAAATGCACCTGTCATGGCTTTAGCTACTATCTTTGCTTTTCCTTTTTTAGCTAATTTTTCCTGATCATCTTCTGATAAATTTGTTACTTTTCCAGGCATTTTCTGTTTAGAATATCCATCAATTTTTGCCCCGGATCTTTTGAAAAGACTATTTTGAGTTCTTCTATTCGACTCGTATGGCCCTTCTTTTACCCCTAACCTTTTTCTTCCAGCAGAAGTAAGTGTTCCGTCAGGATTCTGAAATCTTCTAACTCCCCATTTCTGACCTAGAATACCATGATGATAAAGTTCATACTCCATTTTAATATCTCCTTTCAATTATAAAAATGACATTACATCTCTCTGTTTATATGCATTAACAAGCTGTTTTCTTATCTGACTTTCACTTAATCCCTGACGTCTTAAAGTCGCCTGAGCATTAGCATAATTATAAACTTTTCCATCACCAAGTTTAAACTGCCAAATACCAGATGTCCTGCCTAATGTATTATTCTTATCGTATCGAGCTTTGTCGAGCATAAATTCTTTATTAGCATTTACTGTATTAATAAAGTCTTTACCTTTTTCGCTCTTCATGAATGCATAAGTTGCTCCGGCAGTAGCCAATATACCAGCTGTTATAGCAGCGCCTTTAATAATCCTATCTCGCTGCTCTTTCTTAAAGTTTTCATAGGTCATATTGCCGTATTTTCCCTGAAGGTATTTATCAACTTCATTCTTAACTTTCTGTATGTTTTCTTTGCCTTCTTTAGAAGACTCGTCACCATACTTTTTTGCATTTTTATCAATTCTTTTATAAAGTTCTTTTCTTTCTTTTTCAAGATTACCTTTTGTAAGGGCTCCTTTGCTCTTCTTATCTATACGACTTACACCATATCGTTTAAGAGCTCTTTTTCTTTCGGCTGAACTTCCAAAATATCTCTCTTTTCCTGCTTCGTTGAACGTTCCATCTTCATTCTGCCAATGCCTAACTCCCCATTTCTGACCTTTGATGCCGAAGTGATAAAGTTCGTCTGCATAAATCATTTCATAAGCCATAATTATTTCCTTCCTGGATCAACTGTAACACTTATTCGCCATTCCAACTCTCTTAAATTATTATCGAGAGAAGTATTAACTGCACTACTTGTAGGTGTATCCCATAAAGACCTAACTTTTAAAGCAGTATAAGACTTAACTAATTCTAGATCGATCTTATCTCCTAAAAAATCTGTCCATGTAGCAGTCTTGTCAGAAATATTAAATGTCGGAATATTAAGACCTATCTGATTTAGTATATTAAACGCTGTGTTAATATGTATAATAATATCAAGATCAAAGCTTTCGTCTTCTTCTGGAATGCCTATTAACTTTTTTACAGTTGTTAATACACTATCTTCCATCAATTAGGTCCTCCTTATTATTTATTGTCTTTAATTGTTTTCATATTAGCCATTATAGCTGTTACAGATCCCGCAACAACCAATGCCGATCCAGCAAATGATAAAATATCCTTTACAACCTGAGCACCTTTAGAAGTTTCATTCTTTGTTGTAAGTCTTGCATACTGCTCTTCCATATTAAGACGATTAATTATCTGTCTCAATTCTTCATCAGATAAAGTACTAGGATCAACATCTGTCGTTTTCTTTGTTTTTGTTCCAAATTTATCAATGATCTTGCCAGCTTCATCGGCAATTGTTTTGCCTTCTCTCGCTATCTTATTCATCGAATTATACTGCTTATTACTATACTTTTTTTCTTTATTGGAACCTTTTCTGTAACGTTCTTTACCAGCTTCTGTAAGGGTTCCATCAAGATTCTGAAATCTTCTAACTCCCCATTTCATTCCAGGAATGCCATCATGGTATAATTCATTTACATATATTGGTTTATAACTCATGATCAATATCTCCTCTTTTTCTTCTTTCCTAATAAACTATCTACGGCATTAACATATGCAATTGCATACTTATTCTGTGATGCTTTCTTTCTAGCATCATTTACTATAGCAACATACTCTTTAGCTGCTGTAGATTGAGACGCTTTTCGTCTAGCTGTATCTATAGTTTTTACATATGTTCTTGCAGCACTTGTGTTAGAAACCTTATTTCTTGTTTCATTTACTTTATTTGGAATATCTGATGCTGTTTTAATTGCCGTATCAACTGTCTTAACGTACGCTTTAGCAGCTGGGGTATTAGAAATATCCTTTCTAATCTCTCTTGCTTTTTCTGGTATAGCATTTACTGTATCTATAGCCTTATCAACTGTTTTAACATATGCTTTAGCTGAATCGGTTTCAGATATGGCTTTTCTTGCTTCTTTGGCTTTTTCTGTAACTACCTCAACTGCTTTATGACCAAGTTGAATAGTTGTGTCTTTTATGTCATTAACCGCTTTCTCACCAGTTTTCTTAAGCATCTGAGCTATTACTTCTTTGCCTTTTTCACTTGTGGCAAGTTTGTATCCGCCATAAATTAAAGCTGCTGTTGCCGCTGTTTTAAGAAGCTTTTTACCTATCTCTGAACCTTTGCTTTTTGTATATGTTTTTTCTTCAGAATATCCGTTTCTCTCCCTACCTTCAGAAGTAAGCGATCCATCAGGATTCTGGTACCTACGAACACCCCACTTCTGACCTTTAATGCCGTGATGGCAGAGTTCATCAGAGTATACTATAACATAACTCATAATATAATTCTCCTAGTACATTTCTTGAAACTAATGTGTCTTTATTTGTTCGATGTTAACTGGTGTCGTTACACCTTCCGCTAATTTTTCCATTTGAGATTCCAGTTCTTGCTTTCTGCTGTTAGACAATCCTGGTTTTCTTCTTTCTTCATATAAAGGTAATTTGTCATTCTTTGCTTTCTGACTAGATGGTGTCTGAAATTGTATCTCAAATAAATATCCGTCAGGAGTTTCATATACACTTTGTACGGATTTGTGTTTAACTAATCCTTTGTTGTACATATCGAAATAATTTTTGCATCTTACTTCTTTGTATCCAGAATTTTCAAGCTGTTCCTTAATTTTAAAGTAATTATTCACAAAATCTGTATCGTTGGAAATGGCGGTGTATCTAACAGAATCCTTTATTTTAGAAGCTTCTTCTAATGAAACATTCTTTTCTAAAGAATCTGTAATAATTTTTCTTTTTATAGACTCTTTTGTTTTAAGTCTGTTTTCAAGACCATAAACTTTAGCACCGGCATTCTTTATAGCATTTGTAACATCATGAGTTATTCTCTTTTCTTTCTGAGATGATTTCTCATGTATCTTATTAGCTAATAAATGTGCTTTTCCTTCTTTTGTAAGCGAACCATTGTAGTTTTGGTATCTTCTTACTCCCCATTTTTGGCCTTTAATACCATGATGGAAGAGTTCATCAGTGTAAATCATTTCATACATGGTAAAATATCCTCTATTCAAAAGAATCCTTATTCAACTTGTAAGCAATAAAAGCGTCCATCATAGCAGCAACATTATCAATCTTCTCATCATGGTGTTTCTTTAAAAGTTTACGGTTACCATTTGTGTCTTCGAGCGTAATACAGTTACCCATTGCAAATGTCATAAGGCTCTCATCGAATAATAGCATTCGATCTTCTGCTAACTTCTTCAATTCTCCTAATGGAACTGATTCAGTTTTTGCTCCCTGTATAACTTTTTCTATACCAAATGGTCCATTCTCTTTTTCCCATCTCTCAACAAATTCTCTTGCATTGTATGGATCAAAACCAAAAGCTCTTACATCATAATCGCATTTTGAAATATGGGTATCGAGATCTTCATAAACTTCCATCATGTCAAGAATTGTTCCATCCATTACTTGAAGAGTTCCCTCTTTAATAAATTCCTCATACTTACTTCTTGCCGAAAGTTGCAAACGATTAAGAGTAAGACTTGAAATATAACTCCTAGTCTTTACTCCGAATCTACCATCTCCTAATGGAAACATGAATGTAAAAGCACAGAAGTCATCACCTCTTGAAAGATCAGCTCCCATAGCACATGCCATACCCCAGAAATCCTGCTTCATGTGAGGCTGAATATCATCGTATGTGAAGTAGTATGTGTAACCTTCCATAGGTAATCCAAAACGCTTGGCTAAAATATCGTTTTTAGTAGCTGGAGCCTTCTCCATTCTCTGTTTATCGAGTTCATATGTCTCATACTTAACAATATGGCCAATATTGGGATTTGCTTTCTGCCACATGAATGGATCGTTGACCTCATTCATGTTGTCAAGCTTATACCACCAGATACTAACATGAGGGTTATCGTATTCGCCTTTAAGAATGCTCATAAGCTCCATCTTAATTGTGTCACCTGCACCATTTCGTACAGTACCTTCAGATGAAACTGCTATAATAACGTAGTCATCATTCTTAGAAGCACCCTGTTCGAGTGTTCCTATTACATCCTCACGAATATCACATGAAAGCCACTCGTCAACAGTGTTGATTCTTGAATTAAGTCCCTGAAGCTTATCGATTGACATCGGTTTTACTTCACAGATTGAACCTGTAAGGAAGTTCTCAATTCCATTCTTAGTTGAGGCGAGTTTAACTCGATTAGCTTTTGAACCTGTGGTATTTTGAATTGATCCTTCTGTTAAAAACTTGAATAGAGGACCTTTAGCTCTAGCAATTGAAGTTCTCATTGGCATTAATACTTCATCAGCCTGCTTCATTGTTGGAGCTGTGTGGACTTGCTTTGTAGTTGTTGTGTCTACATTTAAGAAGAAGCTATGAATGTAGGAAAGGTACTGAGATTTTGCTGCTCCTCGAGCAACTATAAGAAACTGTTTGTTAATTAAACGCTTCTTGAATGTCTTCTGAACATAATGTCCTTTCTCTCCATTCTTTCCTGGTTCATAAACTGTTCTGTCTTGAAAGTAATACCATCCAAATAAGTCTTCTGCCCAAAGCTTAAATGTATCGAGTAGTATTAAATCTGAACCATCGGTTAATGTTAGCTCTTCTTCGCAATAAGAAATGAAACCATCAATAGCTTCGTCATCATAGTAATAGTATGGACTCGCTATGAGATTGTCAATTCTGTTCATCTGCATTTCAACTTCTCTGCAGACTGGGATTTCTCCTCTTAAAACTGCTTCCCTAAATTTACCATAGTACTTAGGGGTAGCTGTGTTTGATAATGCCATCTTACTTCTCCTCTAATAAGTGGTCATTCTTAAACTAAGTACTTCCAAGGACATGTATCGTTTGGCTCTCTTTCGGCAAATGTAGTAATCCTTGGCTCTGATCCACAATGTATTGCATTATGTGTATCAAATGAAACACAAATCAAGTTTTCAGGATCTAACATTCCTGGAGAATTGTTAAGAATATCCTCTTTTGTTAAAGGGATGATGTGATGAATGTAAACTTTTCCAAATATAGTCATACCTGGAATTCCTAAGTCGCATCCATCATCTCTAATTATTATTTGATCTCTTGTCCTTTTCCATAATGGTGACTTGTAGAAGTTCTGATTCAAATATCGATCGAATCCAAAAGTGTCTTCTCCAATTTTGTGTACATCTCTAAGGTATTCTAATCTTTCTTCAAAGGTTGGTAATAATATCAGTTCTGAATAGCATTTAACCTGGTTCATTTACATGTCCGCCATATCGTTTCATAGCATTGATTGCGTCTTCGTATAATTCTTCTACTCTCTTTGCAGATTTGATTGCATCTGTCTTTGCTATTACCAACTCTTTCTGCTGTTCTAGAATATCCCTTTCAATTCTTTCCTTAGTTGACCCAAGTTTTAAGTAATGTGTAATTACTTGTGATGATGCCGTGCCGTCTCTCAGTTGCTGCTCTGCTAGATTGATGGCTAAAGCAATCATTTGGTTCTCTCTGTCTTCCTCAGTAAGGCCAGGTCGCTGCTCACGCACTTGGTTCTGAGTGACTTCTGTCTTCTTTCCCATGCCTATTGTCCTCCTTTGCTATAGGTTCCTATGAGAAATATCATACTTCAATAGTAGTTTCATACCACTTATAGAGACATAAATCCCTATGTATAATCAAACAAATATATGCAAGAAGGAGAAATGTCTGAGCAGTAGACACCATACACATAGCCTGGTATTTATGCCCCTGTAGCTGACATGAAACTAGAATGCTTTTCCAAAAAATCCCGCCGGAGAATTTTAGAAG
>Ga0326513_10003189_pt1 | contig 11937 bp, 9 predicted proteins | sample 2_2465_0518_D_FD_203654 | JGI IMG/M metagenome (GOLD analysis project Ga0326513, IMG submission 203654) | Bovine rumen microbial communities from UC Davis, California, United States - 2_2465_0518 | ecosystem: Host-associated > Mammals > Digestive system > Stomach > Rumen | place: USA: California... | reverse complement strand
TCTTTGAATTGCAGGAGCACATGCAAGAGCTAGGCATCGAAGACACCAGCCTCGCAAAACTATATGCCAACATCTTTGGACAAAGGATTTCGAAGCGCGAACAACTATCTAATTGGGAAGCGGATGTTCTAAGCACGAAACAGCAGGACTATGCTGCTACTGATGCATGGGCATGTATCATGCTTTATGAGGAATATATGCGATTGAAGGAGACAAAAGATTATTTTTTGGAAAAAATAATCGACGAAAACCAAAACGAAAACGAAAAAAAATAGGAATGTCGTTATTAAAAAAGGTATATTTACGAAGGGGGAAGGAAGAGTCCCTGAAGCGTTTTCACCCATGGGTGTTCTCTGGGGCCATAGATCGTATGGATGATGGCATAGAAGAAGGAGACATTGTGGATGTTATCACTCATGATGGTGATTTCATAGCACGCGGACATTTCCAACGTGGCTCTATCATGGTGCGAGTATTGACCTTTGACGACGAACCTATTGATGAAGGATATTGGCAGCAGAGACTCCGTGTAGCCCTTGATGTGCGACGCAGAATGAATTTTGGCGCACAGACGGATGCCTACCGTTTAGTTCATGGAGAGGGAGATTGTCTGCCAGGACTGATAATAGATATATATGGTAAGACTGCTGTGATGCAGGCTCACTCAATAGGTATGCATGTATGTCGCAAGGAGATAGGAAAGGCCCTGATGGCTGTTCTGTCTGACAGCATCGAGAATGTATATTACAAGAGTGAGATGACATTACCATTTAAGGAGGAGGTGGTTAATGGATTCCTGTATGGAGAAACCAGAGACGATATCGCCATCGAAAATGGTTTGAAATTTCATGTTGACTGGCTACGAGGACAGAAGACAGGCTTCTTTGTGGACCAACGTGAGAATCGTTCTTTGCTCGAAAAATATTCTGCAGGCAGGCGAGTATTAAATATGTTCTGTTATACTGGCGGCTTCTCTTTCTATGCCATGAGGGGTGGGGCAGAAACGGTACATTCTGTTGACTCGTCAGAGAAGGCTATTGCGCTGACAAACAGCAATGTAGAATTGAACTTCCCTAATGACACCAGGCATAAGGCCTTCTGTGAGGATGCTTTTAAATTTCTGTCTAATATACCAGATGGTAACATCCCAGGTAACCAATCTCCATACGACCTTATAATCCTTGACCCTCCAGCATTCGCAAAACACAGGGGCGCATTACATAACGCCCTAAAGGGTTACACCCGCCTTAATGCAAAGGCAATGGAGAAGATTGCTCCAGGTGGAATACTCTTTACCTTCTCTTGTTCGCAGGTCGTTACGAAGGATAACTTCCGAAATGCCATATTTACTGCTGCAGCACAAAGTGGTAGGAAAATAAGAATTCTCCATCAGCTTCATCAGCCTGCAGACCATCCAATAAACATATACCATCCGGAAGGAGAATATCTCAAAGGATTGGTTCTTTACATCGAATGAAAATTGTAGCATTATCAGGTGGTGCCGATTCTGTATGTCTTCTCCTTAAAACCGTTGAGAAAGGAGATGCTGTTGAGGCTCTGCATTGCAATTTCCATTTACGTGGTGACGAGAGTGACCGCGATGAGAACTTTTGTCGTAATCTTTGTGAGAAATATAATGTACCATTGCACGTAAAACATTTTGATACTAATGCCTATGCCAAAAGACATAAGGTGAGTATAGAGATGGCAGCACGTGAGTTGCGCTATGCGTGGTTTGAGGAAATGCGACAGAAGCTAAATGCTGAAGAGATTCTTGTGGCACATCATCAGGATGACAACATAGAAACCATGCTGATGAATATGATGAGGGGAACAGGAATCACTGGTTTGACAGGCATGAAACATCGCAATGGGTATATCGTACGCCCATTGCTCGATATGACTCGTCAGGAGATTCTTGATTATCTGGCCCTTAGAAAACAAGACTATATTACAGACAGCACAAATCTGGAAACTGACGCCATCCGCAATAAGATAAGGCTACAATTGCTGCCTCTTATGGAAGAAATCTTCCCAACTGCCCGCAAAAATATTGCTAAAACAATGCACTATCTTCAAGAGGCAGAATCTGTGGTGAGTGGAGGACAATCTACAGAACTGGATATCTTCAAAATCTTAAAACCGTTGGGATTTACTTCAAAGCAGATAGAGGCCATTGCCAATGGTAGATGGAAAGCAGAACGTCCCAAGATGTATGATGGTAAAGAAAGTGGACAACTGGCTGTCAGTTCCTATCCTAAAGGTGATGATTTTAAACCAAGCAAAGAACCTTTTGTCGCAACTCTGGATGCTGACAAGGTGGTCACTCCACTAGTAATTCGTCGTATTCAGCAGGGAGACCGTTTTAAGCCCTATGGTATGAAAGGATGCTCAAAACTTATAAGTGATTTTCTGACAGACAAGAAGATAGATATGGACGAGCGACAAGAGCAATGTGTCGTGTGTGATGCCAATGGAGAGATTATCTGGTTGCCTGGGCATCGCATAAGCCATAATGTTGCTTGTTCTGATAATACAATAAACATTCTTGAGCTGCGTTATTCTAACATATGAAGTGTATAAGAATAATCATATCCATAATAGCATTTTTCTGTGTGTCTTTGTCTTTCGTTTCCTGTAACGATAAAGATACTTTCGGATTAGGCACTCTGACATTTGAGGAAACGGTACTATCATTAGATACCTGTTTCTCAACAGTTCCTACGCCACACAAAACACTTATGGTGTATAACAATAGTGGTGATGGTATCCGTATTTCGAGAGTATATCTTGAAAGGATGAATCAGACTGGTTTCAGGGTGAATGTCAATGGTTCTTATCTTGGAAGCGATGCTGGCTTCCAGGTTAGCGATATGGAATTGAGAGAAGGCGACTCTCTTCGTGTCTTTGTGGAATTGACATCAAGGAACAATGGTGATGTAGTACCAAAACTCGTTGAAGACCGTCTGATGTTCCAACTGGAGAATGGTACTGTTCAGTATGTTACCCTTAATGCATACTCTTGGGATGCTATCCTTATGAAGGATGTCACTCTCAAGAAAGATTCAGTCATCAGTAATGTTAAAGGAAAACCTGTTGTCGTTTATGGTAAACTTACTGTTGATACCAATGCTGTTGTTACCATTGCCAAGGGCACTACGATGTATTTTCATTCTAATGCTGGCATAGATGTTAAGGGTTCTCTCAAGATAGAGGGCCAGAAGAATGAAGAAAACAAGAAAAATGAAGTAACGTTGAGGTGTGACCGTTTGGATAGAATGGTCTCAAACCTTACCTATGATAACAACCCTGGTCAGTGGGGCGGAATACATTTTTATGATATTTCTCATGACAATTCCTTTGATTATGTTGATATTCATGGGGCAACAGATGCCATAGTATGCGACTCTGCAAAGAATCAAGACCAGACAATGCTCACCCTGAAACATACCACAATACATAATACAAAAGGTGTGGGCCTTGAAGCTACATCATGCAAGATTGTTATGGAGAATACCCAAATCAGTAATACCTTTGATGATTGCGTAAAGTTGTTAGGCGGAAATGTTACAATGACCCATTGTACCATAGCACAGTATTATCCATTCGATTCTGCAAGAGGTGCAGCAATGTCATTCCTTAATAAGAGTGGTGACTGGAAGTATCCGCTTACTCTTCGAGTATATAACAGCCTTATTAAAGGGTATGCTGATGATGTGATGCTGTGGAGTGAGAATAAGGAAGGAGAGGAAAAACTGAATGCATCTTTCAATACCTGTGTTCTGCGTACTTCTGCTACTCCGGATTATCAGTATATGTTTGAGAATTGTATATTTGAGGATGTGAATAATACAGACTTTTCACCTGAAAACAGTTTTGTTTTGTTTGATACTTATAACTTCTTCTATAACTTTACTCCAAAGGAGAATACTCTTCCTATATCAAAGGCAAATGCAAACTTTACTTTGACTACAGATCGTAATGGTAATGAACGATATGCAGACCTGACACATGATATAGGTTGCTTTGAAACTGTTAAGAAACCTTAAAACTATCTTCCTTCTTTCTCTTTTACAGTCATATCTCCTTTGTCTTCCAATTTTTTTTTGTACCTTTGCAGCCGAAATTTAAAAACACAGCAAGAAGAAATGACAAAATTAGATATTGTCAACGAGATATCCACTCTTACAGGAGTACAGAAAACTGATGTTTCTGTATGTGTGGAAGCTTTCATGAAGGTTGTAAAGGATGCAATGTGTGAAGAGGAAAATGTTTACCTCCGTGGCTTTGGCACTTTCGTTGTAAAGAAACGTGCGCAGAAGATTGGACGTAACATAACAAAGAATACCTCTGTCATAGTTCCTGCACATAACTATCCAGGTTTCAAACCTGCGAAGAGTTTTCAGCAACGCATGAAAGGTGAAGATGTAACAGCAAAAGATTAATTTCTTAAATATTTATTACTATGCCAAACGGAAAAAAGAAAAAGGGCCACAAGATGGCTACTCACAAGCGTAAAAAAAGACTGAGAAAGAATCGTCATAAGAGCAAATAAGTAGTAGTTTAACCAAACTAACTAACTCGTGACGAGCGAAGTCATTATTGAGGCAAAGGAGAAAGATATCTCCATAGCATTACTGGAAGATAAGAGTCTCGTAGAGTACCAAAACGTACCTCGCGGGGCATCTTTTTGTGTGGGTAATATCTACTTGGCAAAAGTCAAGAAGATAATGCCTGGACTTAATGCATGCTTTGTGGACGTTGGGTATGAACGAGATGCTTTCCTCCATTATCTTGACCTCGGACTTCAATACGCCTCTCTGGATAAATATCTCAAACAGCTGGCAAGCGATTTTAAGAATCCTTTCCCCTTTTCAAAAGCTACTCGTCTAGAGGATCTGCCAAAAGAGGGTAGTGTAGCCAAAACACTTAAGCAGGGTGAGGATGTACTTGTTCAGGTTGTCAAAGAACCAATTTCTACAAAGGGTCCTCGACTTTCTGGTGAGATATCTTTCGCGGGGCGCTTTCTTGTGTTAATACCTTTCGGCGAAAAGGTTAATGTTTCGTCAAAAATAAAGAATGGTGCAGAGCGTACCCGTCTGAAGCAGATTATTCAGAAGGTTAACAAAAAGAATTATGGTGTCATAATTCGTACTGTTGCAGAAGGGCTGCGAGCAGAAGAACTTACAAACGAATATTCTGTGCTTCTTTCCCGTTGGGAGGAGACGTGCAAACGTATTCAAACAGCCCAAAAGGGTCAGAAGCGTCCGGCATTGGTATTTGAAGAAACTTCTCGTGCCGTTTCCCTGCTTCGCGATCTCTTTAATCCTACCTATGAGAATATCTATGTCAATGATGATGCAGTATTCCAGGAGGTGAAGGATTATGTGTCGCTTATTGCTCCTGACAAGGTTGGGGTAGTGAAGAGATATACAGGTTCGCTACCTATCTTCGACAACTTCGATGTCACAAAACAGCTCAAATCTTCTTTCGGAACAACTGTAAACTATTCTCGCGGAGCCTATCTCATCATTGAACATACGGAAGCCATGCATGTTGTTGATGTCAATAGTGGCAACCGCTCGCGTGGTGTTGAGGGACAAGAGGCAAATGCTCTTGATGTAAACCTTGGTGCTGCTGACGAATTGGCAAGACAGCTCCGACTGCGTGATATGGGTGGCATTATCGTCGTAGATTTTGTCGATATGCATCTTGCTGAAGACCGTCAGTTGCTGTATGAGCGCATGTGCAAGAATATGCAGAAGGATCGCGCCAAGCACAATATCCTGCCATTGAGTAAATTCGGCCTGATGCAGATTACACGCCAGCGTGTTCGTCCTGTAATGGATGTTGTTGTTGATGAAGAGTGTCCTGTTTGCCACGGAAAAGGTAAGATAAAAAGCAGTATTCTTTTTGTTGATACACTGGAGAGAAAGATTGAAAGACTTGTAAATTTCGGAATCAAGCGCTTCACCCTCTATGTTCACCCTTATGTATATGCATATATAAATAAAGGTATATGGAGCATAAAGAGACAGTGGATATGGAAATATAAGTGGGCAGTGAAGGTTGTGCCATCTCAGGAACTTGCATTCCTGCAATACAGGTTCGTAGATACACAAGGAGCAGAAATTGACATGAAAGAGTCATTAGATTGTTAAAAAGTGTTGATTTATTTGGTAGTTTGAGAAAAATATATTACCTTTGCACCGCAATTAAGAAAAACGACTTTTTCTAATTGCAACATATAAGGAAGGTGCGTTAGTTCAGTTGGTTAGAATGCCAGCCTGTCACGCTGGAGGTCACGGGTCCGAGTCCCGTACGCACCGCAACTGAAAATCCCCTCGACAATGTCGGGGGGTAATCATTTCCCCACAATCAGTTTCAATGGAAAAAGATGTCATACAGATAAAAGGTGCGAGGGTTAATAACCTCAAGAATTTGTCTGTAGATATTCCACGTAATCAGTTTGTCGTTATCTCTGGTGTCAGTGGTTCAGGAAAATCGTCCCTTGCCTTTGATACTCTGTATGCTGAGGGACAAAGGCGTTATGTGGAAAGCCTTTCTGCTTATGCTCGTCAGTTCTTGGGACGCATGAGCAAACCTGAGTGTGATTATATAAAAGGTTTGCCACCTGCGATTGCGATAGAGCAGAAGGTTATTGCCCGCAATCCGCGCTCTACTGTGGGTACTTCTACTGAGATATATGAATTCCTGCGTCTGTTGTTTGCCCGCATTGGAAAGATATATTCCCCCATTTCTGGTAATGAGGTAAAGAAACATACTGCCGATGATGTCGTAGCTGCAATGCTGTCGCATGCAGAAGGCGAGAAGTTTATGCTCCTCTCTCCACTTAAAGTAACAGAAGGGCGTACAGTGGAAGAGCAATTGGAGGCAGAACGCATGCAGGGCTTTGAGCGTACTCAGGAGGTAGAAGGAAAAATATACCTTGTTGTTGACAGATTGAAAGTCAGCGATAAAAATGAAACCATATCGCGTCTTACAGATTCTACAGAAACAGCCTTCTATGAGGGACAAGGCGAATGTGCCCTGTATTTCCCCGACAACGATACTTTGGAAGAGTTCAGCACCCGTCTGGAGTGTGACGGCATCACTTTTGAGGAACTCTCCGATAACCTTTTCTCCTTTAATTCTCCTGTTGGTGTTTGTCCTACCTGTGAAGGATTTGGCAAGATTATGGGTATCGACGAGTCATTGGTTATCCCAGACCCCACGCTTAGTGTCTATGATGGCTGTGTGCAATGCTGGAAGGGCGAGAAGATGGGGGAGTGGAAAAGATATTTCATTCGTAGGGCGGAGATAGACAATTTCCCTATATTTACCCCTTATAAAGACCTTTCTGAAGAGCATAAAGGTTGGTTGTGGCACGGATTGCCTTGTGATGCTGGAGCAGATAAATATGAAGTTGCCAGCATCGATAATTTTTTCCGCATGGTGCGTGAGAATCAGTATAAGATTCAATATCGTGTGATGCTCAGCCGTTATAGAGGCAAGACGATATGTCCTGATTGTAATGGAACGAGATTGCGTAAGGAAGCTGGCTATGTAAAGATTGCCGGCAAGAATATTCAGGAGTTGGTAGATATGCCTATCGTCGATTTGTATGAGTGGCTGACATCCTTGAAACTGTCTGAGCACGACAGCCAGGTGGCAGAACGCTTGCTAAAAGAAATAAACAGCCGCATACAATTCCTTCTCGATGTAGGTCTTGGATATTTAACTCTTAACAGACCATCCAATACGCTCTCTGGTGGTGAGAGTCAGAGGATAAATCTTACTACCTCTTTAGGCTCTTCTTTGGTAGGTAGTCTTTATATACTTGACGAACCCAGCATTGGTATGCATTCGCGAGATACGGAAAGGCTTATCAATGTCTTGCGAAAACTACAGCAGATAGGCAATACTGTTGTTGTGGTAGAACATGATGAAGAGATTCTTCGTGCTGCCGACTATATCATAGATATTGGTCCAGATGCCGGAACATTTGGTGGTCAGGTAGTCTTCGAAGGCACACCTGAAAAGATACAGTCTTTAGCAAAGTCAAAAACCTCTGTCACATCCCATACTATCAATTATCTTACAGGTAAAGATACCATTCCTGTTCCTACATCACGAAGACCTTGGAACAGAGTAGTAAGTGTCAAGGGAGCAACTCTCAATAACCTCAAGAATATAGATGTTGATTTCCCTCTTAATGTGATGACTGTTGTCACTGGTGTTAGCGGCTCTGGAAAGTCTAGTCTTGTGCGAGGGATATTGTATCCGATGGTTAGCCGTAATCCAAAAGATTATGGCGTGGAGTATGTAGAGATGGTCGATCAGAATCCTATAGGCAAGAGCACCCGTTCCAATCCTGCCACATACATCAAGGCCTACGATGCCATTCGTCAGCTTTATGCTTCACAACCTCTGGCAAAGCAACTTGGCATTACTCCTGCCCACTTCTCCTTTAATGCTGAGGGGGGACGTTGTGAAGAGTGTAAAGGAGCTGGTGTCGTAACTGTTGAGATGCAGTTTATGGCAGACCTGCAACTCACCTGTGATGCCTGTCATGGAAAGCGTTTCCAACATAATGTGTTAGAGGTGAGATATAAGGAGAAGAATATCTCTGAGGTTCTTGATATGACAGTCGATGAAGCCATTGCCTTTTTTGATGGTGAAAAAGCAATTACTGACAAGTTGAAGCCCCTCTCTGATGTTGGTTTGGGATATATACAGTTGGGACAGTCATCATCCACACTGTCAGGTGGTGAGAATCAGCGTGTTAAGCTGGCATATTATATAGGTATGGAGAATCAGGCTCCAACGATGTTTATTTTCGATGAGCCTACAACAGGTCTCCATTTTCATGATATCAAGAAACTCCTTCATGCCTTTGACGAATTGTTGAAGCGTGGACATACTATTGTTGTCATAGAGCATAATATGGATGTCATCAAGTGTGCCGACCATATTATCGACTTAGGTCCGGAAGGTGGTGACAGAGGCGGAAAAATTATCGCCTCTGGAGTTCCAGAAGCGATAATCAATATTAGTGAAAGTATTACGGGTAAGTATCTAAAGGCTTACCTTTAACCATTAACCTTTAACCATTAACCTTTAACCTTTAACCGTTAACCGTTAACCGTTATTACATCATTCCTCCCATGCCTGGAGCACCGCCCATTGGCATTGCTGGTTCTGGTGCTGGCTTGTCACATATTACAGACTCTGTAGTCAGGAACATTCCAGCGATAGAGGCAGCGTTCTCAAGAGCTACACGTGCCACTTTGGCAGGGTCTATGATGCCAGCCTTGCGCATGTCCTCGAAGGTGTTTGTGCGAGCATTGTAGCCAAAGTCGCCATTACCCTCGCGTACCTTCTGTACTACCACAGCACCTTCTCCGCCAGCATTGCTGACAATTTGGCGCAAAGGCTCTTCGATGGCACGAACTACGATGTTGATACCTGTCTGTTCGTCAGCATTGTCACCCTTCAGGTTGCTGAGAGCCTCCAGAGCACGGATGTATGTTGTACCACCACCGGCAACAACACCTTCCTCGATAGCTGCACGAGTAGCGCAGAGAGCATCGTCAACACGATCCTTCTTCTCCTTCATCTCTACCTCGCTGTTAGCACCAACATAGAGAACAGCAACACCGCCAGCCAACTTTGCAAGACGCTCCTGCAGCTTCTCCTTGTCATAAGAAGATGTAGAAATCTCAATCTCCTTCTTGATGCCGTTTACTCTTTCAGCAATAGCAGCCTTGTCGCCACTGCCACCAGCGATGATGGTGTTATCCTTAGAGATAGTCACCTTGTCAGCTGTACCACACATTTCCAGTGTAGCCTGATCCAGCTTCAGACCCTTTTCCTCAGAGATAACAGTTGCGCCAGTAAGTACTGCGATATCCTCCAGCATAGCCTTGCGACGGTCGCCGAAGCCAGGAGCCTTGACAGCACAAATCTTCAATCCGCCACGCAGACGGTTTACAACCAATGTTGTCAGAGCCTCGCTGTCCACATCCTCTGCTATGAGCAGCAGTCCACGTCCGCTTTCAGCAGCAGCCTGCAGTATTGACAAGAAATCCTTCAGAGCAGAAATCTTCTTGTCATAGATGAGGATGTAAGGATTCTCCATTACACACTCCAGCTTCTCTGTATCTGTAACAAAGTAGCCAGACAGATAGCCACGATCGAACTGCATACCCTCTACAACACCGATTGAAGTGTCGCGAGACTTGCTCTCTTCGATTGTGATAACACCATCTTTGCTGACCTTGCGCATAGCGTCAGCCAAGAGCTTACCGATTTCAGGGTCGTTGTTGGCAGAAACGGTAGCCACCTGTTCAATCTTGTCATAGTTGTCGCCAACCTGCTCTGCGTTCTTCTTGATATATTCAACAACAGAGCCTACAGCCTTGTCGATACCACGCTTCAGGTCCATTGGATTAGCACCAGCTGTTACGTTCTTCAGACCCTCGTTGACAATAGCCTGAGTCAGAATAGTAGCAGTAGTAGTACCATCACCGGCATCGTCGCCAGTCTTTGAAGCAACGCTCTTAACCAGCTGAGCACCAGTATTTTCGAACTTGTCTTCCAGCTCTATCTCTTTAGCAACAGTAACACCATCCTTTGTAATCTGTGGTGCACCGAACTTCTTCTCAATAACGACGTTACGTCCCTTAGGACCCAGTGTAACCTTTACGGCATTAGCCAGTTGGTCAACGCCTTTCTTCAGTGCCTCGCGGGCATCTGTATTGAATTTAATCTCTTTTGCCATTATTTTTTCTTTTTAATTCCTAATTCCTAATTCTTAATTATTATTTTATAATTGCCAAAACGTCAGACTGACGCATGATGAGATACTTCTCTCCGTCAAATTCCAGTTCAGTGCCAGAATACTTGCCGTAGAGTACAGTGTCGCCACTCTTCAGTATCATTTCCTCGTCCTTTGTACCGTTGCCTGCAGCAACTACTTCACCCTTCAGTGGTTTTTCCTTTGCAGTATCAGGAATAATGATGCCGCCAATCTTCTCTTCTGCCGCAGCTGGCTTAATCAGCACGCGGTCTGCTAATGGTTGAATGTTCATTGTCTTAAATAATTTTTAATGAATTATTATTGTTGTTTTCTAATTTTTTTAATTATTCTGCAAATCATTATGCAAATACCGTGCCAAAGTTGCGAGTAAGCGAGTAAAGAGTCAAACTTGTTTGAACTCTGTCAAGCGTGAGCAACTTCGCCGATGGTCCATCGGCAATGTTACGAGTAAGTGAAGGCAAAAAAGAGGGTGTGCCTATTTTGACACACCCTCGATTCTATTTTTGATTATAACTTTCAAAGTTTTACACGAAAGGGTTCTCTGTTGGATAGTAGTTACCCTTTGGGAAATTGTAGTCTATCTCTTCAACTGGTATGCCCATATATTTCAGTACCTCCCAGAGATATTTTCCTGCATGCTCGAACATGACAGCAGCATGGTGTGGATAGTGCTTCTCAATGAGGACATGACGATAGAAACGGCTCATGTTCTTAATGCCGAATGTTCCGATGCTACCAAATGAACGTGTTGCAACAGGCAGAATCTCACCCTGTGCGATGTATGCACGCAGTTTGGTGTCTGCTGTTGACTGCAGACGGTAAACAGTTGCCTTTCCTGGCTTCAAATCACCCTCCAGAGTACCATTGGTTACCTCTACTGGCAGAGCACGTGCCATAATGCGCTGGAAGCACATCTGGCAGTTGCATACCTTGCTGGATGCTGTGTTGCCACAGTGGAAGCCCATGAAGATTTCCTTGTCAGTATATGTGTCACATTCGAACTTCTTACCCTTGATACTCTCTTCATACATATCCTGAGGTACAGAGTTGTTGATGTCAAGAAGTGTCACAGCGTCCTGAGTGATGCAAGTGCCGATATACTCTGACAGTGCACC
>Ga0326513_10003188_pt1 | contig 11939 bp, 21 predicted proteins | sample 2_2465_0518_D_FD_203654 | JGI IMG/M metagenome (GOLD analysis project Ga0326513, IMG submission 203654) | Bovine rumen microbial communities from UC Davis, California, United States - 2_2465_0518 | ecosystem: Host-associated > Mammals > Digestive system > Stomach > Rumen | place: USA... | reverse complement strand
GAAGCGGAAAAGGAGACCGAGAAGACCGAGAAGACAGACGAAACCGAGGAAAAGGATTGAGCCGCACGACGGCAATCGTGACGGCCCAAGGTAGGATAGACATCCTCTGCAATTCATATCCTACCACAAATCGTTGGAGGTTTCAACGTGAACAAATTTGAACTGATTCAACAGATGAATCTCAAACAATTAGCCAATTTCCTGTGCGATCAGCACGAATGCGAGGATTGTCCGAAAAAATATCTTTGCAATGCCAAGGATCACATGAAATGTGGATGGACGAACTTCCTTGAGCGTGAGGTCAACAATGGTGACAGGATCTCCGCAGGAATGCCCGTCGTGTTGTCGGAAGAGGAAATCAATGCGGGGAAATTGGTTCTTTATGACGAAGGAGAGGAGGTCGAAGACTAATGGCAAAAACAATCGAAATCATGGGCGAAAGCGGTTCCGGAAAGACTACATCAGCCCGCACGCTTGACCCGAAAACGACGTTTTACCTAGACGCCGACAAAAAAGGCTTGAGCTGGAAGGGTTGGCGCGATCAGTACAACGCCGATAATCACAACTACATGGCGACGGATGCTCCGGACACAATCATGCAATGCTTGCGGGCGATCAACGATAATGAGAAATATGCTCACATCAAGACCATCGTGATCGACACCATCAACGGCGTCATGGTAGCGCAGGAGATGCGCAACGCCAAGGTGCAGGGGTACGGCAAGTGGACGGATCTCGCTCAATACGTTTGGGAGATTTTTGACTATGCCCTGACGATGAGACCGGAGCTGACCGTCATCATCATTGCCCATTCCATCACGGACACCGATGACAATGGGATTGTGTTCACACACACCAGGACGAACGGACGCAAGCTCGAAAAGATCGTGTTGGAGTCCAAACTGACCACCGTGTTGTTGGCGGAGTGCAAGGATGGCAAGTACATTTTCCACACTCACGCAGACCGTTCGACCGTAAAATCTCCCCTCGGTGCATTCGAGGAAGACGAGATTCCGAACGACCTCGGTGCGGTGCTCAAGGCGTTGGAAGAATACTAATAAGAAGAAAGGGGGAAAGATGGAAACACGAGACGTTATCAGAATGTTTGGCGACTATTACAAAGAAATCAGAGACGGTCAAGTTGTGGAAGGTCAGATGGGCCTTTGTGGTGATCCGGAATTGACATCCGTTCAGGTCGGAATGGCTCTTGCCGTCACCGTCAATGAGATTCTGAAAACCATCTATTTGGAATTAAAGGCCTAAAGGAGAACGCTATGGATCATCAATTCGATTTTGATTCGGCGTTGGAGCGGTTTCATGATTCCGGGTTGAAGTACACCACATACCCGCAGACCAAGCTAATCAACGCGGAAGATTACAACGGGATCATTCAATCCTACTATGCCAGCACCGGAACGGCTATCTTCCGGGATAGCAACAACAAGTATAAGCAGCGGCGAGTCACCGTGCGCGAAATGCCGTGTGAACAGTTTATCAAATTGTGCGCGGACGGTGGAGAGATATACGAAACCTATTTTCTTAAGTAAAGGAGGACAAAGCAATGAAAAAGATCGATTTAACCAACGTTCAGGAGGCAAGTGATTTCAACAGACCCGCACCGGGAGCCTACATCTGCAAGATCACGGGCGCGGTGGATCTCCCCGAAAAGGAATATCTGAAAATCGCGTTCGATATCGTCGAGGGCGAATTTGCCGGATATTACTCCAAGACGCGGGAGGATCATCCTGATTGGACGTGGGTTGGCGAATACTGCCGTTCGTACAAGGAAAAGGCGTTGGGGATGTTCAAGCGGTTCTGTTCCTCGGTCAGCAAATCCAACGGATCGTTCGTGTTCGATGGAAATACCGTCAATTCCGATGAAAAGACTCTTGTTGGCAAGAAGATCGGAATCGTTCTCCAGGAGGAGGAATACTACGGGAACGACGGCGAAAAGAAAATCCGCCTGATCGTCAACAAGGAATTTCCGGTGGCAGACCTTGCCGCGCAGCGTGTTCCTAAAAGGAAGGAACTCCCCACCGATGAGGAGATTGCCAACGCTGGCACGGACGCGGGAACCGCAGAGATCCCGTTTGATGCGTGATGAACACCATCATTGAAGATAGTCGGCAGCAGGCGGGAAAGCATAATATCAAGCACGATTGGTTTTCCCGCCAAGGTGTCGAACTTGTCAGATGTAAGCTCCCATTCGGTGATTATGCTCCTGTTCCTCCTGTCTCCATCGACACAAAAAAGGACATGGAGGAGATCGCGGCGAACATTTGCGGAGCCGAACACAAGCGATTTATCAACGAATGCAAAGCCGCAAAAGCCGCAGGGTGCAAACTGATAATCCTTGTGGAAAACGATGTGGGCATTTCGGACATCAGCCAGGTCCACAAGTGGGTCAATCCACGGGTTATCTACAATCCGAAGTGTGTGCAGGGCGAACGGTTACAAAAGGCAATGGAAACTATCTCCGAGCGTTACGGTGTGCAATTTCTCTTTTGCACTCCGAACACATCAGGGGAACGAATCATGGAGATATTAAACCAATATGACAATCAATAAGAATCTCAAGGCGGCGTTATATTACGCACAAAAATATGGTTGGGCGGTTTTCCCTGTCAAAGCCGAGGAGAAAAGACCACACACTCCGCACGGATGCAAGGACGCGAAGAAGGATCCGGGAGCTATCAAAGCATGGTGGAAGAAATGGCCCACCGCGTCCGTTGGTGTTGCGACGGGTTCCATCTCCAATCTGATCGTGATTGACGAGGATCTTGACGATGACAAAGGTCTGGACGGGATCATGGCAATGGCGGCATGGGAAAAGGACAATGGTGTTGCACTCCCGGAAACCGCAAGAGCCATCACGGGGCGCGGTGGAGCCCACCTTTATTACCACTACACCGGGAAGGACATCCAAAACCGCACGGGCATTATCGATGGGGTCGATGTGCGTGGTGAGGGTGGTTATGTGGTCGCTCCTCCGTCTGTTCATCCGAACGGGGTTGAATACGCATGGGAGGATGATCCCGACGATATCGGTATTGCCGATGTGAACGACGTCGTTCTGAAATTCCTCGCGACGGGGAAGACCACCAAGGAATCAGGCGAAAAATTCCAATTACCATCGATCATAGATAGTGGCGTCAGAAATTCCACACTTTACCACTTTGCCTGTTCCTTGCAAGCCCAAGGCCTGTCAGATACCGCCATCATCGCGGCGGTTAGTGCCGAGAACGATGCGCGATGTGTTCCACCAATCGAACACGACGAATTGCTCCAGCTTGTCAATTCTGCCCTGAAATACGCCAAGGGGGAAAACAAAATCCTCTCGAAGTTTGGCGAGGAATGGAGAGCACCAAAGCTCACCATGAAGATCGACAAAAACGGGGATCTGACCGATGACGTCGAACAGACTATCTCCAATTGTGAGGAGGCTATCGAATACGACAAGGAGTTATTCGGGCGGCTATATTACAACGAATTATCATACGAACCGTATGTCTACGGGAATTTGCCGTGGAAGAACCATCGCGGATGGCGGGAATGGAAATCGAGCGATGACAACAATTTGTGGGGCTACATCGAGCGCAATTATGGACTTAAGAGCAACGACAAAATCCAAGCGGCCCTTGATAACGTCACACATCGCCACATCATCAATCCGGTCAAACAGATGCTTGAGGACGCACACGATAATTGGGATGGCAATTCCCATGTCGCCGACCTGCTCCCACTTCTCACGGGTGCAGAAAAGACCGATTATAACACCGCTGCTCTCCGCCTGTTCATGATGGGGGCAGTCTCTCGGATCTATCATCCGGGATGTAAATTCGATTATATGCTTGTTCTTGTTGGCCCGCAAGGGAAGTACAAATCATCCTTTTTCAGATTCCTCGCGATCAACAACAAGTGGTTGAGCGATAACTTCAACAGTTTGGACGGAGACAAAGCATTCGAAAAGCTCCGTGGGATGTGGATCGTTGAACTGGCAGAACTCCAAGCGACCAAACGCGCCAAGGATGTTGAATCAATCAAATCCTTTATAACCTCGCGTGATGACATTTACCGTTCACCATACTCACGCCGCACAGAACACCATCCTCGAATGTGCGTATTGGCGGGAACATCCAATCCCGTTGATTTCCTCACAGACCGCACCGGAAACCGTCGTTTCCTTCCGGTCAAGTGTTGGGTTCACGAAGTACCAAATCCAAACAACGACGAAATCGCGACCAAGGCTCTTGTTCTTCAAGCATGGGGCGAGATCATGGACGAGTTTATGCGGGCGGGCGGTAACATCCCGTTGATCCTTCCTCCCGAAGTGGAAAAACAAGCCGAGGAAATGAGAACGGCATACCTGGAGGAAGATCCTGACATCGGTATCATCCAAAATTGGCTAGACGAGAAAGGACTCGACCGAACGTGTGCGGTTCAACTATGGCGGGAGGCGCTGAACCATCCTTTTGAGATATTCGGCAAAAAGGATATCAACAGACTACACGAGATCATGAAGAATAGCATCGATGGATGGGAATATGTCGGACGTCAACGTTGTGGTGATTATGGCATCCAAAGAGCATACGACCGAACTGACGTCATCGTGCCGTTCGATGCCTAAAAATGTTGCCGATAAAATTTGACGGCAACATGATCGGCAACACGAAAAACCGCATGGTTGACACATTTGTTGCCGTGTTGCCGTTGTTGCCTTTGATTCTTTAAAAGTAAAAAAAATAAATAAATATATATAAATAAGAATTATAGGGAATTAACGACAACATCGGCAACAGAAATGGTCAAAGCCGCGTGGTTATTGGGTTTTTGGGCGTTGCCGTAAAAAATCGATTTGTCGGCAACAAGGAGGGAAAAATGAAAATGTCAGAACTCCAACAAAAAGATTACGACCTGATCACGGATTTTTGGAAATTCCTCCGGGATTTTGGAGATATCACAACGAACGCCAAGGATGATTCCAAGTGGTCAGATTTCATGGATCGCTATGACGAACTCCGCCACAAATATCCGGAGCAGAAAAACAACATCCGAGAGCTGATTTATTACATTCAGAACAGAGCGGTTGCAAGAACTCAATCGTCTGCTGCCTGATTATCGATCCGACTCCCCATCATTTGACGGCGTGGGGATCAGATAAAGCCAATAATTGAAAACGCGAACAATTTGCGGCACACGTAAAGCCTATATCGTGTATGAATGATCAACCAAAAGTACCATGTAACTATTAACCGAGCCGTCAGCCGACCGAAGCCACCGACACCATGACAACAAAAGCCCAAGCAGCACAGGGACGAAATGATTGTGTGATTGGTGTCGGCGGTGGAAATCGGTAACTGAAGTAAAGGGTAAGAAATGCGAATTGGATTGATCGATGTTGACGGAAATAATTTCCCGAATATTCCGCTCATGAAATTGTCAGCATGGCACAAGAACAGGGGCGATAGTGTTGAATGGTATCAACCAATGTTCAGCGGACACATGGATCGAGTTTACATGAGCAAAGTGTTTTCGTTTTCGCCAGATTATGAATACAACATTAACGCAGATGAGATTATCAAAAATGGGACAGGGTATGCGATAACGCTTGTTGACGGGCGTGAAGTCTACGACAAGGAAAAGGACAAACCGTTGCCGTATGAAATCGAACACATATACCCGGACTATTCGATCTACCCGAACAAAACAAAGGACACAGCATACGGATTTTTGACACGAGGATGTCCGAGGGGTTGCGGATTTTGTCATGTGGCGTCAAAAGAGGGGCGATGCAGTATCAAGGCCGCTGATCTGTCGGAGTTTTGGAGAGGGCAGAAAAATATCGTCTTGCTTGATCCGAATCTGATAGCGTGTAAGGATTGGCGCGATCTGCTTCAGCAATTGATTGATTCAAAAGCGCGTGTCGATTTCACGCAAGGCCTAGACATCCGAATGATGACGGAAGAAAAAGCCGAAATGATCCGACAGATCAAAATTAAGTTAGTCCATTTTGCGTATGACAAGATCGAGGATCGTGACATTGTGGAGCCAGCGCTTGCGAAATTTGCTGACATTACTGGATGGGATCGTCACAAGGTCGTTGTCTATGTGCTTGTGAATTTTAACACAACGCATGAGGATGACATACATCGGATCAATTTCATCCGTAATCACGGATTGCAGCCGTATGTGATGATCTACGACAAGGAACACACGAATCCTGGAGATCGTGTCCGAAAACTGCAAAGGTGGGTTAATTCGCCGCGAATCTTTTGGACTGTGGAAAACTTTGATCTATATCAGCGGAATTATGCGTAAAAGGGGTAAAATCAATGACAATTACCATGAAACGTATCAAGCGCGAAATAACAACGCAACAGATATCACAAAAACAGTTAGCCGAGCGAATCGGCGTCTCGCCCGTGACCGTGTGCAGATGGATGAACGGAACACGACAGCCCGATATCGACGAAGTGGAGAAAATGGTTCTTGCGCTTGGTCTGCATTTACTGATTTACAGAGAATAGGGGGAAATCATGAACAAGGAGGCCACACCATGACCATCTACCGCATCGAAACAACAATAATCCCGCAGACCATCGCAGGTCGGAAGTTTGCGGATGAATACGAGGAACGGTTGCGCAACCAGGGCGCGTTCTATGCCAAAAATAAGGACGCGGAAACCATCGATATTACGGCAAATTATCAATTCAATCTGAAGGAGGAAAGCGATCCAGATGGTTCGCAAGGTTCGCAAATGGGTTCGCAAGGTTCGCAAGGTTCGGAAAGTGAGGATAAAAATGGATGAAGTATGGAAAGATGTTGTCGAATATGAGGGATTATATCAAGTAAGCAATAACGGTGTAATAAAAAGGATTCCACATTATTCGGTAACGAAAAATGGAGTAAAAAAACATTTTGATGAAAGGGTGTTGTCCCCAATTGAGAATTTTCGAGGGTATTATAAGGTCAGTTTATCAAAAAATGGAATAACAAGACAATGGTTTGTTCACCGTATAGTCGCAATGGCTTTTCTTCCTAATCCAAATAATTACGCACAAGTCAATCACAAGGATGAAAATAAAAAGAACAATAATCCTAATAATTTAGAGTGGTGCGACAATGTATATAACTGCAAATACGGGAACAAAATGGAACGACAAGCAGAATCTATGCGAAAGCATTTCGCTGAATTAAAAAAAGAACCCATATCAATGCTTATGGTGTCAGAACAAGCAAGGATGCTTCGTGAGTATGCCCAAACGCAGCATGGACACGGACGGGTTTTATGTTATAGGTCGGCAAATATGTTGGAAAATATTTTTGCAGATAGAATGGGGGAACAATCATGAACGAACAGAATCAAGACATCAAAGCCGATGCAGGCAAGCTCCGTCTGACCCTTGTTCCGCGTGAGATCATCAGAGCCATTGCACGTGCTCGAATGTACGGTCTCAAGAAGTACGGCGATTCCGAAAGTTGGCGCGATGTCTCCGTTGAACGTTACCGTGACGCACTATTCCGTCACCTTCTCGCATATTTAGATGACCCACACGGCACGGATGAGGAAAGCGGACTCCTTCACTTGGATCACCTTGCGTTCAATGTAGCGGTTCTTTGCGAACTCGACAAACCGGAGGACTCCTGATCATGGGCGTTTGTCTCACTCTTGAGGGAGGTCTCTACACTATCGCCGTCATGGCATTCCTGGCTATTATCGCGTTTATTTGGTATGGAGGGCACAGATGAATAAAATTCGATACAAAAGACCATCCAAACGGAGCAAGAACTTCGTTCCGCCGGCATTATGGGATCATGCAATATCCTTCTGCCGCTGCTATCCTCTATGGATCGCGGAATTATCTGTCTGTGACACATCCCGCACGATCACCAATTATGAGGATCGCGTCAACGTTCAGACGTCAGGTGATTACAATCCAGTCGAAGAATTGGCGATCCGTCGGGCGGAGCTTCAGCGAAAGATCGATATCGTCGAAGATGCCGCACGGGAAGTTACCGCAAGCGAACCGCTCCAAAAGTACATCATCATGGGCGTGACGCATCATCTATCATACGAAACGTTATACACACAGGGCATTCCTTGCGGAAGACGCCAATATCATGAGTATCGGAGGGCGATGATTTATCTGATATCGCAAAAAATCGGTTAGATTTGTCGTAAATATAGCTGTTGAATTCACAGGATCCTTGAAAAAGCCGTCAAATCGGTTATATCGGTTGAATCTGTTGTATCGGTTGTATCGGTTGAATTATTCGGATAAATAGACTCTCTGTAAACACGGTTAAATTGTTTGTATGAATCGCGGTTGAATTATTCATACAAATTGCGGTTGAATTATTCATACAAACAGTTTCAGATCACTCTATACAGACTATCCTGATGCCTTCATGGGAGGATTTCTTCACGAATATGTCATTTTGCTAATTACAAATATGTCAAATGACATATTCCACTCGGATGAATTCATCCACGTGCAAAATGCAATTAAAACACCTTTCCATGAATGCACAGGTTTGTCCATGAGAGCGTTTAGACGAATCGACAGGGAAATTATCAAGCGAAAATCCAAAGACGATTACAGAGCGAATCTGAATCGCTCAGAGCGATCACAATTCAAGCGAAAATCAACAGCGAAAATCCAGCGAAAACCAAGCGAATAGCAGCCAGCGAATCTCGCTTGAAAAAATACCAAAGAAAATCAGAGAAAAAAATCCAGAAAAAAACTTTTGACAAAAATCCCGCGGGCGGATCCCTTGCCAGGTCCCGCGGTCGTTCTGTCACCGGGACCGGTCAACTCGCCGCGGGGGACTTAAGGCAGCAAAAAGCCCGGGAAATAATCCCGGGCCGCTTGCGTGGGGCGTGTGTTATCTGTCAATATTCCCGCAATATTTACATTCTAAAATAATATCGTCGTATATACTCGCCGGGGTCCCATTATCGCACATAATAACCGCGCAAATATCACCGGGCTGCCAGTCTTCCGCACCTGTAAAGCTATAGCTAATCTCTGTCATGGTGGACCCTGTCACGGTATCGCCGGAAATATCGCTAATTATTAGCGTTTGCGGGTATTCGTTGCGGACCGGGGCCGCTGAAAACGCTATAACCGCGCAAGACGCCAAACAAACGACGATAGAAAACAATATTTTTTTCATGTTGTCTGCCTCCTCTCAGATTTCGCAAAAATCAGAATTAAATATAACATCATCACATAAATTGAGGGCCTTGTCTGTCTGTAAAAATGTGTCTGACGTGCTATTGTATAATAACCGGTGTTTATTTTCGTCGATATCATGGGGGCGTTGGTTTGTGAGATCCTTTACAACCTCCACCAGGTCGGCGGGGTCAGATGTGGAAAAAATCCAAAAATCAGTATAAAAATCATCGGTACAAATTATGATTTTACGGTTTTCGCGGTCATCATACAGGCGAGATAAAAAATCGACGTTGCCATACTCGCCGTCGGTCATGTCTTCCAGGATCCTTGTCAGACTTTCGCCGGTCCTTTTTTCGATGTCTTCCGCAATCTGTATTATAATTTCTTTTGTTGCACTCATTTTTAAAATCTCCTATTATGTGGAACGGGGGCCGCGGTACAAACGACCGGCGGCCCGATAGACAGTTAATTTTTTATGCTTCCGCGGTTTTGATAAGGTCCTCAAGAACCGAAATAAGAAAATGAATTTCTTTTTCTTCCTTGTAGGATAGGCAGCGGGACCGCAATTTTTCCCGCTTGATGTTTATCAATTCCTTGTAGCTTGCAACCTCTTTTTCACTCATGGCGGGGACCTCCTATCATGCAATTACAAAACGGCGGGATGTGGTAGTTTTCATGTAAAGCGCGGCGACGTCCGGGATTGCTTTTTTTTAGTGCGGTCGTATCTAAACGGCTCGTCGTGACTTCCTTCCAGGATACTTTAAAATCAGGACCGGAAAATTCATAGCACGCGCGCTCATTCATGACGGCCTTGATTTCGTCTTGGATCGCGGTGATTTCCGCTTCCAACTCTTCCTTCATCCTTGCCAGCTCTCTCAGTTCCTTTACCTTGTTTTGCATTTCGTTTGTGCTCATTTTTTTATCCTCCTATGATTTGTTATAAGTTACGCGGACCGAGTCCGCTTTAGTGTTCATAAAATGCTATCGTTTCGCCCTTCTTAAGCTGCCAGCAGCCCACGCCACGGCACGCGCACTCGCTACAATTCCCGCCGCAAATTTTCCAGCCTTCGTCCGGTTCCTGGCCCTTAAGAATGACAGCCGCGGTCGGTAGGTTGTGCGGGTTTTGGATCTTTACGCCGGAAAACGGTAAAGATAAAATTAAGTGTAAATTGCGGGGCTTGACGTGGTTATTAAAATATGCGTTGATAATTTCATAGCTTTTAGAAAAGCATAAAAAATGTGTGTCTTTTAATGCCCGCGCTATTTTGCACATATTGTGCAAATAGTCCGCGTCGATGATATCGCCGGAAACATGAAACCGGAAATATTTTGAGAGACTCGCCGCGGCTTTTACCTGGTCAAAATAGCTTTTTCGGTCGGTCGTTAAAATGCTAAGGTTGCGTTCGTATGCTGCTTTAACCGTGGGATAGATACGACACAATTTTTCAGCGTAACAAGGTGTGCGGCCGTCCACTGTGCAAAACTTGCAATTTGGGCACGTCTTGCGGGGTGGAAGTGACACGGAAGGAATCTCACCCATTTTGCTATTTCTTGCGCTAATGCTAACAACTTTTGATTTGTCCATTTTTTTAACCTCCTATGGAATATATATTGCATTACATATTATTATTATATAATGCAATACATATAATACAATGATCATATTTATCTATTGCAATAAATATTCTTGATCATTTTTATCTATTGCAATAAAGATTTTTTTATGCTAGGATTTCAAAAAAGGGGGTTTCAAAAATGGCAAGGACTGACGCACAAAAAAGGGCTACTAACAAATGGCGAGCGGAAAAAATGCATCGGGTCGCGCTTGATTTCACACTCTCAGACTATGACCGCGTTAAAACCGCCGCGGACGCTGCCGGGGTTCCGGTCGGGACGTTTTGCCGGTCCGCAATTTGGGCGGCTGTTGGGGACGGGGCCGGGATGGATCCGGAGGAAAAAAGCGAAAAATAATAAAAGGGTCATTTTTGCACCCTGTAAACGTGTTATCATGTTATCGTGAAAAAATAAGGGGACGCCGCGCGCGTTCTCTTTTTTGTTGCCAGGATCCGGAACCGGTCCACAAATTGCAAATTATGCGCGGACTGGATCCGTTTTTTGATTTCAAAAAGTAAAATCGCAAATTATGCGATCATGGAGGCGCGGGATCCGATGCCAAACGAAAACGAAAAAACATTTTTTGACGGGTTTCCACCGGTACCGGGCTGGTATTTATGCCGGCTTGACGGCGGCGAAATAAAGCTATTTTGCAAACGGTGCGAATTAACGTTAAAAATGCGCTGGTATTATCCGGACGGCTCGCCGTGTCTGGAAAAGGTCCAATGGACAAAATGAAAAAACAAGTTGATTTTTATCACACCAAAGCATGGCAAAAGGTCCGCGAAAAAGTATTACGGCGAGACGGTTATAAAGATTTTTGGCGCGCTCGTTATGGTATATCCGAACCGGCAGAAACTGTCCACCATGTTTTTATGTTGGATGATTTCCCGGAGTTAGCGCTTGACCCGCGAAACCTGGTAGCGGTGTCCTTGTATACGCATAGACATATATTACACAAACCTGATGGAAGTTTGACCGACGCCGGGAAAAAGTTGCAAGCCCTGATTTTTCGCAATTATAAAATTGGCAGGTTGCCAGGCGCGGACGCTTGACGCGCTGCCGTAAAAGATCCGGGGCCACGTGGGGACGCGGCGCGGGTCACCCCCCGCCCACCCAGGCAACACGTAGCGCGGGGCGCCGGAC
>Ga0326513_10003187_pt1 | contig 11940 bp, 15 predicted proteins | sample 2_2465_0518_D_FD_203654 | JGI IMG/M metagenome (GOLD analysis project Ga0326513, IMG submission 203654) | Bovine rumen microbial communities from UC Davis, California, United States - 2_2465_0518 | ecosystem: Host-associated > Mammals > Digestive system > Stomach > Rumen | place: USA... | reverse complement strand
CGTTCGGCTGGTAGGGTACTTTAGTCCAGCGCCCTTTATTCTGTTCATACTTCCACAAGCAGAAGCGCCCATGCTTCTGCAAGTACGCCGGTATCTGTGCGGGATCTGTAAAGCTGGTATGCGGTCTATCTGCCATTCGTTGCAGCTCCTTCTTGCATTTCTCCCAGCAGCCCTTTATAATAGCTGTACTGGGGCTATTCGCTTCGGTCTAATCGTGGCAGCGTCTTACTCTTGGCGGGGTGGCGCTGCCCTTTTTCTTTTCCTGCCTGCCGTCTTCATATCACGAAAAGCGCGCCATTTCAAGGGCGCGGCTTTTCGCAGTATAAGTACTTATATAACGTATAAGTACTTACGCAAAAAGCGAAGGACGAAAAAGCCAGTATTTATGCGGCTTTCCGGTTTCGGGCTTGGACAAAATTTCGCGCCTTTTAGGACAATATTTCGCGCCTTACCGGACAAAATTTCGCAAGCTATAGGACAAAATTTCGCGCCTTACTTTGCTTGCGGTTCTGTGCCTTGTGTCTCATTTTCCTGTGGTATTCTAAATACAGTATTTTCTATGTGTTTATGCGGGTTTGCGGTTTTGGCTCTGGACGATTTTTCGCGCCTATCATAGCTTAACCACTATCGAAATTTTGTCCATTTTGTAGCTCTTTATAAATTCGGTTTCTTTGAAATGGTCAAGGATCTTTTTTATTTTATCCTGGGCGCGTTGTTTCTGCTTTTCTGTGGTTACTCCTGCCTTCGCGTAGACGGTGGCCAGCAGTATTTTATCTGGGCTGTGGCTGCTCTTCATCCTGGCTATTCTGCCTATAAGGTAGTCGCGCAGCTGTAGTGTGCTTTGGGTCTGGCTTAAGGGGATCTGCAGCACATCCAGCTTTACTGTGGTTATCTGCCCGCGTTCCTTCGCAAAAGAGATGGCCGGCGATTCCCTAAAGACATGAATAGCGCTTTCTGTCAGCTGGCCGTTGATGTATGCGCGTCCTCTCTCACAAGGCAGTACTGGAGAATCATATACATACTTTACGCGCCCACTGCGGCTCTTGAACTTCTCCGCTTCTTTTTCTGCGTTAATGGTTATGTGCGCTTTTGATAGCTTAGTTATGCTGTTATTGATCTTCTCAATATCTGTATCAGCTGGGCGCTTCCTGCCGCCCATAGCTTTGTAGATCTGCGTTATAGACATTACGCCGTTGTTATCCTTGCCGCTATTGTAGATGGCGTTAACGGCCATAAGCACGCTTTTATCGTAGTGCGTCAGCTCTTTTGAGATCTCAATATCCTGCTGCAGCGCGTCATAGTCTACGAAGCAGTACACTACGGCGTCTTCTCCTGGTTTCCCCATTTCCACGCCTAAAACCATTTTCATCTGGCCTTCTATCTGGCGTGGTTCTAAGTTTTCTTTGCTCCATAGCAGGCTGTTTAGCTTATCAAGCGGAAACTCTACAGAAGAAACTTTAGAAGAGAAGATAGCAGGAAACTGTGGTACTAAGTCTGTTCTGCGCGTGTCTTCGCTGATCTCCAGAACTGCCAGCAGTACTTCAAGTGCGCCGGCGTTGATGTGTACATACTCTTTAGGAAGGTTAAGTGCTTTTCTGATGCGTACATAGCTGTGAAGTAGCGTTTTATCGCTGCCTTCGTTAATTGCTTCGTAGAAGTCTGGATGGTCTTTGAAGGTCAGTAGTGAAGCCTGCGTGGGGTTATCGCTTGTGGTGAGCGCATACATAGCAGTATCTTCTGTGAGTGGTAAAAGGTCTTGTATAGCGTGTGTGTTTGGTACATATACGCTATACCATTTTGCGGTTTTAAGCCGGTTTGCTAATTCTGTGGCCTTCTCAATGTTCACTTTAGAAGATTGTAAAGCGCTGATAAACTCCCTACGTTTCTGGGCGCGGATCTCTTCTATATTGTCTTGGGTTATCTGGTCTTCCGCGTGTGCGCGTTCTATCTCATAGTACAGATAGTAGATAGGGAAAAGTATTTTTCGCTCTTCTTCCAGCGACATTAAGAAGACTTCGCGGCGTTTGTAGTAGGCCATATGCTCTTATCTCCCTGTGTGGTGGTTGGTTACTTTTCGTAGTGCTTGCGTGCTGTTTCAAAGCGTTCCTTGGCTTCTTCTATCTCCGCTGCGTGGTTCTCTACGGTCTGCGCCATAAAAAGATTTACAAGCTCTGATACGCTCATACCGATAGACTTAGCGTAGATCTTGAAGTCTTCCCATACCGGCTTGGCGTCTTCTGATACGAAGACATTAAAGCGGGTATAGTCCTGGCGCTTGTGCAGCTGCAGGCCGGTGGTGGTTTTGTACTCTTCTGCAGGATCTCTACGAACTGCAGCAGAAGGGTTAAATTCCTTTGTTCTTGCCATTGTCTCTTATCTCCTTTTCAGTTTTATTAGCTTCGGTATCTGGGCTACTATTGCGGCGTAGTCTTCACTTGCTGTGGATTTATCGCCGTATATATCGCCGGTGTACTGCCATTCTTCGGCGGCTACGGTGCGTCTAATCGGCGGCTGTAGTACTCTGCTGTGGTAGATCTCCGCTTGCTCCTGCAGCGCGTCCAGCACAGCTTTATTTAGTGTGGTGCGGCCATTGAAGGCGCATACTATAACGCCTATAAGGTCAAGCTGGGGCTTTACAGCCTGCATACTTGCGTACAGCTCCTGCAGGCCAGTTAAACTAAATCTATCTGCTCTTGTGGGTACTAATACGCCGTCTGACGCCACAAGCGCGGAGACGGTGAGCGCGCCCAGGCTGGGGGGCGCGTCTATGATGGCCACATCATACCGGCGCTGTACCGGCTGTAGGATCTGCTGCAGCGTGGTGGGCGTCAGCTTTAACTTAGGCGAAGCCAGCGCCTTTTCGCTTGGTATCAGATCGCCGGCTGTAGTCTCCTGCAGCGCCTTCTGGATCTGCGCGCCCTGGATAACATCATACAGGCTTACGCCGGCGTCTGCTTGTAGCAGCGCGCTTAGATTCGCCTGCGGATCTGCGTCCATCACTAAGACTTTGTAGCCTGCTGCCGTCAAGCCTTGCGCTACAGCAGCTGCTGTGGTGGTCTTCCCTACGCCGCCTTTTTGATTTGCTATTGTTATGGTATACAAGCGCTTCCCTTCTTTCTGCGGTTTTTGTTCGTTTAGCCGGTGAAAAAACAATAAAGCAAGATTCTGCTTGTTTAACACTAACTCACTTAAGCAAGATTCGCCTTGTGGCACAATTAAGCAAAAGTGCTTCTTTTGCGGTCTTCGACAGCTGCATAAATGCGGATTTTACGCTACTATAACTGTGTGGCCTTTGTCTTCTGCGTCAGTAAAAGCCGGCTTGTACTTGCGGTAGTAGCTCCATGCTTCCGCGTCTGCTTCCAGCTCCCACGGCTCTTTGTTCAGATGTAGCGGCGTTGGGTCTTCCTTGTGGATCTCTTCGCCCTGGTAGAATACTTTAGGCGCTTCGCCTGCGGTGTTAATATCAAGCGTGGCGGCTGTGTCGAAGTGTCCTAAGAAGATGTGCGCCAGCTCATGGCCGAAGCTGTGCCGGCGCTTCTGGCGGCTGGTGGTGCTGTCGCAGATAACTAAGTAGCAATCTGATTTTGAATCGTTGCGGAATGTTACGCCGGTCATGCCTGCCGGTAGTGGGCTAAACTCAACTAAGATTTTCAAGTGTGTAGTGTCTCCCTTCTCTGTAGTGTGAGTACAGGCCATATAGAAGGGCGTAGACGGTGAAGCAGACTTGCAATAACAGCGAACTGTGGTATAATACTTGTAGTGCGCCTTCTGTGGTGGTTGGCGTGCTGTGTGTGGGGCGTGGCGTCTGCTTCGGTGGGCGCTGCGCCTTTGCTATATTGTGTAGCTTGTGTGTATAAGCTACATTCCCTATACACAGCATATTATATCACATAATTATTTATTGTCAATAGTTGAAAGCGCTAAGTATAGGCGGGGTAAATTTCCCGCCGTTGTTGATGCTGTCCAGATCGGCGCAGTATACGCCGGCGAAGGTCATATACTGCGCTTTTCTGGGAGAAAAGAGAAGGGTAAAAGATAGGTAGCTATTTAATCTGTGGGCGCGTTCTGCGTCCTGTGGCGCTTGTAAAGCCAGTGCAGCGCGTTCTTTTGCTTCTTAGAGATCTTGGTAGTTAAGAAGCGCTGGTAGCTCTCTAAGGCGTCTTCGCTGGCTTCTATGTATATTCCATGCTTTGTAGCTTTCGTTTGCAGCTCTCCGTAGATGGCGCGGAGCTGTTCAAGCTGATTCTTGCTTACTCTTAGCATTTTGTCTTCCTTTCGCCGGTTTCAACTGTACGCGCTGGGGCTTCTCCGGTTTGGGCTTAATGTTATTCTTGGCTGCATAGTCTTCTACAATCTTCTTGTGGTAGTCCTGGCGCTTCTCTGGGATCTCCTGCAGATAGGCTTCCTTTGCTGCGTCCAGCGAACTGCAGCGCTTTACGATGAAAACGCGGTAGCCGGTGTAGTCTCCCTGTAGGCGCTCCAGAAGCAGCTGCTTGTGGCCTTCCCATTTATATTCGTCAATAATAAAAGCGTTTGCCGTTTTTAATCGTCCTTCCCCTTGCGCCGGTTCTGTTCCTGGCGCATTTTTCTGCGTTTTTCTTTGCTTCTGTATTTCAGATCTGCAAGGCGTTCTTCCTTGCGCCGCTGTTCTGCGGGAGAAGTGAAGGCAAGCCGCCGCTTGTACTCTTTCACGGTGCCTTCACTATTCCGCTTTAGAAGGGTTAGCGCGTCTTCCAGATTTCCGTTAAACACTTCAATAGCAGGCAATGGCATTACTCCTGCGCCGGTGCTGTTTCCAGCTTGGCCAGCTCACGATTAAGCACAGCTGCGGGGTTTTCGCCGCGTGCCTGGGCTTCCTTCATTTCGCGCTTTGCATAGCTCAACTTCAAAAGCTGGGCGTCTGCTTTCGCCTTTGCCATAGCTTTTTCTACGGCGTCTGCGTCTGAAAATTGGGTTTCTTCATACGCAGATCTGATGCTTTCGGCTGCGGCGTCAAGCACAGCGCTGTAGGGGTCTGGCTCTTCTGTGGCGTCAATAGAAAGCCGCTGCAGCTGCTTTCCAAATTCGCCTTTAGTCCATGTGGCGCGCTCGATAGGAAAGTCGAAGCGGTTTTGCATTTCGGCGTAGTCGTGGAAGTCCAGAACTTCGGACATTTCCTTAATAGCCTGCGCGGGGATAGGCTTCTGCAGCTCTTTGGCTGCGCTCTTCATGTACAGGCCATTCTTTGCAAAAGCCTTTTCGATAACGCGCAGCGCTCCAATATCGCCGGCGAAGGAATGTAGGATGCTCATTTGATCGCTGGGGGAAAGATCCTTGCCCATGTAGTCAATAGTGCGAAGGGCGCTTTGCAGCCTTGGGCTTTCAAAGTCGATAGTTTCAGTATCGGCGTAGTTATTGTGCGCCTTCACATACTCCAGCGATTCGCGCATACGATGCGCCAGCGCGTGGCAAGTCCTGTCTCTGGCTTCTTTGGCTTCCTGCCGGCGCTTATCAAGGGTAACTTTGCCCCAGATGCCCTTCCGCTCTTCGGCGTCAATTTCGGCCAGCGCGGAGCGGTACGCCTGCTGCTGCAAGCTGATTTCGTGCGGCGTGGTGTCCAAAATTTTAAGATGGCGTGCAAGGTCTTTTCTATCTTTTTCGTTCATGTGGTCTTTTCTCCTTAGAAATTATTATTTGCTGTGGTAGTATCTGCGTTCAGCTTCTTGTGCTTCGCGTTCCTGGCGCTCTACAGCTTTGGCGTTTGTCTGTGCCTGCTGTACCATAGCGCCGCTGATCTGCGCCATATCACGATTAAAGGCGCGTTCTTTGGCCTTCCAGCGTTCTATAGGATCTGCGCTATTAAGCGCCCTTTGTTCTGCCATTTGCCGGTTTAGCCTTGCTTGCTCATGCGGTGGAAGAAATGAAATAGCCGTGTGTACTCACTTCCTTATATGTACTATTCCTATTGTGTGTATACTGGATATAGTATATATTGTGTACAGTATGCACAAATAAAAGGCGCGTCTTGGTAACGAAATTGTGCACATTGAACACGATAAAAGCGATTACTTTAGTGTATTAAAGTATGAAAGTGCGCCTAAAGCAGCGTCTATGGCGTCCAGCTGGCTTTCTAAGTCTTCCTGCAGGCTGCACAGCGCGTCTGCTGCGTCTTCTTCCTGTGGTGTTAGATCGTGCAGCATATCATACCGGCGTGCTTTTTTGCTCACTTCTGCGGCCTGCTGGGAGATCTCCACGCGGAGAAGGCGCAGGCGCGCCAGTATTTCCTTTATGCTTGCTTTGGTGTTTTGCATATTGCTGTTTACTCCGTCTTGCGTTCTCTGCTTGATAGCGTGCAGCGTTGGCGCTGGCTCTTCCTGGCTTCGGTGTACTCATGGCTTAGTCTGGTAGGTCTACGTCTTTATACTTGGCCATGATTTCTGCAGCAGTAGGCCGGCGCTCTGTGGGATCTAAGCCGCGTGTTACTTCAATCTCCTGTTTATCATTCAAGCCCTGGCCGCTGTTCTTCAAAAGAAAAATGCTTGTGGCGTTGTCGATGGTGCGCCCCATACTGGCTTGGGCGATGATGGCAGCGCTAACACTTCTGAAGCTGTCCAGCAGCTGGGCGCTATCGCTATCTGCGTGGTGGCTCATGTAGGCGTACAGATTGCCGCGAGAATGACCACAGTAGGCGGCCAGCCCCATAAGGGTAGGAATACTACCAAACTGCGCGCAGCTCTCCATGTACTCCGCTATGCGGTTTTCTACTTCGTCTGCGTTGCGAAGGTCTACGCGGTCTTTGCCGCGCTTAATCGCCAGCATTTGCTGTCTTACAGCGTTTCCTATTTGCTCCTGCTTCTGTGCTGCGGAGATCTCCGGATAGCTCTTTGCCTTGTCGCGGATCTTGTACAGCTTGCTATCCTGCGCCACTTCCAGCGCCATTTCGGTATCATTCATAAGCCTGCTTCTCCTGTCCTGCTTTCTCCAGTTTACGCAGCCATGTGCGCGCCGTCCAGATAGCTACTTTATCGGGGTGCGCCTTCCGGTATTGCGCCTGGTAGATTCTGTTTTTCTCTCTAAGGGCTTCGCGCTCTTCTTCGCTCATAGCGTCCAGCTTTGCGCGTCTGGCCGTCTTGCGCTTCGCTGCCAGCTCTTCCTTGTGGGCTTCATAGTATCGGCGGCTATTCTCCCGCAGGCGTGCCAGCCTTGCTTCGCGTTCTGCTTCGTTCATTGTGGTATACTCCGTTGGTGGTCTTCTCCTGTGATAGTCCACAGAAGGCGGCTTATCTTTCGCTGTGGTGCTGCCGCATTTCTTCTACTTCCAGCTCTTTTAATTGCAAGTACTCTTCTTCAATTTTCCTGCGTCTGGCTTCCCATTCCTTGGTAGCCTGGTCTTTGCTGGCTTCGGCCTTCTCCGCTTCTCTCATGTAGGCTTGCGCCCAGTTAAAAGGATCAGATCCCAGCGGCTCATGTAAAGCAAGTAGGATCTTCTGCGCGGTGTCGTACTCCCTGTACAGCCTGCCGCGCTCCAGATCATGCCGCGCGCGCTGCTCCTGCTCCAGCCTGTCGTACACAGCTTTAAGCGGGTGATTATGGTAGATTGCTTCCAGATATGCCTTGTTCAAATTTGCGTCCGTCTCCTCTATCAGAAATTCATGCTATTATTATACCATACTTTTTCGATTTTGTCAAGGGTTTGGCCTTTACACACACAAGCTACATAATATACCGTTCATACACAGTACATATTTTGTACATATTTACCAAAAGCCGCGCAAGATATAGAGAAGCGCCGGTAGCCTTCTCTGGCTTCCACAGTAGAAGCGCTTTTGTCCTGCTTTGCGTTTAAGGCCATTTCCTGCGCCTGTAGCGTGTGTTTACTGTGGGTAGTGTGTGTATACTACTCTGCGTCTGTCTTCGCTCCTGCGGCCTTCTGGTGCGTCTCACGCGCATATTTAAGAATCAGCTGTAAAAGGGTATACAGATAGCGGCTTGCTTGCAGGCGTGATTTTATAGCGGCTCAACAAACGATTTTAAGGCAAAAAGAAAAAGCTGGGGCTATAGAAGCCGCCAGCTCTTCCTGGTGTTTCAGATCAAGTTAATATTGCTTGTTAGTGCCTTCTCTACTTCGTCTGTGCTTATGCCTATATATCTGCGTGTGATAGTGGGGCTACTGTGCTGTAGGATCGTCTGCACAAGTGCGATATTGTGGCCGCTGTTCTCATACACATTTGTAGCAAGAAACTTTCTAAAGCTGTGTGTACTCACGTTCTCCAGCTCTAAGTAGTCGCATACCACTTTAAGGTGCTTCTGGATTGCGCGTACTGTGAGCGGGAAAAGCCGCTGGTCTTTGGCTATTCCGTTGGCGTCTGCATAGTCACGCAGCCAGCTATACACTTCTGCCGGTACTGTGAAGGTGCGCGGCTTGCCGGTCTTCTCTTCTACGATATTGAGACGGTAGCGGCCTGCGTCTCTGATAATATCCACAAGTCGAAGCTGGAGTATATCGCCTATACGCAGTCCCAGATTTGCTTCCAGCTGGAGCGCTGCCGCTATGCGCGGATTAGCTCTAAAGCCATTCCCGCCGGTCTGGATCGTCTCTATAATCTCTTGGTACTGCTCTCTGGTCAAAGCTACGGTACTGGCCATGTTAGCACGCTCCCTTCGCAAGATAGTAGGCTTTAGCTCTGCGCTGGTCAATCTTGTATACTTTCTCTTCAAGCTGGAGTATCTGGCGCTGTAGTGTGTTCCTGCGCTTGTCTGTGGTGGTACTGGCCTGCGCTTCTGCGGTCATGCTCTCAATAAGATTAGTATAGCTGTCTCTCATAGCGGCGTAGTGTTCCAGATCCGCTTCGGCCTGCTGGCGCTCATATTCGCGTTTAGCTGCCTTCTCCGCTTCCTTCTGCGCCTTCTCTTCTTCCTTGCGTGCGTTCTCCAGCGCTATGCGCTCTGCTCTCTCCTGCGCCATGCGTGCGCGCTCTGCGGAGATCAAGCGCGCCGTCTCCTGCTTTGCGGCCAGCTGCTGCTGTCTCCACTCTTCCATTAACTGCGCCTGCCTTGCCGCTCTGCGTGCGTTCTCCAGCGCCCTGGCGCGTGCGGCTCTCTCTATCCTTGCCTGTGCAGCGGCCTGCTTGCCAGCTCTGCAAAGTGCGGATACTCCCCAGATTAAACCGATAATAACAATAATAGTCATGGTGTGCGCTCCCTTCTGTTTTTGTGGTGGTGGTGTGGTGTGGGTGTACTGTGCTATGTGTGTATAATGTTACTATGGTCATTATATCAAAACTGTTCGCGTTTTGCAAGTACTTTTTTCGCTTTTTTCTTAAACTTGTACACTTTACCACTTTTGTACAAAAACAGGTGGGATTTTGGCTTGTTTCTGTTCGCCTTCTATACAAAAGACGAACTATTTTATTTAATAGCGTTCCTTCCGCTTATCATTCCTTCACTTCAACTATTTCTATTCGCTCCTGCCGGTGGTCTTTGGTAGACGGTGCGCGCCGGTGGCCTGCCTGGTATCACTTCCACAGCGTGCAGGCTTGCGCCTGCGTCTGGCCTGCCGGTCTGATCGGTAGCCGCTGCGGGATCTCCTGCGCCGGTGGTGGGTGCGTGTGCTGGTAGCCCCACCGGAGGGGTATTATGTAAACCGTGTGAGGTGGGGGGTTACCGGTCTGAGTAGCCGCGGTACTCCCCGGCGTCTTTTCCCACCTGGGGCATATACCACAGATAGACAGCTGCCGCGGTTACTTCTCTAAAAATTTCGGAAGCAGGAAAAGCGTTTTCGCCTCTCCTGCTTCTGAAAATTTCGCGGGGTATAAAAGGATTTTAGCGTACTTTGATGCCGCTATGGTCTGCTTTGAAGCTGTCCCACGGGCTGGATTTTTCCATACTCTTAGGCGCTTTTTCAAAGAATTTACTGTGTTCGCCTTCAAAGCGCAGATCGCAAAAGGCGCTTTCTACTCCAAATCTGTTTTTGGTTATCGTTATTCTGCGCCAGCCTATAAGGTCTTCCGCTTCCTTGGTATAGCCTGCAGCTCTAAGCTCTCCTACTCTTGCAAAAAGGCTTGATAGGCTTTCGAACTCTGGAACTTCTTTATTGCCTTGCTTCGATTGTACAGACTTCTTATTAAGCATAGCCTTGTAGGTCAGCGCCAGCTGTATATCTGCGCTGTACTCAATCGCGGAAGTATCGCGGCCAGCTCCCTGGGTAGCTACGCCGCTTTCGTTAGTGGCTCTGCTGTGCGCCATGATAAGGAACACTACAGCGTTATGCTTTATTGCGAAGTCCTTAAAGCCCTTTACTGCAGCCTTTATAACTTCGGCTGCGTCCTTTTCCTTGCCCTGTAGAAGCTGCAGATAGTCCACTACTACCACAAGTGGAAGAGTATCGCCGGCGGCTTCTAAGGCGTTTGCTTCGCGCTCCATGCTTTCAAGGATCTGCTCATAGTCTGCGCTTGCACAAGGGTTATACTTGATTCTGGGCGCTATGTCTTTCTTGTACTGCTCTGCAGCTCTTCTTATATCGTCTTCCTGCGCCTGTACCCATTTATACCCCTGTAGGATCTGTAGCGGCGTCATTTCTGTTATTCTGGAAAGACTACGCGCTAATAGCTGCTCTACGCTCATTTCTAAGTTGTAGAAGACTATATTAGCCTTGTCTTCCTTCGCCATGTTTTCACAGATCTGCTGGGCAAAAATCGTCTTGCCAGCGCCAGGTGAAGCGCCCAGCAGCGCTATGGTTTGACGGATAAAGCCGCCGCCTATGGCGCTATCTATGCTTCTATAGCCGGTAGGTATCGGCTTAAAGTCCTCTGACTTTGCGCGCATTAAGAAGGCGTCCACAGTTGCTGTAGTTGTAGCCGGTGCTTTCTTCGGTTCTTCCTGCGATGCCGAAGCAGTATAGGAAGCCGCTTCCACTTTCTGCGCCGGTGCGCTGTAGTATGTAGTACAATCTCTAATAGCTTTTTGCGCCGTCCTCTCTAAGTATTTATCGCCGCCGCTCTTTTCTGGCCGGTATAGTGCAGACGCCTTAAAAAGCTGTATCATGCGTGCGGCGTCTCCTGCAGTATAGAAGGCCAGATAGTTAAACAGCGCCAGATCTGCTTCGCTCTGTGAAGGCTTGCCGGTTGTATCGCCGTTAAAATACAGCCTACTAAAGTCTGCGCCATTTCTGGCGTGAGTAGCTATGTCTATTAATTCGCGGTCTGATAAGCTGATAGCTACAGAAGGCGCTGGCGCTGGTGCGGTGCGCTGCGTTGGCTTTTTCATGTAGCGGTCAAGGATCTGCTTTACTTCGGCGCTTCGCTCTTCCACTTCCACAGCGTTTATAGCGTTGCCGGTGATCGTTACATACTTGTTAGTGATGCCGGCTATATACACTTCAAGCCCTTGCTTTTCTGGCCATTCCTGTAGCGGTTCGCGTGCGTCCTGGTTATTGATGTAGTATGCGTTCTTATCGTACTTTACGCCGGCTGCGCGGAAGATTATTCTAATTCCCTTACCGCTGGGGCTTATCTCCGTGTAGCTGTTCATGGTGGCTATAACATTCTGCGCCAGCTGCGATAATTCGCCGGCTGCGTTCATACAGTGGTCTATGTCTATTGCGGCGATGTCTCCGAAGATTCCCAGCCCCACGCCGTCAAAGCCCTTACGCGCGCCCATAGCGGCCTGCAGGCTGGTGAAGTGCGCCGCATTAGTACTGGCTGCGCCGTACTGCGGGGCGTTCGGCTGGTAGGGTACTTTAGTCCAGCGCCCTTTATTCTGTTCATACTTCCACAAGCAGAAGCGCCCATGCTTCTGCAAGTACGCCGGTATCTGTGCGGGATCTGTAAAGCTGGTATGCGGTCTTTCTGCCATTCGTAGCAGCTCCTTCTTGCATTTCTCCCAGCAGCCATTTATAATAACTGTACTGGGGCTTTTCGCTTCGGTCTGATCGTGGCAGCGTCCTACTCTTGGCGGGGTGGC
>Ga0326513_10003185_pt1 | contig 11947 bp, 10 predicted proteins | sample 2_2465_0518_D_FD_203654 | JGI IMG/M metagenome (GOLD analysis project Ga0326513, IMG submission 203654) | Bovine rumen microbial communities from UC Davis, California, United States - 2_2465_0518 | ecosystem: Host-associated > Mammals > Digestive system > Stomach > Rumen | place: USA... | reverse complement strand
ATCGTCATGGCAGAAGCGTTAGAAGAACTTAAGGAGGCGGCGTGATATGAGACAAATTGAAAATCAAATATTTAGGCCACTCACAAAGGGTGGGAAACTTTAGTTATAATAATAGAGGTGGTCGCGGTAGGCGGGGTTCACGGGGTTCTCATACTGGTAGGGGTCGTACTTACAGCGGAAGAAGCCGGCCTGTAGCGAGAACTCCAGTCGCCAGTGTCCGTTGTGGCTGATAGGAAGCACGTAGCCAGCACCCACGCCGGCGCCAGCACCTTCGCCTACCCATCCGCGGTTTTCGTCGAAGCAAATACCAAAGACAGCCACATGCAAGTAAGCCTGCAAAAACGCCCCCCTATAAGCCGGCGCCCTATAATTCCCAAAGCTCTCATCATCCCCATGAGCGCCACGAGCCCACCATCTACCTTCCACCTGATAGTTTCTTATCTGGAAGTACTTGTGCTCCTGATAGTGCTGCCACCAGGGGATATCGAGAGAGGCACCATACGTGAAGTGTCCACGCTTGGGATAATACTCCACGGCGAGGTTGGGGATGGGACACCAGCGGTTATAGCCCGGCATATAGGCTCCGTCAAGGAGCAGATTGGTCTTTATCGACAGCAGTTCACGACGGGGAACTCGCTCGTAAACGGTGTCGACGGCCACCGTGTCCGTCGGGATGACGACAGTCGTGTCCACTGGCTCGGTCTCGTCAATAGGCGGGGTGACAGTGGTCGTATCGGCGGGAACGGGCGTAGGCGAAGCCGTCTTGTTGAAAAATAGCAACATACGGGCGGCTCGCAGCTGTGGGAAGTAGGTGTAGAGCAGGCGAGGCCATAGCTTGCCGTGACGTACTCGCTGCAGCTGTTGCTTCAGCGCAGCCTTATCGCTATATTGGTCGCACAGCATCTGCACCAAGGGATAGTCGGGATCGCCATTGCGCCGCATGAGTAGGCAGAGGGTACGATAGTCCTCTATCTCGATGACGGTCTCCAGGATGTCCTCGTCAACGGGGAACTGCAAACGGTTGGTGAGGAAGTCGAGCAACGACTGGGCACGACGCACACCCAACGTCTTGTTCCATTGTGTGGGACCTTCTGGAGAAGCGGCACCACGAAGGTATATCTTCCTGAGTGTCAGGCTGTCGCTGTTGAGCATGGGGATGACGGTGTCGCCCAACTCCTTGAGCACCGTCGAGTGAATGGGCAGACTGTATTTGTTGACGGGGAAGATGATCTTGGCGGCAGAGTCGGCAAAGGCTTCGTCAGATGGCGTGGTGATTGTTGCATCTTTGCTGACAATACGGATATAGGGGAAGTGGTTGTAACGGCCAGTTTCAGTGGTGTCAGAATATAGCGTAAAGGCATTTGCTGTCATGGATAATATACATATCCAGACACATGAAAGCAATTTTCTCGCCTCACTGTATTTCATGGTTGTGTGTTTACTGACCACAGTTTGTTGAGCTATTTACACTAATTTACATCATTTTTAACATACAAAATTAGAAATTTATCTCTACAGTTGCACGTTTTGTTAATACATTTTAAATGTTTACATGCATGTTTAATATATTTAAACCATTATTAATGGCGTTTTCTACACATCTGACGTATTTTGTGCAACAAAAATATAGTTCGTCCTGCCAGTAATTTTGTTTGATTTATGAAGTCAAAATGAACAAAATTTTAAACAACTTTGAAATCGATCATTAACGTTTTTCTTCCCATTCGTAACGAAAATAGACTTGTAAGTTAACAACTTTCGGAAGTTAAGAACTGCCTTAACTACAAAATAGGCAAGACAAAATTATAAATTTTAGTTCTACTTCTACTATTTTTCAGCAAATAGTTTGCAAAGTCTCTGATTATGATTAGTTTACGCTGCTATTTCCAAAGATTTTACTTCTATTTTAGTTCTACTTTAGTTCTACAAAAGTTCTACTTTAGTTCTACCAACTAATTTAAGTTTTGGGAGTTATAAAAGGGAGTAATAAAAGGAAGTAATGCGCTTCGCGCAGGGAGTTAAGCCAGCGACGCTGGCTGGACAATAGCTATGGATGCTGTCCGCCAACCCCTTTTAACTCCCCTTTTAACTCCCACTTTAACTCCCCTTTCAACTCCCACTTTAACTCCCACTTTAACTTCCACTTTAACTCCCACTTTAACTCCCTAATTAATATTACCCCAATAGTCTTAAATCATTCCCAGTGTGGGAATGTTTTATACCCAGCGTGGGAATATTTTGTTCCCAGCATGGGAACAAAACGCGTCCCATAGGAAAGTTTTCATCGGATTAAACTGAATTACTTGTCAACTTCGTTTAAATCGTACTGAAAACGTTGTCAGTCGTTGCCGTCACTTCCTAAAAGGCATGATGCCGTCTGTTGCTGACTATGAAGTTTGCGAATAGACGTTGAGTAGAGCTTTAGTAGAACTAAAGTAGAACTAAAGTAGAACTAAAGTAGAAGGAAAAAGCTTATTAACATGCTTATTACCATACGATTAGTAAATATTTGGTAGAAGGTAGAACTAAATATTAAAATTTCACAAGCTAACGCTTGATTATTTTAATGCAGATTTATACTCTTCTCCTCAAGGGGGGATAAGAGGGGGGCTCCTACCTCACAGTAATATGGAAGCAAGGCTGCTTCACCTCATACTTGATATAGCACCTGTTCTGGTCGCGCAAATCACGAAGAACCTCAGAGAGCACCCACTTCAGCGAGTCATTGCTCACCTCACGCCTACTCGGCCCGTCGGGATCCTCCACCTTCCTATAACTATTATAATAGATGTCAAAGGTTGTGCCATAGAGGTGACACGACCTCTCCATCGCATTTGAATTGTAGTAGCGGAGCTTACGCACATCTTCCTCCGAGCGTAGCACACTCGACACCACCAGCCGCTGCAAGGGAATGCCCTTCACCTGCAGGCTGTCGAAGAATGCCTTGCCAATGTCTTCCAGCAGGATGGCGGCTCGGGGCACCAGATAGGGAATGCTACGCAACAACGGATCGACATGATAATACGGACTACTGCCCATATAAACCAGTTCACGCATACGCTTCTCTGCATCATCACGGTCCTTCACCGGTTTCACGCCCCATTTCATCGCTGCCTCCAACTGCAGGTCATTCCCGTCGGGAAAGGCCGTCCTGTAATTGGGTACCGAGTAGATGCGATGAGGTTTCTCGCCCTCTGCCAGAAAGCGGCTGCTCACCACCACTTGGCTGTAGTCAGGCATCTCCTCTATCAACTTCGGCTTTTCATAGCTGACGGCCACACCGGGAAAGGCACAGCGTACTAACGCCAGCACAATCACGATGATACCAATCCATTCGATATATCTGTTTTTAATCTTCCTTCTTGCCATTTTTTTCTTTTTGGGGTGCAAAGATACAAATAAAATTCGTAACTTTGCACCCAATATCTAAATTTTACTACAATTGATAGAGAAACATATCGTACTTGAAGACATAGATCCGGTGGTGTTCTATGGTGTGGGCAACGCCCATTTGCAAATGATGAAGGCGCTATACCCCAAACTGCGCATCGTAGCTCGTGACAACGTGCTGCGTATCATGGGCGACGAGGAGCAGATGGCTGCATTCCAAGATAATGTAGAGAAGATGCGGCAACACGTACTGAAGTTCAATTCCCTGCATGAGGAAGACATCATAGATATAATAAAAGGTAAGCGCACCCGTGACGAGGTTCCTGATGGCGTGGTGGTCTATACGATGTCTGGACGCCCCATCAAGGCCCGTTCCGAGAATCAGCAACGCCTTATTGATGCCTATTATGACAATGACATGATATTTGCCGTAGGGCCTGCCGGTACGGGCAAGACCTACCTGAGCATTGCTTTGGCAGTCAAAGCATTGAAGGAGAAGACAGCCAAGAAGATCATTCTCTCCCGTCCTGCTGTGGAAGCCGGTGAGAAACTCGGTTTCCTGCCCGGCGACATGAAAGACAAAATAGACCCTTATCTGCAACCTCTCTATGATGCTTTGGAGGACATGCTGCCCCAGATTAAGCTACAGGACATGATGGAGAAGCACGTCATCCAGATAGCTCCCTTGGCTTTCATGCGTGGCCGCACCCTCAGCGATGCGGTGGTCATCCTCGACGAAGCCCAGAACACCACGCCGGCCCAGCTCCGCATGTTCCTTACCCGCATGGGCTGGAACACCAAGATGATTATTACCGGCGACACCTCACAGATAGACCTTCCCACCACACAGCGTAGCGGTCTCATTGAGGCGCTCCACATCCTTAGCGACGTGGAAGGCATCGGCGTGGTACGACTCGACCAGAAAGACATAGTCCGACACAAGTTGGTCACCCGCATAGTCCATGCCTACGAGCAGTTGGATAAGGAGAGGAAAGGGGAGAGTTGAAAAATTCATGCCGTGCAAGGCATCATCGGCGCAACCTATTGACGCTTGCTGCTACTCCTCATCCTTCGATTTCAGCAGTATGCTGGTGGCACCGATGGTAAACATGGAGCCTACGGGGAGGATGAGGCGTTCGCGAGGCTTGATTTCCACATTATCGACGAAGGTTCCCGTGTTGCTGTTGGCATCTTGCAGGGTGTAGACGAGATGACCTTGCTTGTCACGGGACACAAAGACGGAGCAGTGCCAAAGGTCCACACTGGGGTCGTCGGTCTCGATGGGGGCGTTGATGGGATTGCCTTTCTGATAGCGTCCGATACGGTTTTCACCCATCTGAAGTGGCAATACCTGTTTGTAATGGAACACATTCTCGATGACCACAAGGCTACCGCAGTTCTTAGTGCCTAACCGAATGCTGAACTGCTTGCCGCAGTTGCCGCATTGGAACACAAGCGACTGTCCAGCTTCGCACTGGGTCTCATCGAAAACAATATATTGGTTGCATTTAGGACAACGAACGCGCTTCATAATCAAAGAATTCCTTTCATAGGGATATCGGCTACGGGCGAAGCACCCATGCGTCCTTGAAGATATCGAGCTTACGCATCTTATTCAATTCGTTGTAGACCTCGCTCTCAGTTTGATAGGAACCATAGATGACACGTACTTTTTCCGAGTTATTCATCTTCACGATACGTGCGCTGGTGTATCCCTTCTTCTTGATTTGTGCAACGAAGTCTTCTGCCAATGACCGTGCGGTCTGACTGGCCAGTACGATGCAGTAGTTCTTGACTTCCTTCTTTGGCTCAGCCTTCTTCTCAACGACGGGCTTCGGCTCAGCTTTCTTCTCAGCCACAGCCTTTGGTTCTGCCTTCTTCTCGGCTACCGGCTTTGGCTCAGCTTTTTTCTCGGCTACCGGCTTCGGTTCTGCTTTCTTCTCAGCTACCTTCTTCGGCTCGGCCTTCTTCTCGGCCACAGGCTCCTTCACCACCTCAATGATGGGTGCAGGCTCTTCCTTCACCTCCACAGCAGGCTCATCCTTTTTCTCTTCCTCGATGGCTGGCTCTTCGGTTTCCACTGCCTCGACGACCGGCTCTTCAGCTTTCGGCTCGGCATAGGCTACTGGCTGTTGCTTGTTAATATGCAGGACGGCACTCTGCTGCGGCACATCGTTGATGACGTTGCTGTTGGAGACAGGCGTCTGTATCAGGAAGAACACGATGGCGGCAGCCACTACGGCTACGGCGTTGCGCACCCACGACATCTTGATGACGATGGTGTCGGGGTCATTCTCTTTCTTCTTGGTCTCGTCAGCCTCCACATCTAACACAGTAATCAAAGGCTCCTCAACCTTCTTGGTGGTGGAGTCGCTTTCAGGTGTTACGACGGTGATGACAGGAGTGACGGGCTGCTTCTGCTCCACTTCGGCAACAGGCTGCATCTCGAAAGAGCTGAGTCCATAGAGAGAAGGTGTCAGGATGCCTGCCTCGCAAGGCTCGAACACCAGCCGGCCGTCTTCCTTCAGACTAAGAATACCAATATCATTCAGTTCGTATTGGCCTTTGCTCTCCAAGTGCTGTTTGAGCTCGGCCACCTCATTCTCTATTCTTCGAAGTGCCTCGGGATAGCTAATATCATAGGCCTCGATGTACGACTGTACCAACAGCGAGTCGTTCATCGTCAGCTGAGGATTGAAACCAAGTGTGCGGAGGGGTGGCAGGAAGAGATGGTCGTCCGTGTCGTATCTGGCACAAACATAGTGAGCCATAAAGCCACCAAGCCCTGGAACAATCACACAGTCATTGCTCAGCAAGAGTATTTCAATATGTCTTTCTAACGTAATCACGATGCAAAATTACAACTTTTTCCCGAATTGGCAATGAAAATAGTTACTAAAAATCATATAAATCTGGAAAAAGTTTTTCTGTTCGAAATATAATTTGTAATTTTGCAGGCTGAAAATTAATGCATAAAAATATTTATGGAATACAAGGAAACGGCTATCAAGGGCGTCTTTGTCATTGATCCGAAAGTATTTAATGATGCTCGTGGTTATTTCATGGAAACATGGAAGCAATCGGAGTTTGAGGAACACATTGGGAAAGTGAATTTCATTCAGGACAACGAGTCGCAATCTTCACGGGGCGTACTGCGTGGCCTACACTTCCAGAAAGGCGAGTTCTCGCAGGCTAAGCTCGTACGCGTAATAAAAGGTAAGGTGCTGGATGTGGCTGTTGACATGCGCAAGTCGTCACCCACTTTCGGCCAGCATGTGGCTGTGGAACTGAGCGAAGAGAACAAGCGCCAGTTCTTTATTCCACGAGGCTTTGCCCATGGTTTCCTGGTGTTAAGCCCCGAGGCCATCTTTACTTATAAGGTAGATAATGTCTATGCTCCGCAAGCCGAGTCTGGGGTCTGCTGGAACGATCCCGCTTTAGGCATTGAGTGGCCTATTGACCCAAGCGAGGTGCTGACTAACGAAAAAGACCTGAAGCAGCCTTTGCTCAAGGATGCCGTGGTATTTGAATAAACCTCTCCCCACTTAGAATTACAAACTTTAATTCATGACGTTATGAATATAGCTATTGTAGGAACTGGTTATGTCGGTTTGGTTTCGGGAACTTGCTTTGCCGAGACGGGTGTTAACGTGACGTGTGTCGATGTGGACGAAAAGAAGATTGAGCGTCTGCAGAATGGCGAAATACCCATCTATGAGCCTGGATTGGATCAGATGGTGCTGAAGAACGTGAAGGCTGGTCGTCTGAAGTTCACAACCGACCTGGCTTCAGTGCTCAATGACCAGGAAATCGTCTTCTCGGCTGTGGGTACACCTCCTGACGAAGACGGCTCTGCCGACCTGAAGTATGTGTTGCAGGTGGCCAAGACCATCGGCCAGAACCTGAACCGCTATCTCGTGGTGGTGACGAAGTCGACCGTTCCCGTGGGAACTGCCCGCAAGGTACGCCACACGATTGAAGAAGAGCTGAAGAAGCGTGGGGTGGATATTCCCTTCGACGTGGCTTCTAACCCTGAGTTCCTGAAGGAAGGTAACGCCATCAAGGACTTCATGAGCCCTGACCGAGTGGTGGTGGGCGTGGAGAGCGAGAAAGCCAAGAAGACCCTCACCAAGCTCTATAAGCCTTTCCTTATCAATAACTTCCGTGTCATCTTCATGGATATTCCTTCAGCTGAGATGACCAAATATGCCGCCAACTCGATGCTGGCTACCCGTATCTCGTTCATGAATGATATTGCCAATCTGTGTGAGCGAGTGGGTGCCGACGTGAATATGGTTCGTGCAGGTATTGGTTCCGACACCCGTATCGGACGTAAGTTCCTCTATGCCGGCTGCGGCTATGGCGGTTCGTGCTTCCCGAAGGATGTGAAGGCCCTCATCAAGACGGCTGACCAGAATGGCTACTCGATGGAGGTGCTGAAAGCTGTTGAGCGGGTGAACGAAAAACAGAAGGGTGTGCTCTTCGAGAAACTTCAAAAAGCCTTTGAGGGTGAGAGCCTGAAGGGGAAGACCATCGCCATGTGGGGCTTGTCGTTCAAGCCAGAGACGGATGACATGCGTGAGTCCACTGCCTTGGTGATGATTGAGAAGTTGGTCGAGGCCGGTTGCACTATCCGTGTCTATGATCCCATCGCTATGGATGAGTGCCGCCGTCGCATAGGTGACAAGGTCATTTATTGCCGCGACATGTATGACGCTGTCCTCGACGCAGACGCTCTCTTGCTGTTGACCGAATGGAAGGAGTTCCGTTTGCCCACATGGGGCGTCATTAAGAAAGCCATGAAACATGCTCTCGTCATCGACGGACGTAACATCTTCGATGAGGACGAGGTGCTGGAAAATGGCTTTGAATATCATTGTATTGGAAAATGAACATAAAAAATATTTTATATCTACCAACACTATTGCTTTTCACTATCATTCTTGCGGGATGCAACCGCAAGATGATAGTGGTTGCAAAACCAGGCGAAGACTTGCAAGCTAAGTCTTTATTACAAGGCATTTGGAGGGATGTGGAGACTGAGGAAATATCGTTTAAAGTAGAGGGCGATACAGTCTACTTCCCGGATTCTACCAGCATGCCTTCCTATTTCGAGATTGTGGACGACTCGCTCTATTTGGGTTCTTCCACCTATCCCATTGTGAAACAGACATCACATGTCTTCTGGTTTCGTAACCAGAATGGCGACGTGGTGAAGTTGACGAAGAATGAAAGCACTGGCGAAGTACCTGAGTATGACGACTTTGACTTCACTCCCGCCCCACAAAAAGTGCAGGAAACGGCTACGGAGGCAAAGGTTGACTCGATCGTGATGTACAGTGGTCAGCGCTATCATTGGTATGTGACAATCAATCCCACACAGAGACGGGTAAAGAAAACAACCTATACTGATGACGGAGTGGGCGTGGAGAAAGTCTACTCCGACAATATCATCCACTTAGGTGTCTTCCGTGGGGGAGAGAAAGTCTTTTCACGTAATTTTGTCAAAGCCAACTATGAGGGCTATGTGCCGGATAAGTTCCTGGCGAAAGCCATCCTCTCCAGCATCAAATATCATCATATCGATGCGCAGGGGGTCCACTTCACAGCCACGCTCAGCGTACCTGATGACGCCAGTTGCTATCTGGTGGACACCATCATCAAGCATGATGGCGAGGTAGGGATGAAGACGCTGGAATAGCCGAGGCTTTTCTCACTTTACATCGAGCCAATTGTCAATCAGACGACGGGCAATAGACAACTTTTCGGGCAGCTGGGGCAAGTGATCACGACGGAACCAGCCGCCCTTTATTAGTTCCTCACGCTGCAGATGGGGCTGACCACCAGCATATTCGGCATTGAAGCCCACCATTAGTCCGCTGGGATAGGGCCAGGGCTGCGAACCGAAATATTGCAGGTTCTTGATGGTGAGGCCCGTCTCTTCCATCACTTCGCGTCGAACGGCCTCTTCCAGGGTCTCGCCAGTCTCCACGAATCCAGCTATCAGTCCATAGAAATCTCCTCGGAAGTTACGGCCACGTGCCATGAAAATCTCATCGGGGCCACGGTGAATGAGCACGATAACGGCTGTGGCCAGCTGTGGCCACACCTCTTTCCCACAATGTTCGCAACGCTTGGAGATGTCGGTGTGGAGTTTCATGGGACCACCACAAACGCCACAGAAGCGGGTGTTGTGGTCCCAGTAGATCAGTTCGGCACACTTTCCTGCTTTCAGATACAGCTCTTCGGGCAACTTATAGTAGCTTTGGCGCAATGCACAAAGCTCGTATTTTTCTGTGTCAACAGTAGGCTGGTCGATGCTATAGGCACGGACGACGGTGCCGTCGTCCATCGGCGAGATGGTAAGCATCTGTGTCCAAGGCTTCAGTTCAATGGGTGGCTCCTCCTGAAAGGGGATGGTGAAGGTGCCATCGGCTTTTCGTTCCAATAGGAGCGAGTCCTTGCAAAAGACGAAAAAATATTGCTTAGTCATTGAAAATCAGTTTGCGGTCGCGTTCCAGTGCGGGGGTAGTCCACTCTTCGGGGATGAAGCGCCAGTTGTTGTTGGCTTTGGGCGAAATGTGTCCCGTCTTCTCCATCTCCAGCATGATGTAATATCGCTGGTCGCGTTCACTCTTATAGATGATGCGCTTCTCCAGCTCGTCGCGAGGAATACCTGCTCCCTTGGTCAGCAACTCACCGCCACCATTGCCGCGGTAGCTGTTCATGACCACCTTATAGGTCTTGTTCTCTTCAAAGGGCTGGCCGTTTGACATGCGGAGAACATGCACCTTCTGGCCGTCGGGCTTTGTGACGTCAACTTCATAGTCGATACCAGCAGCCGAGTCGAAATTGAAGGTCATATTGACAAAGCCATATTTATCGGTAGAAGTGATATGGGCACCCGTGGCCCTGGGCTTGATTTGAAGGATATGATCCTTGGGGCTCTTCATGGTGTTGGCCCACATGTCATAGCTCATTTCCAAGTGTTTGCGAATCTCCTCACCCGTCATGTTCAGGACATAGATCTTATTCTCATAGCGATATAGCTTGAAGAGGTCGCTCATGGTGATAGGACCTTTTTTGACGGTGGCATCGAAGATAAGGGGAGCGGTGAACGAGATCTCGGCACCCGTTATCTGCAACTGCATGTTGTGGATGAAATCGGTAAATGCGGCCGAGCCGAAGAAACAGTCACGGGCTTCGATGGTGTTATCAAAGTAACCAATCTCTCTGTCAACAAATTCTTTCACCTTGTCGAAGGTGGGCTGGAAATGGTTGACCATCGCCTGGTCTATCTCCTCGTCGCCCACATCCTGAATCTTGCCTTCAATGTGCTTCTTCACTAACTTACCGTTCTCATAGGTCAGTTCGACGCTGGCGTCGGCTACCCTCTGCGCAAAACATGAGGGGTCGAGGCAGAGTACGGAGTCACCCTTCTCATTTTCAATCCAATCTCCATGAACGGTGTGGTCGTGTCCGAAGAAGATGATGTCAAAGCCAGGTACTTGCCGGGCCACTTTCTCCGTGGAGTTCTCGTCGCATTCTGGCGTGGTGATGCCCCCGTTTTTCCCACTATGGAAAAGGCCGACAATCAGGTCGGGGTGTTCGGCTTCCTTGATGTAATTCACCCAACGCTTGGAGCTCGATACCATCTCCTCGAACTCAAGTCCACTCCAGAGAGACTCATTGAGCCAGAAGGGAATTGTGGGGGTGATCATGCCAAGGACGGCAATCTTTGCTCCGTCTCGCTGGAAGATGAGGTATGGCTGCACGTATGGCTTGCCCGTTTTCTTCTCGATGATATTGGCACCCAAGATGGGGCAGTTCACCTCTTTGATCCATTTGTCATAGACCTCATGTCCAGTCTCCATGTCATGATTGCCTACAGCCTCGGCGTCATACTTCATGTAGTTGATCATTTCGGCGGCGATGTTCGGCTCTTCCGTCATGATATAGTTGCTATAGTAGCATGTGGGCTGTCCCTGCAAGATGTCGCCGTTGTCCAAAAGAATCACATTGTCGCCATATTCCTTGCGCAGGCGGTTGACGTAAGTGTTGACTCGGGGCAGGGTGCCTCTGAGCGGCTTACGCGAAGTGAAATCGTAGGGGAAGAAGTGACCATGCACGTCGCTGGTCTCGATGATTCTCAACTTGACAGTTTTCTTCTCTGTTGTTTCTGCCATCGTGGATGTTGTTGTGGTAAGGCACAGCAGGGCTATACCCATTGCTAAGAGTTTTCCCATAAGGTCTATTGCTTTCGATTAGGCTGCAAAGTTACGAAAAGTCGAGGGCAGAACAAAAGAATTTATTCTTTTTTTTAGCCGAGACGGAGAAAATTCGCCTTCACTGAAGGCAAAGTTACGGTAAAAACGAGTGAAATGCAAAAAACCTAATAATGAAATCGATGGAAGATAATAAAAGGGACGCACATTTTTTTGTGCGTCCCCTGACTTCATCACTTGCCCCTTGCCATGAGATGGCACCCACGATTTTAAAGTGGTTTTGAGAGATTTATTGGGTGTCTTTGGGTGTCGCAAGCAAAAAAATCCGTACC
>Ga0326513_10003184_pt1 | contig 11948 bp, 5 predicted proteins | sample 2_2465_0518_D_FD_203654 | JGI IMG/M metagenome (GOLD analysis project Ga0326513, IMG submission 203654) | Bovine rumen microbial communities from UC Davis, California, United States - 2_2465_0518 | ecosystem: Host-associated > Mammals > Digestive system > Stomach > Rumen | place: USA: California... | reverse complement strand
TAACCGATGTCGAGTATGTAAGACGAATGACAAAGGAATACGACTCGCACAAATGGGGAATCGATGAAATGATGACCACACGTTCCGGTAAAAATATGGCGATTAATCCGTTCCAAAAGGAGAATAACAAATACAAACAGCAGACACCTTCATTCGGTGAACTTACTGTGTATGTTGATGATAAGGAGTATAACCCAATGAAGATGGAGACGTTGCTCAAGTATTTCGAAAGCGACAAAAGTTTCGTTGCGGTAATAAGGCTTGGTAACGTGAGACAGTTAAGGGACGATATAGACCTTCAGACCGATTTGAAGTCGTGGCAGACAGAAACCGTGAAGATAGACAGATTGCCGGATTTGGACAACGTGTCTAAATTCAAAAGTATGTCGAAGAAAGATTTGAAATTAACGTTTAATGGCACTGAAATGGCCGCAATCTTGAAGGATTGCAAGATGGTTAGTGTCTATTCCAACACAAAATTCGCCCTTTGGGTGGGAAAGATTATATTCATAAACGACAAAAAAGCAAACGAAAATGGCAGAAATAAGTGAAGAAGAAAAAAGAAAACAGAGAGAATTGGACAGAAAGAAGGGTTTGGCAATCCTTAAGGCTTCCAATGAAATGTTGGAACAGGCAAAACTAACCTGTTTGGAACGTGGAGACGTTGACGAAGGAGTAATCAAACAGATTGACGGCGCAAAGGAAGAAAACCTTATGCTTGCGATGTCAAGACATGGCGCATCGCCTGAAGAAGTTGAGAAAGCGCAGTATCACGGTGCAAGCATCAAGGAAATTAAGGCGTATGAAGCACGACTTAAGAAGAAGGGGCTGACAGATGAAATGGTTCACCAAAAGAATTTGAAAATAGGTGTTTCTAGCGGTTCAAAAGAAAATGACGAGAGTGAAAAGTTCAGAAATAACAGAAGAACTGAAACCGGTGTTGGTAAAATCGACGACAATACGATTATAAGGGATACAGATGAGATAATCACTGAGTCTGTTAAAGAAGAAAAGAAACTAGACGAAGAAAAACCAAAGGCAAGACGTTCACGTAAGAAGGTAACACAAAAGGAGAAACCATCTGAAGAAAATAAGGTTGATGAAAAGTTGGACGGCAAAATCGAGATTTCAGTAACGCCTGATAAGACGATAGAAGTTGAAGATGAGTCAGTAAGAGCAGAAGTTACGAACAAACGCAAGAAAAGCGTGACTGAAAAATATTCAATTGAGGATTTGCATCTTGATGATATTCCGGATTATGTTCAGTATGATATAATTCCTTTACCGTCAAATGGACAATGTTATAAACACAAGAAATCAAGGGTGCCTGTCGCTTATCTTACTGCTTCTGACGAGAACCTTATCGCATCACCGAATATGTATCGTGATGGAAAACTTCTTGATGTTATTCTCAAGAGAAAGATTCTTGACAAGGACTTTAATGTCGATGAACTTTGCTCAGGTGACCGTGATGCGATTATACTGTGGCTGAGGGCTACTTCATACGGAGAGGATTTTCCGATTGTTACCACCAACCCTAATAACGGGAAACAATATAACGTGTCCGTTAACCTTTCTGAATTTAAGTATTATGACTTTGACTTGGTGTCAAATGACGATGCCGAATTTGAGTTCACTACGAGCAATGGAGACAAGATTGGGTTTAAGTTCCTTAGCCGTGCGGATGAAGATGAACTTAGAAACAAACTGCTTGCTAATGAAGAGGAAGCGAATCGCATAAACGCATTGAAGAGCATCGCTGGCGTTCGTGAAGCAATGGCAAGGTTGGATTTATCTTCAGAAGACAAAGAACATGCAATGGAAGATATCGAGGAATTGATTAGTGTGGTCGGTCCGGAAATACCTGATGTTGATGAAAACATTTATACCACGTTAATTACAGACCAAATGATTATCCATACGGTTTCTGTTAATGGAAACCATGACAAGGAATATATAAAAGGCTATATCGAAAATATGCGAACTAAGGATGCCAAGGCTTATCGTGACTATTTTACGAAAAATAAGCCTGGTGTTGATTTTAGCATTGACATAACAGTGCCCGAGTCGGATGGAGGCGGCTCATTCAACACGTTTCTTAGACTCGACGATACTGTTTTCATCAACTTCTAGTTTTGAACGTGCGCTTAAGAAGGAATTATGGCTGTGCCATAAGAATATGGAACTGTCGATGGACGACATTCTGAAAATGACAGTTGCTGACAGAAAAACGTACATTTCTGTTCATAATAAAGAAGTCGAAAAAGAAAGGGAAGCGTTGAAAGTAAGACATCGTTAAATTAAAATGGTTCCGCAACTGAAAATGGTTGTGGAACTATTTATTTCTAAAGAGATTAGATTATGCCAGCAGGTAATACTAATACACAAGTGAACCAAGACGAAATAAATCAACAAATGATTGATTTACTTAAGGGTCTAAACGAGAAGATGGGTCTGATGGTGGATGTTATTGAAAAACGTCCACGTTCAGACACACCTAGTTCAATGTATTTCACAAGGGGAAAGGATAACATTCCCGAACTAAATCTTAAGAATGGTGGGAATACCACCAGATTTGAAGACATGACCGTCAGAGAAAAAGAGCGGACGATGCGTAACTACAAAGAATCGTTTAGCGAAACTAAAATGGGCGGTCAAATTGAGGAACGGTTACAAGAACTCAACAAGAAGGCTTTTTTCACCGAAGGGCTTACAGACACAGAAAAGGAAGATGCCAGACGGGAATATGAAGCCTTCAAAATCCTTCGAGACGAAAAATTAAGGGCTTTTGCCGCCGAACAGAATAATATTGACGCTCAGAAAAATTCTGCTGAATTATTGGCTAATGGGTATAAAGACCTTAATGACTATGTAAGCCAAATAAATGCCGAAAATGAGTATGTTGAGCAGACTCAACAACGAAGGGATGCTTCTGATATGATAGCACGAAGCGGATTCGGCAATACAGGTATTGGTCGTGTTGCACAGAACGCTTTGAACAGAAAACAGAATATGGCGTCTCTTGGCAATTTTGGAAATATGTTGGGTAATAAGTCAACCGGAGCGGCTGCTAATATAGGTCAAGCACTTTTTGGCGCAGGTAAAGCCGGTAATATGGCTACAAAGGCATTGGGTGGTTTTGGCGGTGTTCTTGGAAAAGTTTCTAAATTTTTAGGTGGTCCATGGTTGGCTGTATTTTCGTTCATACTTGATATGGCGAAAGCCGCAGCAAAAGCGTACAATGAATGGGAAAAGATGACGGCAGAGTTCATCAAGTACCAGACGGAAATGGAGAAAATCGCCTATGAAGAGTCCAAAGAAAAGGCGACATTAAAAACTGATATTGAAGTCGAACAGATACAGTATATGGGTGAAATGGCGTTAAAGATGCTTGAAACCCAAAGCGCAAACCTGCTTGAAGCGACTGACATTCAGATGAAATCCTATGCCAAAAGTTTTGAAATTGGCGTTGGCGCAATGACAAAGGGCATCAACCAAACAGCCTATGATGCGGCAGAAGCGGCGATTGACCAAGCGGCAGCGACAAGAAAATATCAGGTTCATTCAGGGCTTAGGGAAACACAACTTCAATTATTTGGACAAAAGCGTTCTCTTGAATCTGAATCGAAGATTGCAAGTTCAATGGCAGGAATGAGAGTTGCTGAGGTGAATGCTGATGCTGCAAGAAAAACGGCTGCGTCAAATCTTGAAAACAAGCAACTTGAATATGCTGCAAAGGCTGGTAATGATGCAATGAATCTCGATGTGTTCAATGCTGCGACTAATGCTACAATGGCGGCAAGAGACGTTGAGAACAATCAATATGGCGGTCAGAGTGACGTAAACCCTGTGACAGGTGAATCTGTTAAAGGCGAGGGTTATAAGGCACACGGTGTTGATGAGATAGAAGGATATTCGTCAGGAGCAGGCGGAATGGCGAAGGCTGCTGCTGTCGGGGCTGGAAATGACGGTGACATTAGCGGTATACTTGAAAAGAATGCGGCTGTTGTTGAGAACTACACCGAAGACATGAAGCGTGAAGCGGATTGGATGAAGACAAATACGGACTTGCAGTACAAGAAAGAACTTGCTGCAATGAATGCACAAACCGCAATCGCTGAAAAACAAGCGGATACGCAAGCACAATATCAAGAGAAGATGATTGATTATGCGGCGTCTATTGAAAAGAATTGGCTTGGTGTGGTAAAACACGTTGAAAGTTGGACTGAAAAATTTGATGAGAAATTCACTGATTTATCTTTTGACGCCGGTATGCTTTCAAAAGATTTGCAGACAGGATTCAAGAATTCACAATTTGATGTGATAAAAAGTGTTGCCAAGAGTTTCGGAAAGAGTGAAGAAGATGTGGCAAAAATGCAGTCTGGTTACTTAGAAAATACAGGAAGAAATAAACTATTGGGTCTTGAAGATACTAGACAGTTGGCTGCATTGGGAACATATCTTGGCGATGATGGTTTAGCAACACAGTTTGCATCAGAAATGGAGATATTTAACGCCGGTGCTGCTGACAGTGTAGATTTGCTTGATGATGCACTTCAGAGCGTGAACAGAATGGGTCTTAATGGGCGTAAGTATACCAAAGACCTCGTAAATAACTTGAAACTCGCCCAAAAGTATAACTTCAAAGGGGGTACAAAAGAAGTCATGGAAATGGCGAAATGGGCGCAGAAAACACGATTCAACCTTCAAAGTCTTGGTGGTATTGTTGACCGAATTCAAGAGGGTGGGCTTGAAGGTGTACTTCAGCAGTCTGCTCAATTTCAGGTGCTTGGCGGACACGCTGCAATGAATAGTGACCCGCTTGGAATGTTGTATGATGCATGGGGCGATAATTTTTCACTTGCGAAGAGATACCAGGATATGACAAAGGGTTTTGGTACTTTGAACAAGAAAACTGGTGAAACAACTTTCGATAACATTAACGAGAACATGCAGATTGCCGCTATTGCAAAGGCACAAGGCAGAAGTGTGGAAGAGGTTCGTGGTGAGATAATGGAACGAAATAAACGTGAAGTTGTCAATAACCAATTAACATTGGGTCAGAGACAAAACTTTGACCAAGAGCAACTTGATTATCTTGGCTCTGTCGCTAAATATAATAAGGATTCTGGACAATTTGAGGTTAAGGTGATGGGTAGTGATGGGCAGTATCACAACAAAGCCGTAAATCAAGTAACAAAGGAAGACCTTAACAATCTTCAGCCTGAAGAGCATGAGGAAAGGATGGAAACTTGGATGGAACAACTTGTTTCTGTCGTCACTCAAATGAAGGGTGAACAGATATGGCAGACGGTTGATGCGGCATCTGCAACCTATGCGGAAACCCTTGAACATTTTTCTACTCGTTTGAACGAGATGCACGAGAATTATCTTCAAGAACGGGCAAACATCATCGAAGAGATAAAAAAGAAACAGAATGAAATTGACGCAAATGTAAAAAGTTACCTTGACCAATTTGCCACTAACATAAATGATACAACTAGTGACGTGGCTAAGGAAACACAGAATATACGTGCGATGACCAATGATATTGGTGCTGCACTTGGTGGAATTGCGAGTGTTGTTAATCAAGCGAAAGCGGCAGTAGCGCAATCTGTACAGGGAATGATGGATGCACAACAAAGCAGCAAAAATCAAGTTACAGAGAAAGCGGGTTCGAGCGTAGTAGACCAAAACAAACCAAAACCGGATACGAGCAAACCATCAACAGACCCACACCAATCAAGAGCCGGTGAACGAGTTCCTGTTTCTTGGGACGAAAGACATGTAAGAAGAGGGTATGTTAATAACACAGGCAGAGACCCGGTATTGACAGAAAAAGGTGCTCAGGCGCTGAATCAGTATCATTCGTTTGACGCGGCAATGAGAGCCGGCTTTGAAGACGGTATTGTAAGCGGAGATAACCAACCAATGATGGTTGCAGCGAAAGACGTTACTCCTATTAACGATGGTGCTGTTACGTTGGCACAGTCAAGCAAAAAAGATGTCGGAATGTTCCTTGAACCCGGCGGTCCGCTTGATACTTTGTTTAATGGCATATTTGGTGAGATTCATTCGGTTTCAGACATCTTTAACGGTTGGATAGAAGAGCATAACAGACAAAGGGACTTAATGCGAGACAGAAGAACTGTAGAACCAAAAGTCTTACCTCAAGAAGATGCGCTTGAGAAACTTTATAACGAATGGAGTAAGCCACAGGAACGTGTTGTTGACAGAACAAATGTTTATAATGATAAGGTTGAACAGAATATTCCTTCTGGTAAACGTGATATAAATGTCAATATTAATGGACGTTTGACGTTGGATTGCGGAAATCAGACAATTGATTTCTTAAGTCTAATGAAAGCAGACCCAATGATTGTAAGGAGAATAACGGAACAGGTCGCTGACCAAATTTATAAGAATCAGAACGGTGGTAAGACAGAAGGTCCTGGCGCTGGTGTGCGTTATTCATCGATGGCGTAAATAAAATGATAATCAATGTATATATTGTTAAAAGGATTTTATGGCTAAGAAAAAAATGTCTTGGGATAGTATAAAGGGCGGTGTCGTTAATGGCGTAAACGGATATCTTAACGACAGACTCAGAAACGGTGATTATAGCGTTGGTGATGCTGTTGTCGCTGACCTTGCATCACTGATATTAGATGCTGATATCGTCGGGATGTGCAATTTTAACGATAGGATGTACATGCTGATGAACCGTCTTATGCAAATCAATATCAACGAGAAGAATATCCGTTTCTATTCGAACGGAAACAACTCGCATAGATTCGGGCAGAGTGATTTGATTGATGCAGAAATCCCAAGATATAGTTATGCAGAAGGTCTGAATTATCTGAACACGACGGATGAGATACGAAATGAAGAATACAATGGCGTCTCATCGACACAGGAACATTTCAACGATTACAAGGATAATAAGAACATTGCGCCAAAGGGTTTTGACCACGGAAACCTTTATCCTGATGACCTTGATGCATTGGGTGGGAACTATCAGAATAAGGCTTGGCGGCTTGGAAATCCGGATTCTATACTGTACAAAACGAAAAAGATGTTTTGGCAGGGAAAGATGAATACCATTATTTCAAGATTCGGAACTAATGCCGACGGATTGAATAACGCGTTAGACTACAAGGGTATTAAAAGTACACGTTATGGCGAATCACACGGTAGAAATCTGTTGAAGGCCGGTGCTGAGAAAAGAGGGACTAAATACGTGTTAAATGGCTATAATAACCCATACTGCCGCGTTTGGACGCATCATTACCAATACGACAGATATTATAAAGATATAAGACCTTTCTATACTGAAGATAATCAAGGTAACGTCACAAAGAAAGGTGTTAAAGAATTCCATGATTGGGTAGGAAGCGGTTTTGAACAGCCGATGACTGAGAAGTTTGGCTATGGTTGGAAGAACGGCGATAATGGATGGGAGAAGTCTGTGTTGGACACAACAAAGGGCGGAGACGGACTTGTTAAGATTGCGCCGAAGTATATCAATGGTGCTAAGAGTAATATCCACACGAAGGATTGTATGTTCTCAATCGAGAATCTTGCTTGGCGCGGATATGACCCATATTCTTTCGAAAAGGCACTTTCTTGGGAGCAACGCGGGCCACTTGGCGGACGAATTATGTGGTTTCCGCCCTATGGCATTGAATTTAATGAATCGACGAATGTCAACTGGGCATCAAGTTCATTCATAGGACGTGGTGAAGACGTTTATACCTATGTTAATACGCAGAGAAGCGGAACATTATCATTCTTAATGGTGGTTGACCACCCTTCGGTGATTGACTATGCTTCTTGGCATGACGAGAATGAGACATTCAGAGATACTGATATGCTTAGATTTTTTGCAGGCTGTGATTCTCTTGACCCTAATGACTCAGATAGTATTATGAGTATTGTAAAACCGACACCGTTAACTGACGAGTATCTGATGAATTACGTTGAGCCTGAATATAAACATTTAACAGTTGTACCGCCGCCTGTCAAGCCTGAAGACCCGACAGACCAAGTTGCAACAGTTACGTTCTATGTGTTCTACCCCAATAACTATTCGGGCTGTTTTGATACTGCTGATTATGCCGTTTCATATCTTTTATCCGGCGTCGGCGCAGGAAAAACAAATAACGGTAAAGATGATGTGCAGTATACGTTCAAGACTTTGGGTAATACAGAAATAGGTTATGAAATGATGCCTAATGCTATTGGTACTGTACCCGGTGTTTCAACCCTTGATAATATACCAATGCTTAACTTAACAGGAAATTACATTTATGCGTTTGCAAAAGACTACTCACTCATACAAACCGATAAGGATAAGGACAGATATCGTTGGTATTATAGGGTTGACGGTGAATATTCCACCAAAGACAGTAAGATTACTAATACATATAATCAACGATTAATCAGCACAAAAGGTGGCACTGATGTAGCACCTACGTTAAGCCCAAGCGGTACTGTTACAAATACGAACTATCTTGATTTACAGTCTTTTGGATTAAATGCGTCCACAAAACAATGGAGAAGCGATTGGAAAGGAGAAGAAGATAGTGAGAATGTTTATTGTTCGTTTGCTGAATTTGCTTATGTTGTCGCTAAGATAAAGAACTATTCTCAGACAATGTCGTATCTTGAAGAACAGATAGAGACAAACGGTACAATAAAAATCGGTGAAGAAGAAAAAAACAAACTCGAATATATCGAGGATGTGCTGAAAAAGTACAAGATACAAAGAATTAACGGTACAGGTTTTTCTAACAGTCACGGATATAATTCGTCAAAGGCTATCAATGAAGGACGAAATAAGAAGTTGGCAGACAACCGTATCGAAACTATAGCAAAATGGCTGAGGGGCGAAGGATTTACAGTTGAAGATGTGAAAACCGATTATAAGCCAGGAGTAGCGGATGGCGTAGAGCCACACCAGAATTCTGCGTATAACGCAAAACTTTGGCGTTCAGCTAAAATAAGCCTTACGTTCAAAACAGACAATACTGAGATTATAGCAAAAAATGAAGAGTGGTATCAGGATAAGATGAAAAATTACCACAAGTATGTTGGATATTCAGAAGAAGGTGAGCGTGACGGGCAAAAATTGTACAAGGACGAGAATGGTGTAATGTGGCGTGAACTTGATGATGGAACATTGGTTCGTGATGACGTTGGCAAGATGACAGGTGTAACAGGAAACATGCGTGGAAGAAGTCAGGCGCAGTTCGCATCCCCATCACCTAATGATGCGAATGCGTTTGGTAAACGATATTACACTGATGATAAAATTCGAATGAAATTGAATGTTGGCGGAAAACTCATCAATGCAAATGGTCAAACGTTAGGTGCGGGAGATAGGAATACGTTAAGGTATGACCAAGAGTATTATTTCTTTAGGACTCTTGAAAAGAAAGACCCACACGTGTTTAATAAATTAATGGATAAAATCAAATACTTTGACCCTGCATTCCATTCAATGACACCTGAAGGCTTTAATGCAAGGCTTACGTTCCTTAACCAATGCACACGTCAGGGGAACACGGTGTCAATGTCTGACATCAACGGAAAAACGGCAAATAACCTTGCATTCGGTAGACCTCCGTTCTGTGTATTGAGACTTGGCGATTTCTACAATCAGATGATTGTCATTGATAGCATCAATATTGATTACAGTGTTTCTGATGGAATACAGTGGGATATGAATACTGAGGGTATTGGAATGCAGCCGTTGTTGGCAAGGGTTAGTATGAGTTTCAAGTTCATTGGTGGTAGTGACATTGCCGGGCCGATTAGGAGATTGCAGAATGCGATGTCGTTTAACTACTACGCTAATGCAAGGTTCTATGACAATCGTGCCGACCATGTAAGGTACAAGTCAGAAGACAATTATAAGGAAATTGGTGGCGGAGACCACAATTACGATGTGGACAGAGAAGGAAGTTGGGCTTATATCACTAATATGTACGGTGATGAGAAGTACAGTGAAGACTATATTAAACTGAAAGCACATCAAGCGGATGTTAGCCCTGAGATGCCTATGCCACCAACGCCAGAACCGATTAACCTTAGCGGTGTTAATATAAACACACAAACAAATGAGTAATTCATAAACAGTTATTATGGCTTATTACGATAGATATTCAAAATTCAGAAGCGACGGTCAGGTCAAATTACTCCCCTTCTTAACGATTGATGAAGAAGGGAGTGATTTGTATATCGTGTTTGAGAAAGATACAATGCGTTTCGACAACTTGTCATACAAATATTATGGAGACCCCGACTATGCTTGGCTGATTTTGCAAGCCAACCCGCAAATCGGCGGCTACGAGTATTCTATACTTGACGGCACGGTGTTAAGGATACCTTATCCATTGTCAAGTGCAATAAACAGATACGAGGCTTCAATTCGTGCATATAATGAAAGAAATAGTTAACTATGGCACAAGATATTAAAGACGGCGAAAGCAGAATCATTTACCTTGAACCGAATGATGCGATGGATGATATCAATGGCGTACCAATGACGCCTGATTATCCTGATTTGTGCATTGCATTTAATCTTATCGTTGAAGTCGTGCCGAGATTTAAGACTACTGCGGAAAAGGGTAAGGACTATAGCGGTAAGTATTGTATCTATTGGAGAAGTAAATCACCGCTTAATGGTGAATCATATAAGCCAGGTACATATGTCTCGTTCTTAACAGGAAAAGATGGGTTTTTGACAACATATTATACAGATACAAACTATGAGGACGTAGTAAGGGAAAATATAGTTGAAGGTCTTGGTGTTGAGAATGTTACAGTTGCATTCGAGAATTATTATACGCCGACAGTAACAATCAAATTTGTAGACCAACGCGGCTCTTCATTGTTTGGCCGTGAAGAAGCGACCCACCACGACGACAAATTGACCATTGATAATATATTTGGTGCATTTTTCACAGCACCATACCCCAAATTCAAACTTCAGATTAAGGGGTTTTATGGGCAGGCTGTTACATTGCAGTTGACCTGTAGCGGATTTAAGGGTAGTCTTAACTCACAAACAGGCAACTTTGAAGCGACTGCGACATTTATCGGCTATTCATATTCGTTGTTGACCGACATCCCATTTCAGTACATTGTTGCCGCTCCGTTCTGTAATTATGCGGGGCACGAGTATTGGGAACAAAACAAGAACAGTTCTGATTGGATGCTTTATGGCGGTCAGCCGATGATAACGTTGTATGAATTAATGGAACGCATTAATCAAGCGTTCTCAAATACGGAACTTCTTAAGATTGTCAGCGATAGCGAGGAAGAGATAATACGTTCAGGCGAAACTGAAAAGGGGCAGATTGTTAATGTCATTGGTGCGTTTAACTCGTTTAAAAACGTATTGCAGATGTCAACCAATAATTGGTTGTCTAATTATACAGGCTCAGGAATCGACGATGAACAGTTATTGCTGTTTACAGATAGCGACAGAATATCGATGACAACAGATATTACAACCGCTTGGGAAACATTGAGTAACGCCGTTAAAAAGTATAACGAAGAGTATCCGTCAAATGAAATTCCCAAATCGTCAATGCCAAATGAAATACCGGTGGATGGAAAACTTTCTGAAATGGTAACTATTGACATTTTTAATGTTGAAGTTGGCGAGAATAACGGGCCGACTGTAGTTACTTTTTCTAATGTGTCAGGCGACACGCATTCAAAAGCCGACCTTGCATCTCTTAAGTTTAATGTGAATGCGAATGGAAACCCGAGAACTTTGTCTGAAAGCATGGTTGAAAGGCTGTATAATTCTTTGACCCCTGGCAGTGTTGTCGAAAAAATCAAGACACACGCATATCTTTTTGATTTTCACGATTTTGTAAAAAGACTTAATGAACGTTCTAGGTTTATTGATGATGAGACGAGGGAGATTGAGCAGA
>Ga0326513_10003183_pt1 | contig 11950 bp, 26 predicted proteins | sample 2_2465_0518_D_FD_203654 | JGI IMG/M metagenome (GOLD analysis project Ga0326513, IMG submission 203654) | Bovine rumen microbial communities from UC Davis, California, United States - 2_2465_0518 | ecosystem: Host-associated > Mammals > Digestive system > Stomach > Rumen | place: USA... | reverse complement strand
GAGAAACAGAAAGAGGAACAGGAGGACATTCCTTCCGTTCTCAGCGAAGAAGACGAATACGCCGGAAAACACTGAATAAATGAGACGAGCCCCTGCCTTTTCGGGATTGTTCCCGATCTGGCAGGGGCTCTTTTTTGCGTTTTGGGCGAAATTGGCCGTTTATTTCGCTTCCTTTGCGTTTCTCTGTCCGGGGGATATATCTACAGGGGTCAGGAGCCTGAAACACCGTCCCGGCCATTGCAACGGGCGAGAGGGGCTATTTCGGCGGCTGATCTTGATTCAGATACCGATATACCGCCATCCTTGCGGCATCAGAGCTGGTATCAGCCCCGATGCAGCAAGAAACATCCTCCCATTTCATTCCGCAGAGAAAGCGAAGATTGAAGATCACCTTTGTCCGGTTGTCGGGTATGTTGCCGATCCACTTTCGGATGTTCTTCTCGGACCGGGCAACAGCCCGCTCGAGCCTGTCCACATCATCCGATTGCTCCTTCAGGAGGATAGACAGGTTTTCAACCTTGCGGGATGCGTCATGGCCGTGCGGCATTCCGTCATACTGCTGCGCGCCGAGGATTCTGTCTTGCAGGCTTTGGAGGGTCAGTCTTGCACTATGGAGTTGGGTAACCATGTCAAGGTGCCCGTTCAGCTCAGCAAGCGTCATGCGTCTATCCTCCTTTCGTGCTTATTATACCGTACCGGCGCAAGAGGGGCAAGGGGAGCGGATACGCGTCATGCATTGGGCTCCTTGCAGGACGTTATGCTCACAATGTTCTTCCGCAGGAACATGCGAGTGACTCCGTCTCGGCTGTTTACAATCAGCCATTCGCTGGCCGAGTCAAGAGCCAGCTGCTCACCGTCCGGCCTCGTGAAATCGTACCGGTTTCCGTCCACGGTCTTGATGCTATATTTGATCACGGGTCACACCACCTTCGTGTAGTATTTTCTGGGATAGTCCTGAATCGAGCATCTCTTGATCAGGCCCTCCGGGCTGCGGTAGGTCAGGAACTTGCGGGTCTTGTGGCCGGCAACGATGCAGTCGGTCCACTGGTGCACGCCTCGACGGTCCTCACCGTGGATGCGCACCTTGCTGCCGAGCGGAAGCTCGAGGACTTCCTCGGCGGAGATCTCCACCTCTTTCGGCTCCAGACGGTGATGCAGAGGTCTGTTCATGATGGCACCTCCTCTGCATTGCCCTCATAGCCAACGATCCACCATAAGCCGCTGCCCATGACCACTTTAAGCTTGCATCCGAAGATCGTAGCAAAGCCCTCATTCACATAAAGGATGGTATCGGGCCTAAGTTTTCTGAATAGGTCTGTCGTCATCCAGACCGTCACATCTCGTATGCCGAACGTGCTGTTCACCATATCCGAAACATCATAGGCAATGCGAGCAAATATTTCATCTTCGCTCATGTCTCGACCTCCTATGCCCTGCCGCTCGCAGGGATGATGGTGGGAGCTAATCTGATTATCTGTGCGGCATCTGCGGCAGAATAATAAGGATCTTCCCCATCAAAGCTGCTATATGGCGCATGGTCAATATCGGAAAACATCTGCTCCAATTTATCCAGATCGCCCAGCCGCCCATGCGGCGGGATGGGGACGAGAGGGCAGGTTTCGAAAGAATATCTGTCGATGTAATCTTTCTTGACTGGACACCACCCGTCTTCGTGCGATAAGTCACAGAGAATACAGCTTTTCGGTATCTCAATTTCAAGATATGCTTTCATGGCTTTCCTCCTCCGGCGGATCACGCATATCTGCCCCGCAGTTCGGGCAATAACTGAAAAATCTCGACATAACTACATCCGTAAAGAATCCGCAATTTGAACACGTTCCATCAATCCAATGTCCACGCACCACAGGCCGCACATCTGCGGCGGGGATTTGCTCGATGACACGAATAACGCTCTCCGGGCAAACATCGCCGTAGTATCTTTCTACAGCGGGGTCGTCAAAGGCTTCTATTGCCGCCTTGCGTTCGATGCATTCAGCCATCACTCCACCTCAATTACAATGCTTTCTGTCTTGCGCAAGGTGGTATTCCGATATTCGGTGTTTATGTCGGAAATGTCCATCTTGGTATTGTTGCTGATTTTCACAGACACCTGTGCGTCTGCGGGATAATAGGCGAGAGCCTGGATCAATTCATAGACCGTCATGCTCATTCCTCCTCTTCTTCGCTTAGCCAGTCGTACCAGCATTTTCCACATGGACCTATGCACGATATGTATTTATATCCGGGTGGGCATGAAATAGGGAAACAGCTGTCAAGGAAAGAAGCGAGTTCTATTTGCGACATACGCATGATCTTCTTGTAGTTCGTCGTTTTGAAATCTTCCTCTGTGTATTTAGCCATACCCGCCATCATGGCTCGCCCTCCTTCCTCGGGTGCATTTCCTCGGCGGTGATCTGCATTGTCTCGCCGACCGCTATCGTGCGGGCTTTCTGCAGGAGCGCTTCCAGATCGGACTCGACCGTGCATTCTGAGCACTTCTCATCCAGCTCTTCATGAGCGAGAGCGAACAACCAGTAGCAGTTGTCGCAGATGTCGGAGAGAAACTGTTCCTGAGCCTCTCCGCATTCCCGCTTCAGGATGTCGAGCATTTCGCCCGCCTTGCTCATTTCAGCACCAGTCTTTCCTTTTTCGGGCCGTACTCGGCCTCGAACGCCCTCTGGCATTTCCAGCTGCAGAAAATGCAGATGTGGCCATAGTGCGGGCCGGGCCGGTAGTCCCGGCATTTGAAACCCCAGTTGGCCGCGTCACGGCAGATCACGATCCCGCCGCAGTATGCGCAGAGCCTTTCCTTTGGGCGGTAGGTCTTGCTCACGGGGTTCATCGTTTTCCCCCTTTCGCGGTCACAACATACTGGCTCAGGCAGCCGAGGCCGTAACTCCTGCAGCACTGTTCACATTTTGTTTTCTTCTTAGTGGTCGACGGACCGGGATATGTTTTCACGGTGAAACCGGCCTCCTCATACTGCCTTTTGCAGGTGAGGCACAGGGTCACAATGGTGGGCTTGCTCATCTCTTCACTCCTTTCTTCGCCTTCCGGGCGGCTCTGGCTTCCGCTTTGCGGCGCTCCTCAAGCTCTGCAAGCATCTTGGCCACGCGCTTCTTCGCAACCGCGGGATTCCAGCCGCAGTGATCACAATGAAATTCGCAGTTGACATTCGGGTAGTAATCGCGCTTTCTTTTGGTCCTCGGGTCCGGCGATCTGTACACGCAAGGAGCTTTGCGCAGGCTCTTGTATGTTGATACCTGCTCATCTTCGACGAGCTTTTTCTCATCCTTCATGTGCTACCTCTTTCTGTGCCTGTCGGCATACGGGCAGGTCGCGAAGTGCGACCTGTGCCCGAGCCCTGTTATTTCCTCCGGATCCCCGTCCAGCAGACAGGAAACCACATCGCCGGAATCGGTTATGATCTTCTCTTTTGCCTTGACCTTCGCCCAGAAGGGGATGAGGCCGGCATCACACGGCATCTGCTTCCCGGATCTCGTTTTGATCCAGACGATGTCCGCACCGCAGGATTTACACCTCGCCATCGTCATCACTCCTTCCGTATAGATCAGAATCCGCCTTCAGCAGCCGGGCCTCGTCTGTGCTCATTTCATAGCCGAGCAGAGAGAACCAGCGATAAATCAGCTCCAGTTTCCGGTTTTGCTGAAAAGCGGGGAAGTTTGCTTTTGCTCCCCATCCGCAGGAGATCTGCCCGTCCCCGAACAGGGCATACACAAGTTTGGCCATGTCTTCTCCCGGCATCTTTTTGAGACCGGTAAAGAACTGCTCTTCCCGATCCGGGATATAGCCGGTGTCCGTGATTCCGGCCAGCCGATAAAGCACCGTTCTGTCTGAGCTGTTGTAGGAAATGGCGTTGAAGCATCCGGCCAGCGCCGCCCCATAGAGCACCTGATGTTCGTTCTTCCTGGTGACCTTGAAGTCCTCAATGAACTTCTTTCGGAGACTGTAGGCATCAGAGGCCGTACTCTCGATCCTGTCCCACGCGGCCTTTACTGCCTTATCCCTCTTGATCTCTTCAGGCGAACGTCTCACCGGGGGCGCTTTTTCACGCTCATGGTAGAGGAATAGCTTGTTGTAATCGTATGAGCTGGAGCCGAGCCAGTAGAACACGGGCTTTTCAGCGACGCCTTCCTTCGGCAGATTGTCGGGCTCGCCCCACTTCTCAAGATAGATGGTACCGCCGATCTGGTCATACTTGCTGCTCCAACGTTCGCTGTCCTTGAGTTTCTTCGCGTGGATTTTCTTCAGCCATTCCTTAACCTTCGGCATGTTCCGGTCGACCGCCTGCTTCTGCACGGCCCTCTGCACAGCCATGTCGAAATCGCCGGTTCCTATCTTGTCCAGGCATTCATTCCGCTGACCAATGTCGTCAATCTGGGAGAGGCGGTCCAGATCACCGAGAGAAATCTGCCGCTCCTCGGTTGCCTTCTTGAACTTCTCCCGGTCAAGCTCCATCCACTTCAGACGACGCCGGACGGTTGTTTCTGAGAAACCGGTCTTCTCGGCAATCTCCTCGACCGGAGACCCGAGGTCCAGCATCATCTGGAAACCCTGCGCCTCTTCGAACTTGGTGAGGTCTGACCGCTGCATGTTCTCAATGAGCATGGTCTGCATCTGCTCGCGGGCGTCCATCTCGGTGATCACGCAGGGGAGTTCTGTCAGCCCGGCCAGCTTAGCGGCGGCATGGCGGCGGTGGCCGATGATTACCGTATATGTGCCATCAGGCGGAGTATAACCTTCTCTCCTCGCCATGCATGCTGGCACGACGGTCAGGTTCTGCATGATGCCTTTCGCCCGGATACTATCGGCCAGCTCGGACAGATCCCCGAGATTTTTTCGGGGATTGTCCGGATGAGGGTACAGCTGTTCAATCGGGATCTTTACGATGCTGTCCATGATCAGCCCTCCTCAGGAACGTCGTAGGGGAGAACCTCGCGGGGCTTGTTGCCGTTATAAGGACCGACAACACCGCGATCCTCCAGCTTCTGCATCACGCGGCCTGACTCGGACCAGCCGATTTTCAGGCGGCGCTGCAGCATGGACATGGTGGCCTTGTTCTCGTGCCGGACCAGCTGGGTGGCGGCGGTGATCAGGTCTTCGCTCACTTCGATCATTTCGGTTTCCTCCTTTTCGGCCGGAAAGGCCGTCACATTGTCGGGATCTTCTTCCTCGAGGGGCTCGTCCTCGGCATCATCCGCATCGGCTTCGTCGATGATCGGCATGTAGCGCCCGCGTGAAATGGTTCCGGCCTGAATCAGAAACCGGAAGAAATACATCTGCCAGAAGGCAACCAGCTTCTTGAAGATGTTGACGAATTTGTTTTCCAGCGTCTTCGGCATGGTGAAGGTGCCGCCTTCCACTTTGCTGGTCACATCGCCGTCGTCAAAGATCCACGTCATGGACGCGCCCGGGCTGATGTAATCGGTTCCTTCTGTGTCCTCGAGCATGGACATCTGATCGGCCATGCCCTGCAGGGGGCTGATGGTCAGCGTGATCGGCCAGGATTCCTTCCGCAGCCGGAAGGTGAAATCGTGCTCCTCGCACAGGCCTTCGAGTTTCTTTTTCTGGGCATTGTATTTGCTGATATCGCTCATGGTTTTCTCCTTTCGTTAATCCAGTACGAGCAGCAGGCTGTTCCAGCTGCCCGCGATTTCATAAATCTGCATTTCCTTTTCGGTCAGATATTTGTGGCCGAAGTGTTCTTTCATGTCCCGCCAGATGTGCCAGGGCACCTTGTAGGCCTTGCCGCTCCGGAAGCCGACGATCACAAAGCATCGGGCGCCGAGGGCTTCGGCCTGATTCAGATAGGTTGCCTGGGCATTGCTGACGCGGTCCTGGGCGATCCGGTCGGTGCTGGTGTATTTCGCCTCGAAGATCACGGTGCGCCCGCCCTTGATGGTGCCCTTGTAATCGGGCTGCGCCTTTTTCTGGAAGCACCCGATGAAACGGGTGTCTTCCAGACGGCGGATGATCTTGAAGGGCTCCGGGGTTTTGTCGATCAGGGCATAGCCGGTCTTGGCATAGTAGTCGAAGGCTTCATCGAGGCGATCCTCGAAGGCCTTGCCCTCGGCCCGGTTCAGCCTGCCCTTCAGCTGGTTGACGGGATTCGGTGCGGGGAGTGGAGGGAGCCTGTTCATGCTTTCCTCCCAAACATGGGACCAGACAGAGTAATTGCCAGAATCTCAATTTTCCTGGAATCCATGTCGAGTGTCTGAACCATGTCGCGGCTCTGGAAATCTGCTTTGTTGCGAGGAATCCCGATTGACATCAGCACCTTCCGGATCCGTTTTCGGCTGAGCCGCTTCCGGGTGATCGGCGGGAGCTGGAACGTCCCGCAGATCTCATAACTGTCGTCGCCGCGAAGCCAGATCCCGACGTTGGTGAAGTCGCTGCCTGATGCATAGTCGATATGCTCGGCCAGTGGCTCAGGGACCAGGTGCGGGTCTGGGATATCCTGCCATTCACCGGTCGGTGTCTTGACTTTCATGATGAAATCTTCGATAGGGTTCTTTGGCGGCATCAGTACCGATCCCTCTTTTCTGCGAATTCCAGATTGATCGTGGTTCTGTACTGATTGGTGATGCTTTCGGTGAGAGACGCCATAAACATTTCCACGAACTTGCTCTGAACCGGCTTCTTCTGGAATTCCTTCCGGATCAGCTCACGCAGCACCGGCTTCTGCTCTTCCAGCATTTTGGCAATCTCTTCCCGGACGATATCGGAAAACGCTTTCCGGACGATGTACTCCATCCGGGAGCAGCACTTGTCCGAGCTGTACTGTTTTGTCCGGCCATCTTCTATCCTGACCTGCTCCGAGAGCATCGACTTGACGAACTCGCTGACAAGAGATTCCTTCATCTCAAGTCCGGATGCGACGCCGGCAATGATTGCCTCCTTTGCGGCTTCGGCCATCAGCTCGCTGTCGACATTGAGATTCAGGCCCATAAGGTTTTTGGATTCTGACATTTTTTTACTCCTTTCAGAAAAACATTAACTGTCCCGCTCCGGTTTCCCCGTAGGCTGTTTCTTCGGCTTCCACGGGCTTTTCCGGCTCGGGGGATATAACAACAGGGGATTCGACCGTCACGGCTACGGGAGGCGATTGCAACGGGCGAGGCGGGGCTTCCACCGTGACAGGCTCGGTCTTCTCTGCCGGGGAGATCATGCCGCCTGACAGCATCAGGTCCATCGCCGCCGCCATTCTCCGGCCTACCCACAGGTCGCTGCTCATGAACATCGGTGTGTACCAGATCCGGCTGCAGTCATCGACCGGGATCAGACCTCGGCGATCCCGCGTCGTGTTCGGATGGCACAGAGTGTCTCCGATCACGACGTAACCGGCAAGGCCCATGAAGGACATCATGATGTAGCACATGCAACCAACCGTGAAGTCGATGTCCTGGGCGATCACAAGGCACTGCGTCTGCGGATTGATACCATGCTGGATGCAGCTGTTACAGAACGCAACCAGAAGGGCACCGGCCCCGCAGGCCGGGTCCGTCACGGAGACGAACCCTTGGTCTGCGATCTTTGATTCCAGCACCTTGTAGTCAGAGGCAAGCGCTGCCGTACACTGACAAACGGAATACGGTGTGAAGAACTGGCCTGCCGCGGAGCTCCCGAAGTCGAGCGCCATGTACATCTCGCCGAGGAAGTCCTGATCCGGATTGTCTTCCAGGCCGTTGACGATCTCTGCGATCATCCTGGCGAAAATATCCAGCTCGTTCTTCTTGTACTGGCCGGCGAACTGCATGTACAGCTTTTCCCGCTCGTCATAGTGGATCGGATCGGCGGTGTTCGACAGCATGCAGGCTGTCATGACGAGGAAGTCATCGAATATCTTTCGCCGGTTCTTGCTCCCGTCAAAGGCCGAGAACAGCTTGACAATCTCCTTCTGGTGCGGATCGCGCACCATCCGCGCGTCCTTGGCCATCAGGATTTCTCCCCAGGCAGCGGGAAGGTGTACACATCAGCCTCGCTGAACCACATAAGAGTGTCGGCGGCGAGGGCTTCGGCCTCAGACGGATAGCGGCCAAGGACCAGAGGACGGTCGCAGGTCGCCGTCACGATCCAGCGGCGGTCTTCCGCCTTGTACTCAACCGTTGTTCTCTGGATCCGGCTGAGCGGGACGCTGTGGTGCAGGTCCTGACTTCTTACGATTTTCAATTTGCATTCCTCCTTACGCTAAGTAGTCGCGGTAGATATTGGGACGCTTGGGCGGTCTGGATTTTTCCCACTGCCGGAAGCAGCTCCAGCTGCAGAAGTAAAACTGCATGAACCTGAACCGGTACTGCCTGCGCTCGCACGGCAGCGGAAATTTCTTTCCGCATTGCAGGCAGGTGACTTCCGGATACATGCCCGCACCGATGATCCTTCCGAGGTTGTATGCAGGCTTCATCCCGGATACCTCCATGTGTGCATGGTCGGGGTCGTATTGTAGGAGTCGCGCAGGACGTAGTCGTTCGGGCTCCAGTTGCCGTGCACCATCTCCTTCGTCAGCCCGCTCGGATACGTCTGGTTTACCAGCCATGGCCGGACGATGCTCTCCGCGATCTCCTTGTCACGGTCGCTGTACGAATTGTCCGTGCCGTCATAGAACATCCACTGTTTCGGCTGCTTCGCCACGGATTCAAAGTCATTCGGATAGTCCGGGCTCATGACTCTGGCCAGCATGCAGCACGCCTCGGTATACTTCTGCTGCTCCGTGCTGAGCTTGGAGATGACCCGCGCCACGGCGATGGCCTCGCGGTCGACATATTGATTGAAGCTCTCCGCATCGGTAGGAGGGGTGGTCTTTCCTTCCGCCTTCGCCTTCTCCTTCTCCTGGAACTCCTCTCTGGTGATTCCCCAGACATCAAAGATGTGGTTCTCCGCCGTGGCAACGGCGCTGGTGACGGCGCGCTGCATGGCCTCGTGCGCTTCCTTGCTCGCCCGGTAATTCACCCAGGCGGACAGGAGAACCGAATAGATCGTGAATACGGCCGCGCCGACGATCAGGATTTTGTAGTCCCGCCAGAACGGGCTCTTGCTTCCTCCCATGTGTCTGCCGCCTTCCTTTCTTTTTTCCGGCTCCGGCAGCCCCGGTGTCCAGCTGTCAAAACGAATCATGCCTTTTTCTTCCATGTCAGTCAGTCCTTTCTGTCAGTCATTCTGTTAATTTCATCGAGTCGGCGAGGGCGGCGATCTGGGGGACCGCCCTCACCTCATCCAGCTTTTTCTGCGTGCCGGCTGAGATCATCCGGCTTTCCTGCATTCGGCGGGACAGAGTTTCATGCACCATCCGGAAGTTGGCGCGGAGGGCATCCGGGTTCTCGCTTTCGCAGATCTGCTGCCAGCCGATCCGGCGGACCGTTTCGGCGGTGACCTCGTCCATGGAGGCGAGGGCAGCTTCCCGCTGCATGTATCCGTATCGGCCGATGGCCTTCTGCACCTGCTCCCAGCCGTCAGCCCATGTCGGCGGCAGGCCGTTTACCACAATGTCTGCTTCCTGCCTGAGTGCGGCGATGGTCGGGGGCTGCGTATTCGTCTCGATCCAGCGGTTGACCACGGCAGCCATCACGTCATAGGGAATGTCGCCGAGCTTCCGGTACCAGATCTCCACGGCTTCCGCATTCGGGAAGAGGTTTGCCCAGGGGAAGGCGGTCGTGATGCCTTTGGAGATCTTCTCAAACTGCTTCGGGGTCATTGCCACGCTGATCCGCCCACCTTTCAATCGTGTTATAGGTTTCCTTCATCTCCCGCCCGTGCCGGGTACTCTGCTCTTTCTTCTCGCGGTTGTCGTAGTTGCCATTGACGATTTTCAGGAAGTTGTTCGGCTTGACGAACCAATCAAAGGTAATCTGAAAATCCGTGGCCCTTCCCATCAGGAAGTCCGAGGCTCTGACGATCTCCACGGCTTCCAGAACAGAGCCGATACCGTAATCCTTGATTCTCGCCCGGAGCATCTTCCCGATGTTGGTTGAGGAATCAGGAACCTTCCGGAGCTTCTGAATCCCAAGCGACTGCCATGCTTCGAAGACTTGTCGCACGTCCTCCGGGCGACAAACACTTTCGTCAGAAAGTGTTCCATTATCTTTCTCTGTCTCTATCTCTAACTCTTTATCTGACTCTATCTCTTTCTCTATCTCTTTCTCTTGGGGACAATTTGCGGACATTTGGGGGACATTTTCCGCAATTGTTACATTTTGTCGATTTTCACGCTTCCGTTTTGCAGAATAGGTTTCGCTGTCGAGAAGCTTGGCGACCTCTTTCATGAACAGCGTTTTGTCGTCGAAAACCTCCACCATGCCGAGCTCAATGAACAGGTTCAGAGCAGAGCGGACAATATCCACGTTCGTCCTGGTGACGCTGGCCAGCATGGTTTCAGAGTAGGGGATAGTGTCAGAGAATCGGAGTGCGCCTTCGTGATCCACGCTTTCCAGCATGAGCTTGAGATAGAACAGAACGTAGTCCTTGCCGTTCGGCATGTCTTCAATCACTGCAATGTCGTGCCGCTTGAAGAATCCTCGGTCGAGCTTCAGCCAGTAGTATCGCTCGGTATCTCTCGCTGCCATTGATCACGCCTCCTCAGAACGGCAGTTCTCCGTCATCGTCATCCAGCTCGGTGAACTGCTGCTGCTGCGGTTGGACAGCTGCGGGAGCGGCCTGCGCACCGTACTGGCCCTGATTGGCGTAGTAGTCGGCCGCGCTCTGGCCTCCACCGCTGCTGCTGTCCTTTTTGCTGCCGCCGAAGTATGTGTTGTCAACGGCAAGCTCCCAGACACGGCGCTCGATTCCGTCGTTGCCGGTGTATTTGCGGGACTGCATCCGACCACCGACGAGGATCATGTCGCCCTTGTGGAAGTATTTGCTGACAAACTCAGCGCCCTGCCGCCATACGACGCACTCAAAGAAGTCGGTTTCTTTCTGCTGGCCCTGCGGAGCATAGTCGCGCTCAACGGCGACGGAGAAGGAGCAGACGGCGACCTGACTCTGGGTGTAGCGCAGCTCCGGGTCGCGGGTCAGACGCCCGCCGATGTCGATGTGGTTAAGCATCCGGCACATCCTTTCCGCAAACGCCGAGAACCTCCTCCAGATCGTCAACCTTCTTCTTGAGGTCATAGTTCTCGCCTTTGAGCCGGGCGTTTTCTTCCTTGAGCTTCTTGATTTCTTCATCGCGTGCCCATTTGTCCTTGTTGGCATCGTCGATGTCTTTCTGCCTCGTGGCGTTGTTTGAGACAAGCGTGCGGTACTCATCGATCGTGATGGTCACCGTGATTTCTGCCGGGGAAACGAAATTCTTGTAATTGGTGTCATAGTTGCCGATCTTCTTATCCAGAATCGTCCCCATAAGTCTGCTGTTATCGTCCATTGCTTTCTCCTTTCAGTTGTTTCCACCAGGCCGCCCGCTCGGGCGTGTCGGTGTCGATGTTCAGCTCCTGCGCGACGGTGATTGCACCGTCGATCAGGTGGGCCATTTCCTTTGTGTCCATGTCTCGCGTCTGCTTGAAAACGATGTAGCATTTGAAGGTCTTGCCGTCCTCCTCGATTTCCTTGTACATGCGGGTGTAGGGATAGATCTTCTCCACATCCACGGCTGCCGGCAGCTTGAACGCGATCCGCATGCCTTCCTCGTCCCGGGCGGCGGTGCCGTACTGCACGACCAGATTCCGCTTGATCTCATCGTCCGACAGGCCGCGGGCCATGGCGATCTGATTGACCAGCACATGGAAGTAGGCGTTTGCATCCCTGCTTCGCCGGGCGCGCCATTTGCGGATCTCAATCTCGAGCTCCGCTTCCTTGAGGGCTTCATAGCCCTCGCGGAAGTCGGAGTCGAGCTCGAGCGTGATGCGCTGCCGGCCGTCCATGCTCATGGAGTAGTCGACGATCCGGCCTTTCATGCTGCAACCAACCAGTGCTTTTTGTACTCGTCCATCAGACCGGCGCT
>Ga0326513_10003182_pt1 | contig 11950 bp, 2 predicted proteins | sample 2_2465_0518_D_FD_203654 | JGI IMG/M metagenome (GOLD analysis project Ga0326513, IMG submission 203654) | Bovine rumen microbial communities from UC Davis, California, United States - 2_2465_0518 | ecosystem: Host-associated > Mammals > Digestive system > Stomach > Rumen | place: USA: California... | reverse complement strand
TTCTATCGAATATCTCCTTTGTTTTGAAGTCTCATACTATTGGTTCTTTGTATATAGACATATCTGATTCTATTTTTACTAGAGGTTCAGATCATTTTTCTATTTTTTTCTCTGTGTTATTTGGTTTTGAACTATTTCATCTATAATCTGAGTATCGTTTATTAAATCATTCAATATTTGTTGAATCAGCACTTCACAACTCAACATCATATACGGTATAATGATTTCACTCTCTGGCTTCTAGTTGTATATTATATCATCTTTCAAAGAATTCTGCTACGTTTGTCATTACCTCTGGTATATCTTCTGGTTTTATTTTGTTTAACATTTTGTCAATGTTTGGTTGAGAATATTCTTGCTGTGTTTTAGGATCTCTACGATACACTTTTATTTCATATTCATCGTGTTTAGAGAATCTTCAGTTATTTAGTTTTTCAGTAAGTTCTTGCTTTTTTTCATTTTTTGATCTATCGATTACCTCTGAAAATTCTCTGTCTATTCTCTCTTTATATGTTTCTTTTTTTGATTCTGGTTTCTTTGGAGTAGTTGGTTCTTCTGGTTTATCTCATCCTTTGTTTTTCTTTGCGTTAGCATTTATCTTATCCACGTTCCATAGTAGTGTATATCCGTGAGAAGTATCTATTCAGTCGTATTTTGTTACGTCTCTGAATGCTTTTAGTATATCTGCATTGTTTGCTTCTCCGAATTTTGCTTCTACTTCTCATCTTATTATACTTGTAAGCTCTGCTAGTGGAACATATTGCCATGCTGCGTTTGGTTCTATTTGAAGTATCTCCGATATATCTCGTATGTTACTTTCGCTTGTAGTTGTTCACTCCTTAGCTATTAACATATTTTTTCAATTTATAGTGTACTGATGTTTCTTTCCTCCGTATGGATTATCTTTGCTTGTACTTACTGCTAGTCATAATCCGTTTGGATCATCCTTTGTTTTACTCAAGTCGAACGTTCATTCTTTTATGTCTGTATCACTTGCATGATAGAATTCTTCATGAGGTTCTAGTGTGTTTGTGAATTCTATCTTTTCTCTATCTGTCATGCTTCATCTTGCGTCTGTTCCTCATTTGTAGAATAGGCTGTCTTCTATTTCTTTATTTATCTGATTCAGTTGTTTTCTTTCTTCCTTGGATAGTTTATCGGATTTAGTTTCTTTTTCTCATTCTGCTACTTTTTCAGACGATGCTACCTGTTGTCTCTCCGCATTTATTTGTATATCTGCATCTCTAGAATGTGTTATTACATCTCATTCTTTTATGGTGCTATTTTTATCGTAGACTATCCTATCACGTATCCTATTCATCCATTTTATTACTGCTTTTGGAGCATTATCTGTTCAGATGTTCTTTCAATTTTTATATAGGTTAAGTATTATTGCTCATATTCACATTTCGTCTGGGACGTTGTCTACTTTTACTGAGATTCATTCTCGATCCTCCACTGTTCAGTATTCGTCCGTTAGATTTACATTTCTCATTTGATTAGCGTATACTTTTTGTTGTTGTTCCTCTGTATTTATTTCGCTTTCAGTTATCTGTGGAGTTTCATTCTCATCCATTGCTTTGTTGTATTCTTCCTCTCATGCTTGTTCTTTTGCTTCAGCTTCTTCTACTTCATTTGGTTTAGAGTATGTATCTGCGAATTCTTCTTCAGTTAGTTTGTCAAATTCGTCTGATATCTTATCCATTTTCTTTGTTATCTCCTTTTTAGTTTCTTTATATGGAGTTGCTGCTCTCTTTGCGTCAAGGTCTTTATAATCTTGTGCGAGTTCTTTTTTCTGGTTCTTTATCTCTTGCTGTGCTTCTAGTTCTTTATTTGCTTCAGCTATTATGTTTTCGAGAGCTTCTTTTTCAGCTTGCCACTTTGCTGTATTTCTAGCTATCTTGTCTTTGTTGATTCCGATCTTTGCTTTTTCTAGTTTAGGATCAACGACTTTTTCTATTCTTTGCTCTGCCACTCTCTTCTTTGATGCTGGATTTTCTAGTGTAGCGATATTCTCTGCTGTGCTAGTGTATGTTATATTTTGAGATGGTCATTTTCACATGAGAGCTAGTAATTTGTCTTGCTCTGATTTTACTATTCTATGTTTTCCTTTGTATCCGTTTTTAGTTTTATTTCATTCTTCTATTGTCTTTAGACTTGCGTTTGATAGCTGGTCGAATTTATCTGAAGCTTCGAACTGGTCTATATTGTATGCTTGCTGGATTTCTTCTATTACGTCCTCCTTTGCTTTGATTCGTTCTTTTTTGAGTTTTTCTTTTGCTTCTGGAGTTTTAGCGTCTGCCATTCTCTGTTCCATTCCGTTCACTCTATCCACTTCAGCTGCGAATGTGTACTCCATGTTTATGTCTGAACCTCGCATTCCTCATCATTCTCTCATCTCTGCCATTGTGTTTTTCTGAATGATATATTCGATTGCGTCGTTTACTTCTTCTATATCAACGTCTGGATATTTCTCTGGATGTTCAGCTATTTCGAGTAGAGTGTCAAGGTCTGTTTTTCTGTAATCTGGTTTTGTTGGATCTTCCTTATCTGCGTATGAATTTTCATTCATCTCTGCTAGGAATTCCTCTATTGTACTTGGTTCTTTAGCTGCTTCTTTTGCTATGTTTTCTTTTGTAACATCCTCTCCTTTTTCTTCGAGTCTGTTTACAGCGTTCTTTTTCATAATTCTTGAAGTAGCGTCAACAGATTCTTCTATTACATTTGCTAATTCCTCTGAATCTTTTGAGTATTCTTTTTCGTCTAGTCAGAGAGCTGTTTCTATTATCTTATTCTCTGCCTCTGAGTATCCTTTTTGAGTTTTTTCTTTGTCTTTGTATGTTTCTTTTACCTCTGTTATTGGTTTTGATCTATTCGTCTTTGTTGGTGCTGGGCTGATTGGGTTTCCTCTTCCTAATGTAACTTCTCACTCTGGAGTCACTACGTCAGGTTTTACTCAAGGAAGTGCATTGTTAATTGGTTGTAGTGATTTATCCCACGCTTCTTTTCTCTCTCTGTCTTCTCTCTCTCTTACTCTTCTCTCCCTCTCTTCTTCACGTGCTTTTTGCTGTATTAGCTCATTTGCTTTTCTTTTAATCAATATTTCCATAGCGTCGTTCAGCGTCTGCTGTACTTCTGCTTCTTTTTTTCATTTTAATATCTCTGATTCTTTTTTGAGTCTCTCTAGTTCTCATTGTTTATACTCTGCTTTTTCGTTTCAGTCAACTTTTAATAGGTCGACGTATTTGCTATATGTACTCCGATCTAGTTCTTTTGGTGACACTTTTCTTTTAGCTGCAGTTCATCCCCTTTCGAGGGCTACGAATGCTAGTGAAGCTAGTGGTATTCATAACCATCCAGCTGCTAGGTAACCTGCAACATTTGATGCAGCCATTACTGCCATGTATCTTACCCAATGTCCTCGTAGTAGGTTAGAATCTTTGTATTGCATCTTTGCTTTCTTAACTTTTGATACCAAATCATATGATATCTTAGTTAACTCTACAAGTTTTGTTATTCCTGGCAATATCTGTTCTAGTTGTGCTAGGTCTTCTTTTCCTAGTTTTAGGATCTTATTCTTTGCTGAGTTTTTCAATTCTCCTTTTTTATTCATGAAGTCATCGAATGCCTCCAAGTTTTCTTTTAGATTAGAGAATTGCTCATCTAGTTTACGTAATAGTTCAGTTTGGTCTGCTTTTGTATCGAGAAAATCGTTGAAAGCTTTTCTGAATTCGTTCTCGAATCCGTCATCGTACTTTCAGTATGTATTCTCGTTCCAAGTGAGCTTTGTTCTGTCAGCTTGTACGTCTGCTTCTGACTTCATTTCAAATCTTAGTGTTTTATTTATGAAGTCTTCAACATACTTTATTATTCAATCTTCCACGTCTTTCGTGTCTACATTTTTCTTTTTACTTACTTTTGCCTTTAGTGTTCCATCCTCGTTTTCTTCTATCTCTATTTTTAGGTTATATTTATCGAGTAGGTTTCTTAGGATGTCTCATTCTATGAACTCCATAGAATCAATATTATCTTCTTCTGAAAGTTTTTCGTACACTTCTCATATCTTTTTGAGTAGTGATTTTATATTATCTACGTATTGCTGCATTCTTGTTAGTCAGCTTGACAAGACTTCTCTCTCTACGTCATCCTTTGACAAATCTTTTTCGTATTTTTCATCTTTTTTTGGTGTGACATTCTTTGGTCTACCTTTTTTATCTGTTTCTACATCAGTCTGTCTGTCGACGATTCTCATTATCTCATCTGTGAATGGATTGTCTTCTAGTTTATCTAGCGTTCACTTATCAAGTTTTCACTCGTCTCACATTCTATTTAATAGCTCGTCTGCTCTCTCTAGTCTTTCTATCTCTCTTTGTCTGATCTTTTTTTCTTCACTTGGTTTTGTGAGTTTGTCGTAGAGTCATCTTGCGTTGTCTTGTAGTTTTTGGATTATATCCAAAATTTTAGCAACAGTAGTTCTTGTTTCTTCTGGTGCTTTTGTCTCAGTCTCTGCCACTCATTCAGCAACTTCTGGAGTTCCCGTTTTAGTTTCCTCTACCTTAACTTCAGGAGTTTCTGGTGTAGTGATTTCTTGATCTGTCTTTTCTCTCTTGAAAGCGTCTTTTGTTTCTTGGTACGCTTCTCTTGCTCCTTGTTTGATATCCTCTAGCATGTCTCTGATCGTTCAGTTTCATTCAAGAGTTCTGATATCTCTCTCAAGGTTCTTTATTTCCTTATCTATATCTTCTATCTGTTTCTTTGTATCTTTTTTCTGCTCTGTCAATTCTTTGACTAGCTCTTTATTTCATTCTCCTCTTGCGTTTATTATTTGGTTGTTGATGTCATCTAGTTGGCTCTTTAATTCTTCACGCTGTTGTTTTGTGTTATCTAAGTCTGTTTTCTTTTGCTCTAGTTGAGCTTTTATTTCACGGTATTCTTCGCTTTGTGTTCCCTCTGTTGTATCTCTTTTACTTGTGAGTTCGTCAGTCATTTTTCTGAGCTCTGCTATTTTCTCATTAAGACTATCTAATTCTTTGTTTTCTTCCTCTGTACGTTCTTTGCTCTCTAGTTCGTTTTTTCTCTTCTCTAGTTCTTCTATCTGTTTCTCGTTCTCTGCTCTCTGTTCGTCTATCTTTTTTATTCATTCGTCTAGAATTTCATCTGTTGTTTTTCATTCTTTTCTATTTGCTAATCTACCAGCTAGATTCCATAAGTAATCTACGATTGATGGTTTATATCATTCTCCTGCGTTCTTCTGGAGTTCTTCCTCGAACGTTTTGTTGAAAGAACTTAAAGCTCTATCTAGTACTCATCTCATGAATACTATTCTTTGAACTTTTCTGTCTTTTTCTATTTTATCTACTTCCTTTTGGTTTTCTCACTCTGCCTGTTCTGGCTGATTCTGTTTTATAATCTTTGCTTTTTCAGCTTCCATATCTATTACTAAGAGTCCCTTTGTTAACTCTGTGGTATAGGAATCTCTGGCTTTTTTGAACGCTGATAGGTAATAATCTTTTTTCAATTCAGCTTTTATATGTCATTTAGCTCTCTCTATTGCACCTAGTACCTGTATTGATACAAGTCATCCTGCTGCTTGTTTGAATTTTTGTTGACTTTCTTCTGACCAAGCTCAATCTGCAAATAATGTCATATTTGCTAATCATAGGATTAGTTCTCATGACACTTCGTTTACTCATCCTATGATTTTTTCATAGATAGGTCAGACAAATGGGATTTGTGTCTTTAAGTTAAATTTAAATCATCCCTTTGTGAAATTCCAAAGGTCAAAGTATAGGTTTACATTATCTGATATTAAATTTACTATTGATTCTCTTGTTGGATCTTCGTCCATGATGTCCCATTCGTGTCATAATGTAGACATGGTTTCTCATGCGTCCATTAATAGGTTGAGATATTTTCCTGTGATTCCTCTTCTTACTTCAGTTTGCTCTACTTCGTTTCAGTCTTTGTCGTACCATTTACCGTCGTCTGCACGATATGCGTCTGCTAGTCATAGGACGTAGGAAGAAGCTCCCCATTTTGCTATCTCTCAATATTTTCATTGAAGTCTCTCCTTATTCCACATATTCAAGTATTCTTCGTTGAATTCTTTCATATCATTCCAGAGGAGTTCGTCTACTTTTTTCTCCAGTTGAGCCATGCTCATTTCATTATCTCATCCGTATGATTGATATTCACGAGCGATTCAACCGATATTTTCTTTATAATTTGCTACTATTTTGTCAAAATCTTCTATTGATAGGTCTAGTCTATCAAATGTTTCTAGTGCTTCCTTTACTTTTGGATATTGGTCTGCATATGATTTTGCAATAGCGTAATCTGTTGCTTGTGTTATGTTTGCTCCTGATTCGTTTAGGATTGTTGCCCCAGCTTTTATTATCATTGCTGCGTCTAGTAGATTTTTGAGATCTTCTGATCCTACTCTACCATTTATTAGTTTTCTTGGTTCTAATGTTTCTCCCTCATCTGTTTGAAGTTCTAGGTAGTCAGCAAGTCATCGGTTTATGAAGTTCTCGTCTGTGAGTAATTGTAATAATGAGTCTTTTTGGCTTATGTATTTATCTCAGTTTGATAACGCTGGGTAGTATTCAGCGTATAGATCTATGTCTCTTCTTTTTCATTCTTGAACATCTGAAAGTGCGTCATATACGAATTGTTGTACAACGGCATCTGGAACGTCTTTCCATTCTGGAACATATGCTTTTATATCTTCTACTGAATATACGTCTCAGTTTTGTTGGAAGTTGTATGTTATAGAGTTATACACATCTAGTAGTTTTGAGGTTCAGAATGCTAGTGAGTTTTTCAAAACAGGTTTCGATACTGTTGTTTTACTATTTGCGAAATATACTGTATCTTCTTTTACATCTACCCATTGATCAGGGAATACTACGTTTATGGACGATCCTGCTCAATATTCCGCTGCGTTTTTATATCACTCTGCGAATATGTTTGTTTTACCTGTCTTTGCTTCATCTATTAGTCATGTTGTTTCTTCGTTTTTCTCTAGGATAGGTTTTGCGAATGATTTTATTTGTTCTTCTTGTTTAAATACTTTACCGTAATTTTTTGCTCTCTCTTCATCTATGTCTTTCGTCCCTTGGTATATAAATTCAAAAGCACCCTCTGTTGCTAGTTCTCATAAAGCTTTCTCTGCTGTCCCTAATATAGCAGATGGAAGTTGTTTGAGTCACTCTATTCCATTATTCAATAATGCTTTTGGATATGCTAGTTTATCTGATATTGTCTTTTTTATTGATCCTATCTCCAGGTCTCTTGCCTGCTCTGGTGTAACAGCTGAGATTGTCCCCTGTGGTACATTTTGTTGTTGTAATGTAGGGATCTTATTTGCATTTAGAGTCTGAACTGGAGAATTAGACAGTATCTTTACTGTATTCTGATTTTGCTCCTCTAGAAATTTCTTTCAAGATGTTGTCATTATTGTGTTTTTTATAGGATTAAATTATTGCATAGGTGTCCTTGGGAATACAAACACTCCCGTTCCATTTCATCCTGTACTATTATTTTGTCATGTTGTATTCATTCCTCCTGGAGTGTCAAACTGTGATGATCCTCCTCCGTTGTTTGCTGTGCTAGATCAAGAGAATATCAAGTCGTTTGATTTTGGTATACTCTTGAAGAAGTTTACTATGTCTCATAATCAGAATGAATTACTACTTCCACCTCACGAAGTTCCTCCTCCTCAGTTTGATGTAGTTTGTTTTGGAGTCATCTCTTTGATATTTGTGTCCAGGTTAGATATCATCTTATCTAATTGAGTTATCATATTATCTCTACCTATGTACATGTTAGCTGCTGTGTAAGCTTGTCTCAAGCTATTTCACTCGTTATCAGATAGTGGTCCATAAGACGCTCATTTCTTTTTAGATGATATAATTGTGTCAATGAATCATTGTGCTAAGAATTGGTCGTATTCAGAGAATGCATTTAATAGGTCTTTGTGGTCTTTAGTAAGCCAATCTGCTGTTATTCCCTTTACAGTTATGCTATCTCAGTTTACTAGTTGTTTATATGCTTTGTATCATTGAGATATCTCAAAGTCTGTTAGTCATTTTGAAGCTTTCTCAAAATCATCTCTGAGATTCTTGATTATGTCTCTTGATGATTGTATGTTCTTAACTTCATTTGCTGTTTGATTTTGTTTGTATGCGTCTGCAGCAGCGACGAAGTTACTCCATCTTTCATCTGCGTTGCTTCAGTAGTAACTGTCTTCCTTTATGTTTTTAATCTCTGCGTTAGTCAATGTCTTTCCTCTATTTGCGTATGCTTCATATAATCCATCGTCAATGTTTCTATAGTATCAGTCTGTTCATCCTGCAGATGTATTTGTTGAGCTTTCTCATGTAGAAGTTCATTGTTTAGTTGGATCAAGGTATCCTGTAACGTCTGAGAGTTTATATGTATGAGTTCTCATACCTGTGTTTTTGTTACTCTCTAACAATGTTACTGTTCCTTTGTCTAGGTCGTAATCTACGACGATTCATGTATGTCAGTATTTCTTACCATCTGGAGTAGCTCGGCTCTGTGTTCAGTCGAAGTATGCTATTGATCCTGGTGTAGGAGTTTGAGATTTTGCATATGGTTTGAGGTCGTTTGCTTGTGTTATCTGTAAATCCATTCCTAAGAATTTTAGGTATTCGTTTACAGGTTCTCCACATCGTCATTCTCTTATTCTTCCTCATTTTTTGATTACATCTGCGAATTTTGTTACGAATCAGTTGTATGCGTTTGCAACATCTTCTGATGTTATATTTGTTCATGATAACTGTGATACATCATATCCGTAGTTCGCTGCGATGAAGTTTTGCATAGCTTTTTGTCTCTCATTTGCGTCTTCTATTCAAGATATGTATTTTAGGATAGCGTCTGACATTGCTGTTGACGTGCTTCCTTGTAGTTTGCTTAGTGCTTTGAGGTTATCCTCTGCTGATAATATTTTATTATCTATTTCCTGGAATTGTTGTAAAACAGACGCTTGTATTGTTTTTACTGCGTCGTCGAAATCTTCTCCAAGTCTCTGGATGTTTGTATTGTAATCCTGGATTGCTCTCAGGTATGAATATCTTTGAGTTAGTGTAGAGTAGATGTAATTTGTCTCTAGGTCATCCATATTTTGTTGGTATTGCTTTTCTACCGTGTTTATCATGTATTCTGATCCACTCACTCCTGCGATTGCACTTGATACGCTAGCTGCTCGTTTATCGTTGAATAGGTTTCTCCTTAATGTTTGCATAGCAGAGTTGAATTGTGCGTCAAGGTTTGTTTTAGCAAGTTGATAATCCTCCATTGTTCTTTGGAGGTTTATATCGTAGTCTTCCTCAGCTCTGAAGAAGCTCTTTAGTTGATCTTGTGCATATTCTTCTCAGATAGATACTAATTCGCTTGCTTTACCTTGCTGTATTGTTCTTATCACATCTGCTGATACTCATAGTCTGTTTGCTATTGTTTGTGTATCATAGATTCATGCTATATATGCTTTTTGTATTTCTTTGATTAGGTTGTTTATATCTGCGACATTTGTACTTCCTGTAGTATATTGCCAGTTTTCGCTCGCAAGTTTTAGTGATCCTAGAGCATTCACGCTTTGTGTTAGCTGTGACATTGCCTTTTGGAATGTTGCGTCTGCGTTTGTACCATCTATCTTTGGTTCGTATGCATCAAAATTTCCCTTTGCTTTAAGGTCTAGTGTATAATTTGGTGTTGTACTTGTTGCCGTAGATTTTGTATCTGTTGCTGTTGGAGTTACCACGTTGTTTTGGTTTATTCCCGCACTATTCAATACATTTTCGTATATCTGGTCGTTTGTTAGTCACATTTCCTTGTAGTTGCTAACAGTCTGATATAGTTTCTCTGCAGATGATTTATCAAGAGTTTTTATATAGTTGTTGTACTGCTCTCTTCTTGTTGCGTTGTTTGTGCTAGGAGAAGTTGGGTTTGCTCCATCTATCTTTGCACTACCACCATTCATTGTTTTGCTTGGTTGTGGTTTTGATGTAGCTTGACTATCTAGGTTAGATAGTATTCATCTCATCTGGTCTAATTCTTTATTTGCCATTTATTTAGAACTTATCGGATAAATCGAAATTTCCTACAGGTGTTGCACGGATTGATAATCCTGAAAGGTAAAGGTCTGCACCTGGTGTCTCAGACTTTATTTGTACTCTTATTCTCTTCCCTTTTCTCCTTACCATTGCCTGATCTAGTACCACGTCTATTGGGAATAGTAAATTGTTATATTCGTTTACTACGTCTCTGTCGAATGGATCGTACTCTGGTATTTCTGGTCCTCAAACTTCTATTTGTAGTTTCTGGTATGTATCGTATATTTGTTGTCGGTTTACTTTCTTATTACAGATTTGTTTTCCGTCCACGTACACATTTATTTCGAATAGAGCTGTATTTCATTCGTATATTTGCTCTGTATTTCCTGTGTGGATGTTTATTGCTCCTGTGAGTCTTACTCCGTTGAATAGTTTCCGTTCTGCTGGCTCTCATAACGCCATATTAACGGTATTGTATTCGAATGCAATTGGATTTACTGTTATCTCATCGTCATCTTCATCATACTGTGAGTCATATTTTGCGTCACTCTGATAGAAGAATGTTTTTGGTCAATTCCATCATCATCCTCCTGCTACTACGTGAGCTGTTCCGCTTCTCTCTTCTCCTACTCCTCCGTCTGCTGTCCAGTCCCAGTCGTAGTTTTCCATAGAGGCGAAACTTTTTCCGTTATCTACTAGCCATTGCTGGTGTTGTAGGTCTCGGATTAATACGATGTCGTTTGCTTCTCCTGCTTTCTTTGATCTTAGGTGGAATTCCACTGTATCATCTTGTTTATTGAAGAAAGCGAATCCATATGGTTGTTTATCTGCTATGTTGTTATCTATCCATTTTTGGATTCCGAATTGTGTATCTGAGATGTCTCCGATCTGTGGATCGTAGATTCCTGATGTATATCATAATGTTCTTACGTGTTTGTCTGCACAGAAGAAGAACACGAAGTTTCCTGCTGCTACACATAGATTTTTACCTGCTAGTCTATTTCCAGAAGCTAGTGGCAATGTTCTTAGTGTTTTGTTTGTTGCATATTCTGATAGTAGGTTTCTATCTAGGTATTGCACGCTGTCCTGACAGAATATGTATAGGTTCTGTTGTGTTGATACCATTGCCTGTACTGCTGATGGACATATTATCTTGTATGGGATGAGGAGATTATCCGCATCTCTTCTGGCTGAGAAATCTCTGGCGTTCTTCCACCAGTCTTTAGTGTCCCTATTTATCTCATGTGATAGTATTATCCTATTTGTTGGATGTAGGTCTGTATCTATTTCATTTAGGAAAACAAACCCCGAATAGTAAACTCCATGTGTTGACATGAAGCTTGTATTTGGCGTTTGTCCTCCATCTCTTGATGGCATATTCTCATTTGGAAGTGGTACTAGTCCGTCTCCCTCTCTGTACCAGTATGGTCTTCTTCCTTTTGTTAGGATTAGGAGACAATCTCATATTGTCACGAGGTCATAGTCTGAGTAGTTATTTGATACGAATGTTGAAACTACTCCAAGGTCTCTTCCTCCTGATGGTAGTAGTTTATATAGGTGAAGTTCCCATCCTCCGTTATTTTGGATTACTAGTGCGTATAGGTTATTCTCTGTTGCTTTGAGTTTTATTATTTCTCCTATCTCTCCTATGGATGTGTAGACTCTGAATCCGTCTCTCATTATGATTGCCTGATTCTCTAGTCTACAGTTTCTGAGGTAATTGGAATAAGAGGTAGGAGTGAACACTTGGTTGTATCCTGCCACAAATCCTTTAGTGAAAGCTTCACTTATTGTTACGTATCAGCTGTTATTGAATCAGTTTGCCATTAGATTATTGGTGCTTTACGTTGTAAATTTCTATTCCATCACAT
>Ga0326513_10003180_pt1 | contig 11953 bp, 7 predicted proteins | sample 2_2465_0518_D_FD_203654 | JGI IMG/M metagenome (GOLD analysis project Ga0326513, IMG submission 203654) | Bovine rumen microbial communities from UC Davis, California, United States - 2_2465_0518 | ecosystem: Host-associated > Mammals > Digestive system > Stomach > Rumen | place: USA: California... | reverse complement strand
CTTGATTGTGTTGCTCACCATCTTCTTCTTGGGTGGCGATAGCATCCGTTCGTTCTCATTCGCCATGATTCTGGGTGTTGTATTCGGTACGCTGTCATCCATCTTCATCGCTGCTCCTACTGCTTATCTGACCATGAGCAAGAAGGACCGCAAGGAAGAGCTGGCCGAGGAGACTGTTCCAGCCAAGTAATAGAACTTAGCAAATTCAATTATAAAATATGTACGGGCGTGTGCGCGTACATATTTTTTTGTGCCTCTTTGTTTACCGCCTAACTAGAGGGACTTGCAGACATTAACAAATTTTTAAGCGGGAAATTGTTGGTTATATTGTAGAATTTTTATATCTTTGCATCCGAATTCGGTTTGCCAAAGCGGAAAACTTTTTTTGATTGTGAAATCGAAAAGTTGTCCAAAATGGAAAACTTCTTAATCAGCAGAAACCTAAAAACAGGATATAAAAGCAACAATGGAAATCAAGAACTTTACCATCACGAAGCGAGATGGAACAAAAGACCGCTTCTCATTAGACAAGATCATGAATGCCATTACGAAGGCATTCGAGAGTGTGGAAGAACCTGCCGACCTGGGAACTATCTCTAAGATTATCAGCCACTTGGATATGAAGGACGATATCAAGGTGGAGGATATTCAGAATCAGGTTGAGGAGGCTTTGATGCGCGAAGGTTTCTACAAGGTGGCCAAGTCGTTCATCCTCTATCGTCAGGAGCATACCGAGGATCGTGAGACACTTGAGAAGATGTTGTTCCTTTCGGAGTATATGGAGTCGATGAATGCCGCTACTGGTTCGAAGTACGACGCCAATGCCAATGTTGAACACAAAAACATCGCCACGCTGATTGGTGAGTTGCCCAAATCGAACTTTATCCGCCTGAACCGTCGCTTGCTGACCGACCGCATCAAGAAGATGTATGGCAAGCAGTTGGCCGATGAGTACATTGACAAGTTGACGCACCACTTTATATATAAGAACGACGAGACCTCGCTGGCCAACTACTGTGCATCAATTACGATGTATCCCTGGCTCATCGGCGGAACCATTGCCATTGGCGGCAACTCGACGGCTCCCACCAACCTGAAGTCATTCTGTGGCGGCTTTGTGAACATGGTGTTCATGGTCAGTTCGATGCTGAGCGGTGCCTGTGCCACACCCGAGTTCCTGATGTACATGAACTACTTCCTGGGCAAGGAGTATGGACAGGACTACTACAAGCGTGCCAACGAGCAGGCTGACCTCAGCCTGAAGAAGCGCACACTCGACAAGATCATCACCGACTACTTCGAGCAGATTGTCTACACGTTGAACCAGCCTACGGGTGCGCGTAACTATCAGGCTGTGTTCTGGAACATCGCCTACTACGACAAGTATTATTTCGACAGCATCTTCGGTGAGTTCTACTTCCCCGATGGCTCGAAGCCCGACTGGGAAGGCCTGTCGTGGTTGCAGAAGCGCTTCATGAAATGGTTTAACAAGGAGCGTACCAAGACTTTGTTGACCTTCCCTGTTGAGACGATGGCCCTGCTGGTCGACGAGAATGGCGAGTGCAAGGATCCAGAATGGGGTGAGTTCACTGCCGAGATGTATTCGGAGGGACATTCGTTCTTTACCTATATGAGCGATAATGCCGACTCGCTGTCGTCATGCTGTCGTCTGCGCAACGAGATTACCGACAACGGCTTCAGCTACACCCTCGGTGCTGGCGGTGTGAGCACGGGTTCCAAGAGTGTGCTGACCATCAACCTGAACCGTTGCATCCAGTATGCCGTGAATCATCAGATAGACTATCTGGAGTATCTTGGTGAGATTATCGACCTTTGCCACAAGGTGCAGACCGCCTACAACGAGAACCTCAAGGAACTGCAGGATCATGGTATGCTGCCGCTCTTCGATGCCGGCTACATCAATATCAACCGCCAGTATCTCACTATTGGTATCAACGGCTTGGTTGAGGCTGCCGAGTTCATGGGCCTGAAGATTACCCCCAACGATGAGTACAAGGCATTCGTACAGGGTATTCTGGGCTTGATTGAGAAGTACAACAAGCAGTATCGCACCAAGGAGCTGATGTTTAACTGTGAGATGATTCCTGCCGAGAACGTGGGTGTGAAGCACGCCAAGTGGGACCGCGAGGACGGTTACTTCGTGCCGCGCGACTGCTACAACTCCTATTTCTATGTTGTGGAGGACGATTCGCTCTCTGTCATCGACAAGTTCAAGATGCACGGCGCTCCCTATATCGAGCACCTCACTGGTGGTTCTGCCCTGCACATGAACCTTGAGGAGCACCTGTCCAAGCAGCAGTACCTGCAGTTGCTGAAGGTGGCTGCCCAGGAGGGTTGCAACTACTTCACGTTCAACATCCCCAATACCGTGTGCAACAAGTGCGGACATATTGATAAGCGCTATCTGCACGAGTGTCCTGAGTGCCATTCAAAGGATGTGGACTATATGACCCGTATTATCGGCTACCTGAAGCGTGTGAGCAACTTCTCGCAGGCTCGTCAGGAAGAGGCTTCAAGGAGGTATTACGCTCATGCTTAAGTACGTCAACACAGGCATTGTTTTTCAGGAGATTCCCGACGAGGTGACGTTGGCCATCAATATCAGCAACTGCCCTTGTCGCTGTCCTGGCTGTCATAGCCATTATCTATGGGAGGATATTGGCCTGCCGCTTAACCCCGATGCGCTCGACGCCTTTGTGGAGCGCTTCGGTAATGACATCACCTGCATTGCCTTCATGGGTGGCGATGCCGATCCTGTGGGTGTGAACCTGCTGGCAGAGTATCTCCATGTGGAGTATCCCCAGTTCAAGGTGGCGTGGTACAGCGGTCGTCTGCGTATTCCTTCAAGCGTGAACAAGACCGACTTTAATTACATCAAGATAGGTCCCTATATCCGTCATCTGGGCCCCTTGAAGAGTCCCACCACCAACCAGCGTCTGTATCGTCAGTTGCCTGATGGTGAGTTCGAGGACATCACCTCGCGATTCTGGCGCAAGGTTGCCTTATAAGAAACGGGTGCAAACGTGAAGGTTTGCGCCCGTTTTTATTTCTTACGTTTCTTTTGTTGTTTTTTCTTCAGTGTCTGCTCTTCCATCGCGTCGAGCATCGAGTGTTGTTTCTGTCGCAGGTAAGTGGCGATGGTAAACGTCTGCTGCGACAGTTGCTGCAGCAGGTAGCGGCGTGAGAGCCAGGCCTGACGCAGTTCACCATAGTTCTCCGTGAGGCGCTTCATGGCCAGTTTGTTCTGCGACTTGATGTCGAGTACCAGCGATAGCGGTTTTGACAGCACCTTGTCGAGTGTCTGCTCGAAGTAGGCGGCACTGCGCTTCACGCGTTCCAGGAACTCTTCTTCGCGCAGGTCGGCGATGGTCATCTGTTGGATCATGGTGAGCCATTTGTCAGCGATGGCTATCACCTGTTGCTTGTAGTCCTGTAGTGCCTGCTTGTGCAGCTCAGCGATGTTGGTATGGCTGCGGTAGAAAAACTCGATGATCAGTCGTCCGAGATACTCTTCGCGGTAGAGGATGTCCTTGAAGTCAAACAACTCCATCAGCAGATGGCGGTAGTATTCATCCTTGAGTATAGGCAGTTGCTCGATACTGCGCAGGGCCTCCTCTTCCTGGTGCGAGATATAGTCATCCACACGCTCGTCGTTGATGATGGCCTGCGGTGGAATCTTCGAAGCCAGCACCATGCCTTCGAGCGTCTTGCAGCGGCTCAGGGCCACGTACACCTGTCCTGGGGCGAACGACAGACTGGCATCGATAATGGCACGCTCGAAGGTCAGTCCCTGGCTTTTATGAATGGTGATGGCCCAGGCCAGCCTAAGTGGCAGTTGAGAAAATTTGCCCAGCACCTCTGTCTCTATTTCGCGTGTTTCGTCGTTCAGCGTATAGCGTGCGTTCTCCCATTCCAGTGGTTCCACCTCGATGGCGTTGGCATCGCCAGGACAGTACACTTCCAGCCGGTTGTCTTCTGCCAGTGTCACATGGCCGATGCGTCCGTTGTAGTAGCGGTGCTGGCCTGAGGGGTCGTTTTTCACGAACATTACTTGGGCACCCACTTTCAGTGTCAGCGTCTCGGCGGTGGGATAAGAATACTCAGGAAACGTGCCATCAATCTTCGCCCGATAGGTATAGGAGCGGCCAGGCAACTTCTGCAGTTCCGACTCGTTGTAGTTGTTGGCCAACTGGTTGTGGGTGGTCAGTCGGATGTAGCCCTCTTCTGGTTTGGGCAGGAACACGGGCTTGAAGCGTGAGTTGAGTAGTGTCAGGTCTTCCGTTGAGGTCTGTCCCTCGCGGATATGGTTCAGCAGGTTCAGGAAGATGTCATCTTGCTGGCGGTACACTTTCTCCAGCTGTATGGTCACATAGTCAATCTGTGCCAGCGCCTTCGAGCCGAAGAAATAGGGTGTGTCGTAATAGGGCTTCAGCATCCGCTCGTCCTCGGGCGTCACCACAGGCGTCAACTGCTGCAGGTCGCCAATCATCAGCAACTGCACGCCACCGAAGGGCTTGTAGCGGTTGCGAAAGCGTCGCAGCACACTGTCAATGGCATCGAGCAGATCGCTGCGCACCATCGAGATCTCGTCGATGATCAGCAGGTCGAGCGAGGAGATAATTTTCCTTTTCTCCTTGCCGAAGTCGAACCTGCTCTCTATCTTCGCACCAGGCACAAAGGGCGAGAACGGCAGTTGGAAGAACGAGTGGATGGTCATGCCGCCTGCATTGATGGCAGCCACGCCTGTTGGTGCCACTACGATGCTGCGCTTGCTGCTTCGTTCCACCACCGTCTTCAGAAACGTCGTCTTTCCCGTTCCGGCCTTGCCTGTTAGGAAGATGCTGCGCCCCGTATGTTCCACGAAGTCCCATGCGTAGCTCAGTTCGTTGTTTTGATTTTCGGGCACCTTGTCTCCGATGTTCATGTCAATACGCTTTTATGTCTTGTTTTTTACGATATGAATGCAGCTGCAAAAATACAAAATAATTTGCTTATTTCTTCAATTTTTTTCTTAATGTTTTGGTGATTTCATTCAGAATTGTTATTTTTGCATCACTATTACTAATACCGTAAGATGATGCCGAAGTTTAGAAGTACATATTGTATCCTTCTATTGTTTGTTTTTCTGCCTCTATTTATACAGGCACAGCCTGATTCTTTGTCCGTAAAAATGCTCATACAGAAGGGCGATTCATGCCGCCTTGTATGGAAGTATAAAAATGCGCTCGACTATTATCTGCAGGCCTATGACGAAGCCGTCGATGCCAACGAAGTGGATATGCAGATAGAGTCGATGGTGCGTATCATGCGTTCCCATGATGTGTTGCGTCATTGGAAAGAGATGCCCGAAAGTTCCTATCGCCTCTATGTGCTTGCTACGGAGCACGATGACTCTGTGCATATTGCGATGGCACTCCTCATGCGTGGCAAGCGACTTCACTCTCTTGGCCAGAAACAGGAAGGTTTTAAGGTTACTATAGATGCCGTGGAAATGCTAAAGCGTGCCGATTTCCCGCACAAAAACCACGAGTTGGCCGATTGCTATGCCCTCCTCGCCAAGATGTATAGCATTGATGACAGGTACGACGAGGCAATGCGTATGTCGAAAGAACAAGAGTACTATGTCGAATTATCAAAAGGAAGTCACACAGATGAATGGTATCGTCGTAATGTCCTGCGCACCAACATCATCCGACTGGAGATTCTTTCTAAGATGGGACGTCTGGCTGAGGCCGACAGTATCTATGCAAAATATAAAATAGTTCCTGCTACCGATCCTCTTTGTGGTGATGCGCTACTTGTTTATTATCGCCAGCGTGGAATGCTTATAGAGGCTATGCAGTTTCTCAATGCAGCCATGAAGAACATCTGTGAGGACGGTGACACCATCGGCCGCAATATGCAGCGAATCATGGATGACATGGGTGACGTTTATTATGAATTGGGAGATTACCAAAAGGCGGCAGAATGCTATGCGAGTACCTGTAGAATAGCCGACACTTTGGCAGCGCGTTCCCTGAGTTCTCTTACAGACGAGGTGCACAAGGCGATAGACAGCGAGCGAGCCATTGCCAAATACCACGAGCGACAGATCGTTATCGTTGCCAGCGCAGTGTTTCTGATATTTTTTATTCTACTGATGCTTCGCCAAAATTGGCTTGTCCATAAAAAAAACAAAAGAATGATGGGCATCATCCGACAGATGACGGGCTACCGAGAGATTATTGTCCAGAACGGAGATTCCGATAAAATGGGCGAAAATATGGCCTCTGACGTTTCCCAGGAGTATTATAATCGTTTTAAGAGCGTTGACAAACGCGTCATGAAGGAGCGTCTGTTTGCCAATCCCGAGTTCGGACGCGATGACCTTATGCGTCTTTTGGGTGTCGACAAGAACACGCTGCCCAAGCTCATCCATAGCATCACGGGTACTAACGTGCCTGGCTATATCAACAGTAAACGTATGGAATATGCTGTTACCCTTCTTAAAAAACACCCTGATTATACCTTCGAAGCTATCGCAGAAGCCTGTGGTACCAGTCCGACAACGTTCGTTCGCAACTTCAAGGCTGCCTACGATATGACACCTTCCGAATATCGAAAACAATTAGAAGAGGCATCCTCTACCCCCCCAGGTATTAACATTTGACAACACAACAAACCCACAAAAAACTCGATGAAATGGGGGATTATTGCACATTTTGCTTCCTTTTATGGACAAAATGAATCTGCTATCTGACAAAATGAAACACACGCATTGCTAAAAGAGATTAATTTATCGGCCAAAATGCGTACTTTTGCATGATGGTTTTTATTGTATCTCATAGACAGGTACGCAGAATGGTAAGAATTTTATTCTTAACAGCCCTATTCTCATGGGCTATTTCTGACGCTTTTGCCCAACAGGTAACAATCAGTAATAACCTGTTGTACGATGCCTGGCTCACCCCTAATCTGCGGGTGGGAGCCCGATTGTCGTCCCATTGGTCTGCGGGGCTTACAGCAGGCTACCGTCCCTGGCCCTCCAGCGACGAGGCAACGCGCAAGTACCGTCATTTTCTTTTGTCGCCAGAAGTTCGTTACTGGACAGACTCTGTCAACGTGCACCACTTCTTTGGCACAAACCTCATTTACAGCCACTACAATGTGGGAGGCATCACTTTTCCCTTTGGCCTTTACAAGTCCGTTCGTGACGAGCGTCGTCAGGGTGACCTTATAGCATTGGGACTGTTTTACGGTTATTCGTGGCCGCTGGGACGCCATTGGAACATAGAGGCCGTGATAGGCGCTGCGGTAGGATATACCCAATTCGACAGATTCCCTTGTGAGCATTGCGCCCAAAAACTAAGTGGCGAGAAAAAAATGTTTGCGATGCCGCAGGCAGCACTGAATATTGTGTATAACTTCCCTGGCCGTCCTGCCAGGATGGTGCCTGCTGAAGAACCAGCCATCGCAGTGCCTCCTACTTTGGAACCAGAACCAGAGCCCTTCGTTCCTATAGTACGAGCCGTGCCCGACTTTACAGGCCGTGCGGGACAGTTACAGCGCGACAATCCTGTCTTGGCTCACATCTCGCAGTATAAACCTTACGACCGTACCCGCATCCTGCGTCGAGACAAGGATGCCCTCTATGTTCATTTCCCCCTGGCGAAGTCGGAGTTGAATAGCGAGTTCCGTGAGAACAAGGATGTCATTGGGCGTATTGTTAACATCACACGTCAGATTATGGCTGATACCACCAGCAGCGTGAAGGTGATCCAGATTATTGGTCTCGCCTCCATCGAAGGTCCTATTGAAGGCAACGAGCAGCTGGCCACCAATCGTGCCCTTGCCCTGCAGCACCATGTGCAGGAGCAATTGCAGATACCCGACTCGCTGTTTGACACCATAGGTGGCGGTGAGGCATGGGCTGAGTTCCGCGACCAGCTGGAGGAGTGTGTTGTTACTCTTTCGCAAAAAACCATAACGGCGGAGCTGAAGCAGGCTTTGGACATCATCGACAGTGAGGGCGATGCTATTGTCCGCGAACAGAAGTTGCGCCGCCTGAATGGAGGCCGCACGTGGAAATTTATCAAGGAGCACATCCTTAGCGACCAACGTAACTCTGGTTATATTCGTATCTACTACGACTACGTGCCCGATACAGCAGCGGCTACTATCAATGAGGCCAGCGAACTGTTGACTACCGACTGCAGCGACTGTCACCACGAGGCTCTGCGCCTGTTGTTGACAGTACGTAACGATGAGCGTGCCCTGAATGCTTTGGGTACTGCCTTCTGGCTCTGTGGTCAGCAAGAGGAGGCGCTCGACTGCTTCCGTCGTGCTGCCGCTAACGGCAATGCCGATGCTCAGGAAAACCTGCGGCAACTGAAGAAGATCGTTCAGAAGTAATTTCAAGAGAATAATGAAAATAATAGTAATAATCAATTAATCAAACAGTGATGAAAAAGTATTTCAACTATGCCTTTCTGGGTGCGATAGCATTCATTGGCACATTCAGTTTCACTGCTTGCTCGTCGGAAGATGAAGCGATAGTGGAGAACAATCCCACCTATGACCCCGTGACGAACAGTGTTACCACACAATTTGTGCTTAACATTGCTTCTCCCACGATGTCCACAACAACACGTCAGGGTGCTGAAACTGTACAGCAGAACCAGAATTTCCGAGGTATGCAAAACGCTCGTATATTTGCTTTAAAGACTTCTCATCCTACATGGTTGGCTCCATATTCTGGTACTGAAACGCTGAATAAGTCCTATGATTTAGGTACACTCTATACAGCAAGTATGGTTAGTAATTCTGGAGACGCCAATCATGATGGGAGTTCAAACCGTGTTCTTGAGTTGTCACTCCCTCTCGAAACAGATGCCATGTTGGTGTATTCGAGAGCTATTGTTGATGGAAACGAAGCTCAGAATGGTGCAACCACAACCAATCTTGCTACGGTAACAAATCCTAGTGAGATTACTTTTGACCTTGTCTCACGTATTGGTAACAATGCAACGGTATATCAGCACACAAAGAATCTGGCTGCTCTTATTCTAAACAGAATAATAAAAGCACAAATCGATGCCCAGACTACAGCTTATGAACGTCACGGCATCAGCTATAGCGATCTTCCTGCGCTAAAATGGTCTGATGTTGCTGCAGATGCAAATGCAAATGGTCTGACTGAAATCCTTAAAAACGCTTACAACACTCTTACAATTATCAAATCAGGCGAAATGCGTGCCGGTTCCGCTGCTGCTATCAAAACCCAGATATATTATCTTAACAAATCGATCCAATCGGTACTTTCTGCAACAGCAACCAGTAAAGATGAGCTCAATTCGCAACGATTGGCAGAAAACATCAGCACTCGTATTGCAAGCTATTTCGATGGACTTGATGCTTTAAGCACAACAGAATTCAATACTTTAGGAGAATGGATTGCATCTGAAAATAAGTTTACCGACGGATCTATCCTCTCTCATCTTACAGCCAGCAACGTTAATGCTATAACGGCAAATGACTATAATTTAAGCACTGGTGCTTATTATGGTGTTACTGGTGAGGGATTGAAGAAATTCCCAGGTGTTTTCAACATACCGGAAGGCTCTGCTCAGCTGAAGTTTAATGCTACGGATCTCTTTTCTTACGATACTAATTCCACTTCACTTCTGGATAAGTCATCAACTGACGATCCTGCAAAATATATGTACCCTGCTGAATTGTGGTATTTTGACAATAGCGCTCTTCGTGTAAATGATGCAGAAAAGAAGAAAGATGATTTTCCGAATGGGTATTACAATTGGGATACCAATACTTGGGCAGATTGGACTACTGGTGCTGGTGCTGCAGTAAAATCTACAACTCGTGCCGTTGCAGTAAAGAATAACATCAATTATGGCGTGGCTATGCTTCAGGCTACAGTATCCCTTGGTCCTTCTTCAACTTATGCTGACAATAGACATGAGATTGTCCCTACTGAAGTTGACCAACAGCTGACAGAAGCACAAGTTAAGGAGATACAGTTGACGGGTATTATCATTGGTGGTCAATGCAACCAATTGGGTTGGAATTATCTTGCAAGCAGTTCTGCTACATGGAGCTACATGATTTATGACACTGACATTCCCAATGCAGGCAAAATTCCAACAGAGTCAAACAAGGAAATTTACACATTGGTCTTTGATAATTTCCGTGGAAGTGCACAAACTGACCAGCAAGATGTGTCTGTCGCTCTTGAGTTCAAAAATGGCAGTAAGGAATTCTATGGTAATAAGAATTTGATACCTGCAGGTGGAACTTTCTACTTAGTAGGAAAACTGCCTATTAAAAAGAATGCCACAGAGTATAATACCATTGCTAATTGGGGTGATTACTATGCAATTCCTCCATATACTGATGCTGGTGCTTCAGCTCAAATCTCTCGTATCTTTACACAAGATTACATGACAACGGCGGATTTTAAGATTGGTGCCAGCTCACTTAAGAGCGCCTTCCTCACAATACCTGACTTGCGTTCTTCACAGACCTCACTTGGTTTGAGTGTCGATCTGAAATGGAACACTGGCTTAAGCTTCACAGATATAGTTCTCGGTGGTAATTAACGATGAAGGTTCGTGAGATAGAAAGACACACGATGAGTGCTATGGCAGTTCTGATGACTGTCATGGCGCTTTCGGCGTGTTCTTCTATTGATGATGACCTTTCGAATTGTGACAACTCCTATGAGCTGGACTATGAGTTGCGCCTGGTGACCAATATGACCACAGAGCTGCATACCCAGCTTGGTATGGAGACCAACGTCCAACTGGCCGCCAATCTGCGTAGTCACCTCGGAGATATTTTCACTGACTTTGCTCACGACGTAGACCTGTCGTTCTACGACACTTCAGGCGACTCCGTGCGTCTGCAGCACAACGAGCATATCATGGATGCCAATCAGTCGAGTTACGTGCTCAACCTGCCCATGCGTCAGTATATGCACCTAGCTGTGGCCAATGTGGTGGACAACCCTGTGGTAGGATTAACGGATGACGACCGTTGTCATCTGTCATTCCTTGAAACGACAACAGCCGATACCATTCCTTCGCACACAACGGGACTGTTTACAGCTCGCCTGCCCATGGATGTAAAGGAGGGCATTGATCAGACATTCAATGTGCGTCTATATATGGCTAACTGTGCAGCTACGCTGCTTGTTGACCCGAGGGGGCATGATGTCAGCAATCTCCGCGTCTATACCACTGGCTTTGCGACAAAGTTCAACATCTGCGACAGCTCCTACACGTTCGCTGCTAAATCGCCTATAGTTGAGACCAACAAGGTGGAGACCAATAACGACAACGAGCTTTGCTACGTATCCGTGAACTTCCCATCGAGGGAACCGAAGATAACGCGCAGCGTGATAGAGACCACTGAGCCATTCATCGCCCAAGAGGGCGACGAGACACTGTGGCAGTTCATTATCTATATTACCAATGCCGATGGTACAGTCACTAAGACGATACTCAGCCTGCGACAGCCACTGAGGGCCGGTCAGCTGAAAATCATTAAGGGTTATGTAACTGAGGAAGGTGCCGTGCATACCAGCGACCAGACAGTAGGCGTCAATGTGACGCTCGACTGGAAAGAAGGCTCCCACCATGACATTCCTTTGTAAATATATAATAAGGTACGCGTAAGAAGGATACGATTTGAAGGAAAAGACATACATATTGCTTTTGCTATTTAGCATGATGCTGACAACGGGATGCTACCAGTATGACGACTACATTGTCGTCAACGGTGACCCTGTCAGCGTCAGTTTGTCTTTTGCTGTGTCGAATGGAAAGCAGCAGAACATCACGCGCCAGCCGGACGTGGTTGTTCAGGATGGTTCTGCTCGCGCTATAGAATTCCAGCATATCATTCCCTTTGCCATTACCTCAGAAAAGGTGACCGT
>Ga0326513_10003179_pt1 | contig 11953 bp, 16 predicted proteins | sample 2_2465_0518_D_FD_203654 | JGI IMG/M metagenome (GOLD analysis project Ga0326513, IMG submission 203654) | Bovine rumen microbial communities from UC Davis, California, United States - 2_2465_0518 | ecosystem: Host-associated > Mammals > Digestive system > Stomach > Rumen | place: USA... | reverse complement strand
GGCGACGGCGTGCAAGTGGGTGCGGCTGTTCTGTGAGCGCCACGAGAAAGACCTAAAGAAGGGGACAAAGCGCGGGCTGTATTTCGACGAAGAAGAAGCGGAGCGGGTGCTTCGCTTTTTTGATTTCCTGCGCCACTCAAAGGGAGAATGGGGCGGGCAGCCGTTCATCCTGTCGCCGTGGCAGCAGGCTTATCTTTGGGTTCTTTTCGGATGGCGAAAGAAGGCGACGGGGACAAGGCGCTTCCGTATCTCCTATCTGGAAGTCGCCAGGAAGGCGGGAAAGTCGAGTCTTGCGGCTGGTGTCGCGCTATATCTTCTGGACGCTGACAAAGAGCCCGGCGCGGAAGTATACAGCGCGGCGACGAAGCGAGACCAGGCCAAGATCGTCCACGGCGAGGCTTGCCGGATGGTTCGAGCGTCTACGATGCTGAAGCAGTTTATCACTGTACGCACAGATAACATGTTCGTACTAGATACAAATAGCAAGTTCGAGCCCTTATCAAGTGACTACAACAGCCTCGACGGCCTCAACATTCACGGGGCCATTGTGGACGAGGTCCACGCGCATAAGACGCGGGACCTTTGGGACATCCTGGAAACTGCCACGGGTGCAAGGCGTCAGCCTCTCATGTTCGCGATCACGACGGCGGGCGTATCCCGCCAGGGGATATGCCGCGAGCTTCACGACTACCTTGAGAAGGTGCTAGAAGGCTCGCTGGAAGATGACAGCTTTTGCGGTATCATCTTCACCCTCGATGAGGAAGACGACTACACAGATGAAAGGGTATGGGTGAAGGCAAACCCTAACCTCGGGGTATCTGTGAAGCTGGATGACCTACGCGACAAGATACGCAAGGCGAGGGAGGCCCCGGCAGCGCTCAATGCCTTTTTGCGACTGCATATGAACGTATGGACGCAGGCGGAGACACGCTGGATAGACCCTGACGCCTGGGCGGCTTGCGGTGAACAAACGCCCCTGGAAGACCTGCGAAAAGAGCCCTGCTATGCCGGGCTTGATCTTTCGAGTACTACGGATATCTCAGCTTTCGTGCTGAAGTTTCCAAGGACGGGGGACGCGCTTGGGTGGTTCTGGATACCCGAAGACGAGATGGAAAAGAGAGAGCGCCGTGACCGGGTGCCCTTTTCCGCGTGGGTTCGCCATGAGTATGTCGAGGCTACGCCGGGCAACGTGATTGACTACGAGTACATCCGCCAGCGAATCAAACAGGTTGCGGCTGAGTTCAAGGGTCTGCGTGAGATAGGGTACGACCCCTGGAACGCTACCCAGCTGGCGATACAGCTTGAAGAAGATGGATTCAACGTTGTGCCCGTTAGGCAGGGATTCCAGACCTTGAGCCCGGCGGCGAAGGAGCTAGAACGCGAGATCATGAGCGGCGAGCTCAAGCACGGGGGTAACCCTGTGTTGCGTTGGATGGCTGCGAATGTTGTACTTGCGATCGACCCGGCGGAGAACATCAAGCCTGACAAGGCCAAGAGCGCGGAGAGGATAGATGGGATTGTGGCGCTTTGTATGGCGATATCGCGTCAGATTCAAGGTGAGGATGACACGAGCATATATGAGACTCGCGGCCTGCTGACCGTGTAGGGGGTGATTGAGATAGGCAGAAAACGAAGACAAAACAAGTCGAGCAACGTCACAGCGGACGCGCTTTCGGCGCTGCTTTCGCAGGTGTACGGAATGCCGACAAAGGCGGGGATAGACGTTTCACCCTCGAAGGCGCTGCAATGTTCGGCGGTGTATGCGTGTGTCGGGCTGCTGGCGGAAAGCGTCGCGCAGCTTCCTGTGAAGGTGTATCGGGGATTCGACGGCGAGCGCATAGAAGAGCGGGATAACTGGGTGTATCGGCTGCTGGCTCATCGCCCCTGCCCATGGTTGACGTCGTTCAACTGGCGCGAGCTGGCGATGTTCTGCTTGTGCCTGCGCGGTGACTTCTACGCATATAAAGTTCGTGACGCGGTGGGGCGGGTTGTGGAGCTGCTGCCCCTGTTGCCCGGAATGATTTCGGTGCGACAGCTTCCCACGTGGGAACTCGAATACAGCGTCACTTTTGCGAACGGGGATACAAGGACTGTCGGCCAGCGTGAGATATTCCACGTGATGTATCGGAGCGTGGACGGAGTGACGGGGATTTCCCCGATAGCTTGCCAACGCGAGACGATCGGGCTCACCCTTGCGGCGCAAGAACACGGGGCCTCCACTTTCGCAAACGGGGCGAAGCCTGGCGGAGTGCTGAGCATTCCGGGGAACCTCTCAGAAGAGGCATACCAACGCCTCAAGACAAACTGGCAATCCGCATACAGCGGAGAGAATACAGGCGCCACGGCGATTCTCGAACAGGGGACAAAGTTCGAGGCGCTTTCCATGACAAACGCGGACGCGCAATTCTTGGAAACGCGGCGTTTCCAAGTGGAGGATATCGCGCGTATCTTTGGTATTCCCCTCTTCATGATTCAGAGCACAGAGAAGACCACAAGCTGGGGCAGCGGCATTGAACAGATGAGTATGGGGTATGTCCGGTATACCCTTCTGCCCTGGGTACGGCGTTGGGAGCAGGCGATTGCAAGGGACCTGATAGACGATACGGGCGAGGCCGGGCTGGAAGTTCGATTCAACCTGGACGGCTTGCAGCGGGGCGACCTCAACAGCCGCTATGACGCATACCAGAAGGGAATCAACATGGGCGTATTGAGCCCAAATGAGGTTCGTGAAATGGAAGATATGAACCCGTATGAGGGCGGGGATATCCACCTGATACCGATGAATATGAGAGTAGACAACGAAGAAGATACAGAGGGGAGTGGTACGAATGCCGGTACTGAGCAGGAAGAGCTACCCGATGGAGATCAAGCAGATCAGTGATGAAGGCTATTTTAGCGGGTATGGGTCGGTATTCGACGTTGTAGACGATTGGGACGACGTAATCGTCCGTGGCGCTTTCGCGGAGACTCTACAAAACAAAACGCCGGTCATGCTTTGGCAGCATGATAGCGCGGAGCCTATCGGGGTATATGAGAGGGTATATGAGGATGAGATAGGGCTTTGGGTAGAGGGGCGGCTTTTGCTAGATCTTGAGAAAGGCCGCGAGGCGTACATCCTGCTAAAGAATCGTGCAATTCGTGGCTTGTCTATTGGTTTTCTTCCCATTGTTTGGGAAGATGAGATGCGCAATAGAAAAAAAATAAGAGTTCTAAAAAGCATTGATCTTTGGGAAGTCTCTCTCGTTACATTCCCCGCAAACAAAAAAGCGGTTGTTGACGAGGTTAAGACTGTTAGAGGGCTTGAGAACTTCCTGCGGGATGCAGGGCTTTCGAGGGCCGAGGCGAAAGCTGCGCTCGCCGCTATTCGTGCTGATTCTCAGCGGGATGCTGAGGCAGAGGAAGCAAAGAAAGCAGCACTCAACCTAATTTCTAAAATGCGAGGTGTCTAACTATGGATGAGATGAAGACCATCCTGAGCGATCTTAATAAGGCATTTACGGAGTACAAGAGCGCCAATGATGCGAGGCTCGATGAGCTCAAAAAGAGCAGCGGGCAGGCAGGCGAGCTTGAGGCGAAGCTGGCGAAAATTGAGGCGGAGCTCCAGGCCCGCGAGGCGAGGCTGTCTGAGCTTGAGGCCAGGGCGAACCGGCCCGAGCTGGGTAACCTCACCCCCGAGGATGTAGCGAACCGCGAGCACAAGGCGGCTTTCGGGAAGTTCGTCCGTAAGGGTGTGACTGACGGCCTGGCGGACCTTCAGGTGAAGGCGGTACAGGTCGGTGTGGACGCTGATGGCGGATACGCTGTGCCGCAGGAGATGTATCGGGAAATCTTCTCCCTTCTTAGCGCCGATTCCCCAATGCGCGCAGTTTGCGACGTGCGGTTGGTTGGTACTGAGGATATCATCCAGCTCGTCGATAACGGCGGGCTCACTACGGGCTGGGTCGGTGAAACCGACGCGCGGCCAGTGACCGCGACCCCCACCCTTAGCACGGTCTCTCCCGTGTTCGGGGAAATCTACTGCCAGCCTAGCGCAACGCAGAAGGCGCTCGATGACATTTTCTTTGATGTTGAGGCCTGGCTGGCGGAGAGCGCCGCGCGCGAGTTTGCGAAGCAGGAGAACATCGCCTTTACTTCCGGGACCGGGACCAAACAGCCCAAGGGCCTGCTTACTGTTACCACCGCAACGACGGCTGATGATACGCGGGCTTTCGGGACTTTCCAGCACATCGCGACCGGCGTCGCCGCCGATTTCCCCGCGACCTCTGCGGCCTTCGGGGATATGCTGATTGACGTTATCACGGCGCTCAAGAGCCGCTACTATCCGCAGTCTCGCTGGATGATGAACCGTCAGACCCTCGCCGCTATCCGCAAGCTCAAGGATAACGAGAATAACTACCTGTGGCAGCCCGGTTTGCAGAGCGGCGAGCCTAACAGTATTCTCGGCTTTCCGTATACGTACAACGACGATTTCCCGCCAGCGGGCGCGGGTGCTATCCCCATCGCGTTCGGCGACTTCCGCGAGGCGTACATCATCATGGACCGGACCGGCATTCGGTTGCTTCGTGACCCGTATTCGAACAAGCCCTATGTCAACTTCTACATGACCAAGCGGGTCGGTAACATGATCCTGAACAGCGAGGCGCTCAAGTTCGTCAAGTGCGCGGCTTAACCGTTGGGGGGCTTATGCCCCCCAAACCTTTTAATGGGGGTGATTCTGTGGAGATGAAAAAAATCAACGTCGCAAAGCCTTTCACGTTCTATATCGATGGGTGCAGGCGGCGTGATTTCGAGATAGGAGAATATGAGGTCCCGTATGACTGCGCAGCATACGCGGAGGCATACGGGTTCACGAGGCGGGCCCCGGAGGTGAAAGCGCATGGCGACGGAACCGGTCACCCTCGAAGAAGCAAAGCTCCAGATGAGGGTGGAGTTTAGCGATGACGACGCGCTAATATCCAGCTATATCACGGCGGCGCGCGAGTGGGCGGAGGGGTTTCTCAATACTGCGCTTGTTGCCGCTGAGGGTGAAGAGCCCCCGGCGGTAAAGCAAACCTGGAAGCAGGCCATACTCCTCACGGTGGCGAACTGGTACCAAAACAGGGAGACAGGCGGCGTTCCCAACGCGGCGCAACAGTTGCTCTGGCTTGATCGCAACGTTCCTACTGGGGTGAGCCCATGATCGGCATGATAAACGAAAAGGCAGAGGGGCTTAGGAAAAGTCTCGGAGACCCTCCGTGGCTTGTGGCCGTTGGAACAGGCGAGCTCGGTGGCGAGCCTGTAATCTTCGTATATGCCAAGGGGCGAGTACCTTTTTCTTTGGTGCCTGACATGTGGCGCGGGGTAAAAGTCTGGGTGCGTCAGGTGTCCGATATCTCCCCCGCCGCCGGGATGGGGTGATAAGTCATGGCACTTCCAAGAGGCGCGGGCGCGCTATCTGAGCGCGTGGGATTCTACCGCCTCCAAAAAACAAAGGACCTGATGGGCGGATACACCGAAGCGGAAACGCTCATCGGCGCGGCATATGCCCAGGTCAACGTGACACAGGCGCGAGACAACGTGATCGCGGACCAAACGCGCGAGCTAAGAACGCATGAGATCATCATACGCCCCGGCGCGGTGCAGGTGCAACAGGGGGACATCGCCGTCTGGAGGGGGTGTCGCCTGGTGGTGAAAACAACGCGCCCCGTCGCGAATTGGTTGATTCTGGATTGTGTGACGGAGGTGCGGTGATATGGCCGTTTTCGCATGGGGCCGCCTTGAGGGTTCTCAAGAGGTTATAGATCGGCTCAACAAATTCGGCGCGGATATAGTCCAGGAAAAGTTGCGCGAGGCCGTGAAATCTGGGGCGGAGATAGTCGCCGAAGACGCCAGAACACGAGCCCCCATTGGAACGCGCGAGCCCCGCAAAGGGGCCGGGACCGGTCGTCTTAAGGCATCGATCAAGGTGAAGCTGGCGAAGAAAGGCATATCCGCGAAGGTAGAAGCCGATTACCCACGCAACGCGGGGACGCGCAAGAGTACCACAAAAAAGCAGAAGGCGGGCTCTAAAGAGTATTACGCGTTCGCGGTGGAGTACGGAACGCGAAAGATGGCGGCGCAACCTTTCATGGGCCCCGCCCTCGCGGCGAAGGCCCCGCAAGTGTATGACAAGATGAGCAGCGCAATGGAGGAGGCGTGTCGTGAGGCTTGCAGAACTATATAGGGACATTTACGCCCGGCTGACGGGGAATGACGCGCTAGTTGCCATTTTAGGCGGCGAGCGCGTTTTTGATTACATGCCGGATGAAAAAACGCCGGGGCCGTATATCGTCATTGGCGACACATTTGACACCGAGGGCCGGGTGATGAGCGACGAGGAGCGCCGGGTCGAGGTTCGGCTGCATATTTGGAGTTCATACCGTGGCCGGGCGCAGGTGATCGAGATCGAACAGGCCGTCGAGGCGGCCATGGAAAGCGCCGGGCAGGTCTACATCTTTGAGAGTTTCCAGATTCTAAGAGATGAAGACTGGATGCACGGCGTTTTAGTTTTTAGAACCTATATCGAAAGAATGGAGTGATTTTGAATGCCGAAAGTTGCATCGAAAAATAGCGTTGTCATGGTGGAGATCGGCAGCGTCCCAACTCAGATGATGGCTTGCCGCGACTGGACAATGACGACCGCCAGAAATACTATCGACGTGAGCACCATCGCGACAGAATGGAAGGAGTACCTACCCGGCCAGATTGAGGCCACGATGTCTTTTACGCTTCTATTTGATACGAACAATGCCGAAGCTGATGCCGCAATAGAAAGCGCGCAGTGGGCAGGGACGCCGCTCACTTTCCATATTCGCCCCGCTGGAAGCGCGACGGGCAGCTCAGAGTATGTTCTCACGGCGTATGTAACCCAGTGGGATGTATCCGCGGCAACCGAGGATGCTATCCAGGTCTCCGTATCGGCGCAGGGCACTGGCGCAATCACAAAGAGTGCTATCTCAGGATGAGGATCATTAATATAGGCGGCGAGCCGTATGAGATTCAGTACGGCCAGAACGCCATTTGCGCGCTCGAAGACGAAGTGGATGACAGCATAATCAACCTCATCCAGCGGCTTGAGAAAGGGACAAAACTCAAATTCTCAGACCTTCGCGCGATTGTTTGGGCCGGTATGCTGGGGAAGCGGCGCAGTATTACCCCCGAGGCAGTTGGCGCGCTTTGTGATGACTCCGAGGTATCCTTGCGGGCTATTGCTATGGAATGCGTTAGCGAGCTCGTGGACAGCTTCCGTCGTTACATCCTGCTGGATAACGGCAAGGGGGAAGCGGAAAAAAACGTGTGATAACGAGGGCTGAGCGCTTGCAGGCACGTGAAGAGATGTACCTGTATGCGCTTGGCCCTCTTGGCTTGCGCCGGGAGGAGCTGTGGACTGTTACAAACGGCGAGCTCATGGATATGATCGAGGCGCGGCAATACCGGGTGTGGCTCGACCGGCGCGAGCAGGCCATACACACGGCGGCCATAATGAATCTGTGGGCGAAGCGGCGCATATCCCCGCAAGATATCGCGGGCATATGGAAACGCGGTAGGGTTTTAAACAAAACGCAGTTTATCCAGGAGTGGAAAGAGGAACGCCGTAAACGAAGGGAGGCGGAGTGATGGCGGCTTTTGTTGGAAAGCTGAATGTTATTTTTGGCGCTGATACTACAGAACTAGAAAAAAAAATAAAGGATGTCAATAAGCGTGTTAAGGCCCTTGGGAAAAAGCTAACCGATGTGGGGAAGGGTATCAGCCTTTTAACCGCTCCCATTATGGCAGTTGGGACCGCGGCGTTTGGTGTTGGGGTAAAAGTAGAAAAAGCTTTTCGTGATATCAAGGTAGGCACGGGGGCGACCGGCGCGGCGCTTAAAGGGCTCCAGGCGGACTTCAAAGCTATTGCCGTTCTTGGCCCGCAAAGTTTCGATGATAGCGCAAAGGCCATTGCGAACCTCAACACCATGACCGGGGCCTCCGGGAAGACTCTGCAAGAGCTATCTATGGCTGTTCTCGACGCGTCACGTATGACGGGCACCAGCCTGGATGGAATGCTCAAAGGGCTCGGGCAGCTCATGAATAATTGGGGCTTGAGCGCGGAGCAGGGCGTCAGCGTAATGAACAAGCTCTTTGTCGCTTCGCAAAATACCGGGCTTGGAATGGACGCGATAGCGCAGGGCGTTGCAAAGGCTGGCGGCGGGTTGCGTGCCATGGGGCTTGATTTGGATGAAGCGATCGCGCTCATGGGAAATCTTGATAAAGTGGGGCTCGACGCGCAAACTGCGCTTAATTCCATGTCAAAGGCGCTTTTTGCCCTAAAACGTGAAGGGGTAAAAGATACATCTGAAGCCCTTAAGATGGTTATTGCCTCCATCAAAGAAGCGGCCACAATGGGGGAGGCCCTCAAGATAGGGCAAAAACTTTTTGAAGTGGAGACGGGGGCAAAACTTACCATAGCAATACGCGAGGGCAAGTTTGGGTTCGAGGAATTAGCTAAAGTTCTGAAAAACGTAAAGACAGATATACAGGATACATCCCGCGAAACAATGACCCTTGGTGAGCGCTGGAGCACTGTTGGGAATCAATTTGCAATAGCGCTTGAGCCGCTGGGTACAAAGCTTGTTAAGATGGCGGAGGAATACATCCCAGATTTAAATAAGGTTATAGGGGATTTTGCGCTTAATCTTGATGACGGGACGATCAAGATTTTAGCGCTTGTTGCGGCGATTGGCCCCGCCGTTTTAGCTCTTGGAGCTTTCGCGGGTAGCATTAGCACCATTATCACCGTTGGTGGAACGCTTATCACTGTTCTCATGGGACCCGCCGGGCTTGTCGTGGCATTAGGAGCTGTGGCGACGGCGATCTATAATAAATACGCCCCATCCCTGGATTACGCGCAACAAAAAATGATCGATGTAACCGGGGCGGCGATCATGACGAAGGAGGCTCTTGTATCCCTAGGTAGCGTTGATCTTGGCAATATCGTTAATCTCGGTGTATCTGGCGGGGATGTAAGTATAGGCGGGCGTGAGGCTTTACCTGTTGCGACAGAAAACCTGGACAACATAAAGACAACCGCGCAAGAAGCGGCCAAGCCTGTAAACGAAGTTAATAAGGCCGTTGAAAAGGCTAAAGCGCAAGCCGAAGAGATCAAGAAGATTCTCGCCAATATGGGCAAAGGCGGCGGCGGCGGTGGCGGCGGCAAAGCGTCCAAGAAAGGCGGCGGCGGAGGCGGTGCCAAGTCGGGGAAATCCGCGCTTGATCTTTTCGTCCAGGATGTGCAAGACCGCATAAAGTACTTCAAAGAGGACGGCAACGCCTACATGGAAAAAATCGACGCCATGCAGGCCAAAACAAAGCCCCTCACGGAAGACTGGAAGAAACTACAAGACCTTCGCTTAAACATCGACGATACAGCCTTTTCGGGAAAGCTTCAAAAGATACAGGATGAAATCAAATACCTTGATAAGGACGGGGCCGCCTTTGTGCCCGAACTGCAAAAGATGCTGGAAGGCCTCGACCCGCTTTCGGAGAAATGGAAACGCGTGCAAGATGTAATCACCAATATAACCGATAGCGGATACAGCGAGAAATGGAGCAACCTCGCATGGGAATTTTCCGAGGGGCTGCTCAGCGCCGCCGATTATGCCCGGATGCTAGAAGTCGAGATCGCCGGACTTACCGAGGGGACGGACAAATGGCGGGCGCGATTCTCCGAACTCCAAAACATCAAAGCCTCTGAGATTAGCAAGCTACTTGATTCACTCTCGCATCAGTTCGAGAGTGGGAAGATTTCTAACGTCGAGTATGAGGTAGCCCTGGCCGGGATAGTGTCTCAATTTAAGGAGTTCCCAAGAGCCGCAAAGATGGCGATGGAAGCTCTCGAAGCATTCCAAAAACAAAGCGAGCTTACAACGGTATCCGTCGGGCAGCAACTCCAAGAGGCGCTAAAGCAGACCACCAAAGATTTCAACGAGATGTGGGGCAAGGGCATAGAGGGCGCGGTAGACGGCTTTTTAGAGGCGTCTATCCGGGGCAGCGACTTCGGCGCTTCGTTGCGCAAGCTGGGCGAGGATATTGTGTTCACGACGCTCAAAATGATCATACTCAAGCAAATAATGGGTATGTTCGGGATGGGCGGCGGCGGGGCCGGGCTTGGAGCGGGGCTCGATATCGGCGCGTGGAATGCCGGATTTTCTTTCCCGACTTTTGCCCATGGCGGCGCATTCTCTCACGGTCACCTGGTTCCTTTTGCGAGGGGCGGCGTCGTTCATCGTCCCACGATCTTTCCCATGGCAACCGGCGCGGGGCTCATGGGCGAGAGGGGCCCCGAGGCCGTGATGCCGCTGGAGCGGGATTCTCACGGGCGGCTGGGTGTGGTTGCGTCCGGCGCAGCCATGGAGGCCCCGTCGGTAACGGTAAACGTTATTAACGAGAGTAGCCAGCCTGTTACGGCAACACAGACGGGCCCGGCATTCGACGAGCAAATGCGCCAGATGGTGGTGGGCGTGATCTTGCGCGATCAGGCCACGAATGGCCCAATAACCCAAAATTTTAGGCGGAGGTGAGAACATGGACTGGCCAAATGTGCAGCTTCCAAGCGGGTTGGATGAGACCACGGAAGACCCAGCGATCAGTACGGAGTTCGGGACTGGCATAGTACAAACGCGGGCAAGATTTACACGGATGAGGCGGACATGGGAACTCACCTGGGCGAACATGCGGGGCTCTGATTATCGGGCCCTGCGTGCATTCTATGAGCTGGCCCTGGGCGGCTCGCTTCCCTTCAACTGGACAAACGTAAAAGAGGGTAAGACGTATAACGTCCGTTTTAAGGGTGAGCTAAAAGCGCGCCACACCGTGATGAGCTGCTGGAATGTCTCCCTTACGTTGGAGCAGGTGTAGAAATGCTTGATTTATCATACGTTGCAATCATCGAAAAAAATAAACTTGCCTCAGATGGGGCGTGGATTCTCCTAGCGGAGATTTACGTTACGGAAGGCGTTATATTGCGGATTTGCCGGAATACGGAAGACATCACGTGGAATGGCGAGACGTGGACGGCGTTCCCTTTCGAGCTCGACGCCCCGCGGCAAAGCGCCAGCGGGGAGATTCCAAATTTCTCGATCAAGGTATCAAACGTTACTCGCACGGTAGAAAGCTACGTCGAGCAGGCTGGCGGCGGCGTTGGCGCGACGGTTCGCCTCATGGTGGTAATGTCAAATCATTTAGATTTAACGTTGCCAGAACTCGATGAAGAATTTAGCGTGCAGTCTACGAGCTATGATGAGCAGTGGGTGAGCTTCACCTTAACCGGCGCGGTAAACCTATTCCGCCGTGTACCTTTGCGCCGTTTCCTAAAAAATTTCTGCCCTTTCCAATATAAGGGGCCAGAATGCAAGGCGACATCGCCGCTCACCGAATGTAATAAAAGCTTCTCCGCTTGCAAGGAGCGCAACAACTCGCAGCGTTTCGGCGGGGAACCGGCAATCCCTCAAGGTGGCCTTTATGCGGCGCGTGGTTGATCTTGTCGGCGCGCCGTTCGCTGACGGGGGGCGCGGGCCTGATTCATACGACTGCTGGGGCCTCGTTCGTGAAGTTTACCGGCGGTACGGCGTGGAACTTCCGAACTATACAGGCTGCTGCTATGACTTTGAGCGATTCTACGAGGGGTTTCTTGAGGAGCGCCCCAAATGGACACGTCACGAGCCGCCTGATATACCGACGCCTGCCGTTGTGGCAATTCGGTTCAACGCCCCGTTTGTAAATCATGTCGGGGTCTACATTGGAGATGGGAAATTTTTACACACACGCGAGAAAACGGGGGTGGTGATAGAACTTATCCGGTCCCCCGCTTGGCGAAGAAGAATCGAGGGATTTTATACATGTCCGTTACTCTCGTAAAAATAAATAATCCTTTTGACATCCGAGATCGTGATATAAA
>Ga0326513_10003178_pt1 | contig 11953 bp, 18 predicted proteins | sample 2_2465_0518_D_FD_203654 | JGI IMG/M metagenome (GOLD analysis project Ga0326513, IMG submission 203654) | Bovine rumen microbial communities from UC Davis, California, United States - 2_2465_0518 | ecosystem: Host-associated > Mammals > Digestive system > Stomach > Rumen | place: USA... | reverse complement strand
GTTTGTGGCCGTCTGTGTTGCTAAACACGCGGTCTTCCCAGCGGACGTGGTACAGCGTCAGCTCACTCTTCGGCAGGGTTTTGTCCTTCACCTGCTCCTGGAGCCACTGGCGGTACTCCTGCGGGGTCACTTGTTCGAGGTTCAATTCCTTTGACATAATCGTTGAGTTTTTGTTTGATAATATCTATCTTTTCGTAATACGGTTTGCTTTCTGCAAAGAAGATGATGTTTCCGTTCTCGCGCTCAAATCGCCGCATCAGTCCGGCGAAGTTGGCCTTGACCTTCATGTCGGTGTCGTCCACCAAGCCCTGCTGCCACCGTGTCATAGCCTCGCCCACGCTCATCGAAGCCAGAGGCTCCACGTCGGTGAGTATGAACATACGCTGCTGTTCGGTGGGGTTGTTGCGGTACTCGGTCTCGATGATCTGCTTGCGCAGAGCCATGAGGTCGCTCTCGCTGGCACCGCTCTCCTTGGCCTCCTTGTAGCGTTTGCGCAGCTGCTCGGTACTCAGCGTGTAGAACTCCGTGCCGTAGTTCACGGTGATGCTCTCGTAGCTGTCCTTGCCGTAGCGCAAGTCAATACAAGTGGTATCGACGAACTTCTGTGCTGCCTCCAGTTCGCGTTTCACGCGGATGAGGATAGTGCCTTGGCTCTCGTAGTTGGCGGCAATCTGTGCGTCGCTGACCGAGAAGTCGCTTATCATGTCGTTGTCGATGCCGACACACTGGCTGATGATGTCCTTGCGCAGACGCTCCAGTTCGCCCGTGTTGTAGTCCAGCGACTCCTTGTCAACCGAGAGTATCTGTACCACGTTGCGGATGTCGGGAACGCCGCTCTCGCTGTTGGGCATGGGACGTGTGATGAGGGTGCCGGGGCCTGTCAGCGGGTGTTCGCCGCAACGAGGGCACTTCTTCTTCACGCCGTCAATCATTATCGGCTTGCCGTCGTCTTCGACCAAGATGCCGCCTTCGCAGTGTGCAAAGATTTTCTTCTCTCCAATCTCCAGTTCCTCTTCATACGAGCATTGAGGCTCCACGGTGGCGTATATCGGGTATGCGCCGTAAGTGTCGAGGTGACGCTTCGAGGTGTTGAAGAACAGCCACCAGTCGAGTTTTTCCAGCACGTCGGTAACGGGCGACTTCTTCACGTCGGGCGTGGAGAGGTCAACGGGGTCGTCCAAGAACCACTTGGCGGGGATATAGCCCAGTTTGTGCGGGTTGGTCACGTCGGCCTCTATGTCGGTGTACAAGCCTCCGTTCTCGTCGTAGCGGACATGCAGCCAGTCGAGCCCCATGACCGCCTCGTCCGGGTAGTTCCACACCCTATACACCTTGTCGTCGATAAAGTACGCCTTACGTTTGTTATCGTCTTTGAACAGCACCCACGTCAGGTGTCCCCTGCCGTCGCTGCCGTAATCGACAATATCGTCGAGCGTCACCCAGTAGGCGTAGGGCTGCGGGTACTTGTCCCCTTTCTCCCTCTCCGTGGGCATATCGACGACAATGATGCTGTTGGGTTCGGTGCGGAAGAAACGCCACCCTATCTCTCGCCACAGGTCAGGTTCGTGGAGTCTTTCGTGGCGGTACCAGTTCCAGTCGTCGGCGATAGTCGTTTCGTGGAACTGATAGTCGAAGACGGGGTTTCTGCCCTCAAAGACGCGGCTCAGGCGGTCGAAGACCACAGCCGTCACTTCATTCGAGGGCAGAGGCCAGCGCAGGAGGGAGCAGAACATCTTGTACTTCTCGTCGGTGAGCATACCGCGCACCATCTTGTCGAAATGCGTATAGGCTTCCGACGCGGTGGGGTCGATACTCACGCCGCAGTGCATCTTCACCCAGTCCTGGTGCCTGCGCATCAGGCTGAGTTGGTTGACGTGCTGCTTGCTCGTCTTCGGTGTGTTCATTACTCCGTCCATAACGTCTCTTTACTTCTTCTCCTTTGTTTCTTTCTTGGCCTTGCGGTGAAGACATCCGTCCACTACCTCCCAATCGGGGTCGGCGAGCGTCCATCCGCTGCCGCCGCGCAGGTTCATGGTGAGCAGTCCTTCGGCGTGTTCAATCGTGAACTCGCGTACTTCGTCGCCCGCAGCCAGTTTTACCATGTTGTTGTCTGCCATAGCGTCCTCCTTTCCCGATTAAGAGATAGCCAGAAGGTCAATACCCTTCCACGGGCCGGCAGTTGTACCAGTGCTGTAAGCACAGGCCACTTTCTTCATGGCACGCCATTCGTCGGCGGGGATGTACACCGTCAGAACGTCGCTGTCGGGTTCGTCACGCTTACCGATGGCACGGGGAGCCACGTTGAGGTAGTCAACGGCAAAGCCCTTCATTGAGCTGCCCTGACCGATGACTTCACCGGCAGTGTTGAACAGGAACAGACGCAGGTCTTTGTTCTGTGCCAGGCAACGCAAGGCATCCAACTGAGCATTGATGGCGGCTTTGGCACCACGGAAGGTGATGTTGACCTGTACGGGGTTGTCGCGTACCTTCATCGGCATACCGTCGGGGTCAACGTCCTCACCCCAAGTCACGGCATCGCCACCGCTCTGTTCCCAACCCTTCACTTCGGGGGTCAACTGCACCGAACCAACAGTGGCACCGGCGTTCAGACAAGCAGACCAGTTCGCCTTGGCCTGCAAAGCAGCGTCAGAAGCAAGCAGGGTGGCCAAGCCAGCATCACTGCTGCTCGGCTGGTAAAACGCACCAAGCTGTATCTGACCCATGTTCTCACCGCAGCGGGTGGACTCTACCTTGCCCAAACTTACGCTGCTGCATGTGCAATCTTGTAACATCTTTTCTACTCTTTTAGGTTAATAAATATTCTACTTTTTACTCTATCTATTAACCCATCACCTCTCTCCTACCTGCTACAAATATACAACATTTTCAATACCTTGCAAAAAAAAATTATGTTTTTTCAAAAAAAAATATCCAAAGAAAAAAAAAGAACATCCAATAAGGGGGCTATTTCACACAAAACTCTCCATGAGGACTATTACGCTCCTATTCAATTTCAATGGGGGGGGGCGTTCAATTCAACCATCCCTCCAGCTCCTCCAGTGTCGCAATATACACAATAATGTGTCGCAAATACACTACATATAAACATAATTAACACTATATCAATATAAATAAATATTATTAACAATCATATATTATTATTAAGTATATTGTGCTGTATGATGATCAACCACCGGCACACAACAAAAAGATATATTATTGTTTCATGTGTGCATGATGTTGTATAACTATAAAGATAGTTTATAAACCAACAAAATATATTGTTATATTGCCGGATGATGGGAGATGTGAAAAGGATTATAATTTTTCAAAAGATACGCAAAAGCAAAAACGAGGCAATAAAAGAGGGATTAAGGGATATATATAATATCTATTTACATGAATAAATAAATAAATAAATAAATAAACAAGTAAGATAATAGATAAATAAATATAAAGAGAATAATAGTATATAAATATAGAGAATATAAAAGAAAAAAAAGAGAATATATAATATAAATATAATATACTGATATAGTGTATATTATAAAGATATAATAATATAACATATTGAATAATAATATATTATAAATATATAGTATAAATATACATGAATATAATATATAAATATAGTAAATAATAGTATAAAATAATATATAAATATAGTGTTATATAGTAAGAATAAAGAAAAAAGATAAATATTTTTACTTATATAAATATATATAATATAAGGAGTTATAGTTATAAAGATAAAAATAATTGAAAAAAGAATAAAAAAAATTTTGTCAGAATAAAATAAAGTTGTATCTTTGCAGCAAATAAAAACAACAAAGAACTGGGACGCCGCCAGGATAAATACAGGCACGATCACAATGAAAATAAACATTACAATCAACGTTAAAGAATGTAACATTAACACGCCATACGTTGATAAGTGGCACGAATTAGCAATAACAGACCCGCACGGCCTTTATTTAGAACTTGTAAAAGTCAGCCAGTATTGTAATAGTATCACCTCGCCAGACCTCGCCAAAAATGCCGACGGCCTCAACGCTACTCACCTCAAGCAGAACGCCCGCAATTATGATTTCTATCAAAAGCAAAAAAACGCCAATACAATATGGAGCGTATCACTTGCCCCCCGTCGCGGATATACTGCCTATATTTTTACCGTTGAATAAATAAACAAATAAAATATTATTAACTTAACCCCTTGCGACGCCAACAAGCAAAACACCGGCGGAAAAAATGAATAAAACAACTCTTACAACTCAGCCCTGTTACAATCCGTATTTCATGGATAACAAGGAAATCCGTTCAATTTGTTTTTACAAATCCGGCGCGGTTCTTGCCTCTGTTCGCTGGTTTGGTTCTAACAACAATTTTGATTCTATCACATTGCCTTTTGAGGTCAAAAAGGCCGTGCGGCTCAACCTTGAGCGTTCAGATGCTTTTTATATGCGTGATAAGGAATATGATTTTGGCCCCGCTTATATCTTGTACATTCCCGCGGAGTGGGTCAATCTTCAGCACGTCAAAACGGAAAACATTAACTCTTCTTGGTGGAGTGTTGGAACGTGTGACGTTTTTACGGTTGATATTCAAGGCGTGCGCCGTCAGCCAGCTATTGACAAGGAAACGGGCAAACTTTATTATGATCGCGTGCCTGGTTCATACACTGAGCAATTTAATTGCAATTATATTTGGCACAATACGCCGGAGTTTGACAAGTGCAAAGAACTGGCCGAAAATATTAAAAAATTGTCCTCTGTTGAGTTGTCAGCGTATCAGATGCATGATATTATGGAGCATTATAATATCATTAAAAAATAACCCCTATAACAGTTAATAATTAAATAATAATAATAATTAAAACTGCATGCAACAGGATAAACACCGCAACACCACCAATGGAAAAAATTAACGTGTATTGCATGAACGAGGCCGGCACAATCATTTGTGGCCTCATTACAACCAACGAGAGCACGGCGGCGGCGTATGCAGCCCGTAAGAGCGCAAAAGGATTATTAACCGTTAAAACCGTAAGACAATGAAAGCAACAATATATTACAGCCGCAACGGGATCACATTCCCGATCCTGAACAATACAGAAATAAACGGTAAAAGCGTCAACGGCTTAAAAAGGGCTTTTATTAACGCCATATCGAAAGCCAACGCCGGAACGCTGGCGTTGTGGTTCGGCCATGGTTCAACGGTGACGTGTGAGGCGTGGATGAGCAACGCCCCCGCGCCACTTTTGAGCTGCAAAGTATTAACCTATTAAAACGAATAACCATGAAAGACAAAAGAACATACCAGGAGCGCAAGGAACGCGCCCGCGAAATTGTAATGAATTGGCAAGATCAAACAGCCGGGAAATGTCTGTATATGTCAGAACTTGCTGAGGCTGGCAACTACTTTTATAAGTTGGGGCGGCGGTTCGGCTTGTTGCGTGAGTTCAGAGAAAACGCAATACCATGTTAATGCGTCGATACTCCCCCAATCAAAAAATGTAATTATTCAGGGGGTACACCCGTACCCCCTACAATCAAAAAATTTAAGACAATGAACACAATAAATTATTCAGATGATACAATGTGCGTCGCGTATTGCTCGACGCTATTCCGCGAATACAAGTGCAATGATTTTGAATTGCTGCTGACATACGGCGACGCTTGCTGTGGTTCTCACGGCGGAGATTGTTATAACGACGTTGAAGATTTGCGCCATGTGGATTATGTGCGGCAACAGCTCGACGCGCTTAGCAATGATCAATTATTTGCATACGTCAATAATTGGTGTGCTGGCGAAAAAGAAGATATAAAAGACAACCGCCCCGAACTTGAACGGTTTACGTTATGGCTTGCAGCCGGTAGCATTAACGACGATATTTATGAGGGTGAAGACGTACGCGCCGCATAACCCCCGCAGTCAAAAAAGTCCCCCAATCAAAAAATAGGAGATAAAAAAATGATAACTGAACAATGCAAGACCTGCAGCTACTTCGACGGTCACCAATGCGACAGATGTATTAACGCCGGAATGTGCGGAGCAAGCGACACAATGGCATCCCGTTTGATAAAGCAAGAAGGCGATATTTGCCAATATAGACGAGAAGGCAAGCCATCGCCACGCCCGAACTATTGCTGTTGCAGCAACGAATGGGCAAGCTAACCAGTCAAAAAATGGGTGACGGGAAGACCGCAACCGCGAGCGAGACGCGGCACCCCTCCAATCAAAAATGCAATAAAAAAATAAATTTTACGTTTCACAATCAAAAATCTATGCAATATGAAAACCGTAATTACGCCGTTCATCCAGTTAGATGATCAAGAGTACATGATCAACTTCTCCACCGGCTACCACAGCCACGGTGCAAAAGAGTTTCCCGTCGATACGCTCCGCATTGGCTACCCTATTGCGGATTGGGGCCGCGGTGAGTTTCGCACGTTTGAATACAGCCCGAAAGGGGCAACGGTCGGGGCTATCATGCTCCATGCCGCGAAGATCGTCCGCGAAGAGGTTGAAAAGGGCAACAACTACGCCCCGCACAACTGGAACGACTACACAATAGAACGTATTACTATACTCGACAATGTGGCAACAATAGAGTTTGGGAGCTAACCCCTCCAATCAAAAATTATTAACCCGTACCCCGCCAGTCAAAAAATCGGCGGCGGGGTGCATAAAAAAAACTATGCAAATATGGAAGAAGAGAAGAAAGAATACATGTACGCCGTTCACGCCGATATTGGCCGCGCCGTGGCCGAATTGCGAGTGAGCAAGGGATTGACCATTGAGGAAGCAGCCGAGCGTTCAGGCTTGACCGAGTTACGGATGGCCGCCGTGGAGCGTGGCCGGATATTAGACCGCCCGCACATGCTGGCGAAGCTCGTCGAGGCGTTGGGTGGCCGACTGGCCATCGTGCCGGAGGAGAGCAAGGACGACCCGCACTGCCAGTTTATTGAGTTCGACGAGTAGTCCCCCAGTCAAAAAACTTGTAGCCTTATAGTCCCCCAGTCAAAAAAGTTTACAGCAATGAACATCGACAAGATACAGCAACGAATAAACGAGGCCAAAGCCCTCATGGAACAGTTACAACCAATCATCGAGGAAACACGCCGCCAAGAGCAGACCATCATCAACCACCGCGTGAAACTAGAGTCACAGATGGCCTCGTTGCGAGAGAGCGTAAAGACATACGAGGGCTGGATAGAAAACGCAAAAGAATAACCCAGCGAGGGGTGCCAGTCAAAAATCCGCTCACCTCCCCCAGTCAAAAAAGTTGAGAAATACACAAACCGACTCGCAATAAATGTAAGTTTTTGTCGTTACTTTTTCAAAACTGATAGACCAAGAGCGACAAAAATGCCTATCAAGAGCAACATTTTTGCCTATCAAGAGCGAAACAAGTATTAACCAAATAAATTTACAACAATGGCAGTAAACAAATATCGGGTGCGTGAGTTCACCCCCAAGAACGGCCAACTGGGTCAGCACAGCTTCTTTGCACAGGCGGTGGTGGATAACGACATCACCAACTTCGGCCTGGCGAAGAAAATCGCCGCCCGCACGGGTATCAAGAGCTACGAGGTGTCGATGGTTATAGCCGCTATTGCCGACGTTGTGGCGGAGGAGGTGCTGGAAAACAACCGCGTGACGCTGAACGACGAGGACGGCAAGCATTTCGTGTCGTTCTACCCGAAGGCAAGCGGCCGTATCACCGACAAGGAGGTGACGGAGAACCAAGAGAAATACCCAGGGAAGTCGGTCGCGGAGGAGGATATGCTGACGAGCGACAGGTTGGTGTGGTCGCTGGGTGCCACGGTCGGCACGAAGTTCTCGAAACGCTTTGCGATGGAGAAAACGGCTCAAAAGGTGGAGTACAATCCCAACCAGACGGTGGCGGAGCCTACGGAGGAGCAGGAGAACACCGGCGGCAGCAATACCGGCGGCGGCGACAACGGCAACGGCGATGACGGAATGAGTTGAACCCCACCCTACCAATCAAAAAACCGAAGAATAACCAGTCAAAAATGCAATGGACAACATCGACGAATTTCTCAAGCAAGGCCGCGAAAGGATGCAACAGTATATAGATGAGTTACGTGAGGCCAACCCGACAGAACCCGTCATCATTGAAGGCCGCCCCTTCACGCCCGACGACCTCCAGCACCTCGACAAACTGAACGAGGAAATGCTGAAGCAGAACCCACCCAAGCCCTACCAATGGGGGCCACAACTGACACCCCAATCAACCAGGGAACTTGCGTATGCCAGATTTTTTGGCCGACCCATCATCCTCGACACCCCCTCCGATGAAAAAATTGAAGAATAACCCACCCAATCAAAAACCCCCACCAATCAAAAAATAGGAGATACAACAATGAAAAAAGCAAAATTTCAAATAGGTCAAAAAGTTATTTTGGGTGCATCATTCAGCCGCAAATATGCCATCGGCTGCACGGTCACAAACATCGAATACAGCAACAAAATCAATCGGCATATCTACACCCTGCAAGGCGAAGACGGCAACAAATACGCAGGCCTCGAATGCGATATAATTGCAGCCTAACCCCCTCCCAATCAAAAAAGTTTATACCCACCAATCAAAAAAGTTAAAACAATGGACGGTCAAAAACCTTGTGTAAATTGCCTACACGCAATAAAAGTTGAATGGTCAAAATTTTTGACTTGCAGCATTGACAACCGGTTTAAATTAGGTCTATTCGACTGCGAACACTTTGCAAGCAAAAAAGAACTGCACGAAAGAGCAGAGAATTTTAGAAAGATGATCAACAGCCTAACCGACGAACAAATTGCATTTATGTATTTTAGATAACGTCACACCACCAATCAAAAAAAAACTAACGCATTAACACATTCACACATTAACGCACTGTTACCCTCCAATCAAAAAAGCCGCGAGAAGGGCATTTTTCACCCCCTCTCGCGGCTTAAAATATATTTTGGGTACATCTTATACCCCGTCAGTCAAAAATCGCCCTAAAATTACTTGTAACGCTTTTGTGGATGGCTGACTCGATTTCGGCTTGCATAAAAGTGTCGCTGATGCCTAACACCTCGCCGTACCATTCATGGAGAGGTGTCATGCTGCGAAACCAACCAGGCATGGGCGGCACATAGCCTTCCCACATTGGTGAGGTTGATGTGACCTTTATCTCGTCCTCGGTAAGTTCGAGGGTAATTGTGTCGTAGAACGCGCTGCCGTTGATGGCGAGGTTGGGCGCGAGGAAAGGACGCTGCGGGTCGTCCATCATGTTCATGCGGTCGTCGTAGCGTTTCAGTCGTGCATACCAAGCCTCGTAGGACGGGGTGATTTGCGTTCCGTCGGGTCGCTCACCACGGCGCAAGTGAATGATGTTGTCGGCCACAATCTCGTCGCGGAACGGCTCGACGGCTTGGTCGATGCACTCGCTGACGTTGAAGTTTGCCAACCCGTCAATCCAATGCTGTATCTTCTCTTCCGCGTCCATTTAGTTCAAGAGTTTAACGCCTACAAGGGTGCCGATGAAGGCCGAGGCGAGCAACGCCCAGTTGCCCGTGACGAGAGCGGCGACGATGCAAGCGGCGAGGCTCGACCACCACGACATGCAGTAGTGGCAGGCGAAGAGTTGCCACACCCAATCACACGGGGCGTTGGTCTGCATAAAGGTAAGCCAACCGCGTTTGTCGGCCAGCGTGACGAGCCACCACGCCCACACTCCGGCGATAATTCCGAATAAAAGAATGTCTAACATAGTTTATTCCTCCTTTTCTTCATCTGTTGAGTTAAACACTATTTCCTCTGCAACGGCACGGCAATAGCTTTCTGCCGTTTCGTGCATATTCTCGGCTGTGACGTTTTGAAGTTTGGCAATCCATTCGGGATGTTTCACCTTCAAAGCGTCCTCGGCACGGAATACGGCAGGGATAATATATGTCGCCCACCGTTCAATGGTTTCTTGTCTTTCTTGTTCGGTCATATCAGCATAGTTTCATCATTATAAATTCGCCCTCGAAACGGATGGCACCATACGGCTGAACGAGGGCTTGGTTCTGCTGGGTGTCGAAAGTAAACTCTTTGTACACCGCTTTCGGCTGCTCTATGACGCGCGTGACGGTGATTGAGCCGTTGGCAACGGGGCAGTCGCGTAGGGTGTCGAGGATGTCTTTTTTGAGGTTCTCGGTGTCGCGGCGGTTGGCTCCGTTGGTCGAGAAGCAACGCCGCATGTCGTACCATAGTATCAGTGCAAACGGCTGGCGGTACACATCCTCTTCGTTCCTCGCGCTATCCATCAGCACAAAAAACGTATAGTTGCCGAGGTCGGCAGAAGGCACTACCGTTTCGTAACTGTTGCCCTTCGTGTATATGCACGGCTCGGTGACCTTGCTGTTTCCTCGCTCCATAGCGATAGGCCATGCACGCCCGAAGGCTTGGTCGAGCCACGAAAGGGTTTTAAGTGCCGTTTTCGCGGCCTCAATAGCCACGTCCGCCAGCACGGGGTTTGTCTTTGTCGGTTCTACAATCGTTCTCATAGTTAGCACACCTTTATTTTAATGCCGTTCTTCTTGCAGGCGAGGCAGGCGGAGTCCATGCGCTCGGTGTCGAGGTCGAGGGCTTTGTATGATTTGTTCAGTTCGCCCACAAGTCCGGGACTCTTGAGCATCGTGTTACCTTCAATGTCCATCTGCAAGGCGGCGTTCATCTGATTGCGGTTCACGTTGACGTTGGGGTTGTGGAGCATCCGGCGGAGCACATTCACGGCCACCTCCTTCTGGAGCACCGAAGCAAAGATGCTTCTTTGGCTGATGATGAAGTCCGAGAGGTCGCAACCTATTGAGAGGTCGAGGTTCATGCCGTAGCAGAGGGTCTGCGGCTTCTCTATGAGGTCGAGGTCGGGCAGTTCGGGGTTGTTGGCAAAGTTAGCCGGTACGCTGAAACGGCACGGCAGCACTTCGATGTACTTAATCATCTGGCGGTAGGTCATCACGTCGCCCACGTTGCATCCGCTACACGGCTCGCGCGTCCAGTCGCGGCTGATGTTCACGGCCTGCATACCGGCGGGGATGTCGTTCTCGTTGTACATGATAAACCAGCAGCCGCCGTCGTTGCGGTACTCGCCGCCCATGTAGGGAAGGAAGAGGTTGTCCTGTGCGTACCACTGATAGTTTTTCGCATCGAGGACGCGGAGGGTGACGCTTTCCACGGGCTGCTTGCGGCTGCTGTGGAAGATATAGACCTTCACGTTGCCGGTGGCACCCGTCATCTGGAGGCCGATACGGTGTATCTGCGTTGTCACGCCCAAGCCTTTCAACGGACGTATCATGTAGCCGACGAGGGAGTGCGTCTTGGGTATTCTCGCACTGATACGCCCTGCCACGTCGAAGAGGGTCTTGCGCTCAAACAACTGCTTGCTGCTGCCGTTGATTGTCTTCTCCTCGATGATGCGGTTAGCCATCTTTGCTATGCCGTCGGCGGTGGCCTTGCGCATAAACTCGCTCACCTGGTCATACACGCGCCAGTAGCCGTCGCCGAAGTCCTCATTGTAATCGTCGTTGAAGTCGGTGCCGGGGTGGTGATTGGTGTTGGCCTTGATGCAGATAAAAGAAGTGTTCTCATATAGGCACTTCATACCTGGCTTGTAGTTCGTGTCGGCATCCCATGCTTCGGGAATACCCTCGTCGGGCAGCATGGCCTTGATGTTGTCGTAGGTCAGCAGGTCGTGGGCTTGGTTGAACGTCAGGCCGCTCTCGCTCTCGGTGAGGCTGTCTTGAATACGGTTGCCGCCCGTCACGTCGTTCTGCTCCCACCCCACAAGGTGACGCAATTCTTTCTGTATGTCGGTAATTCTAATCATTGTTATATAGGTTTATAAAGTTCTACTTTCCAAAAGTTGCACTTCACCGTGATAAGGTAGATTTCCCCGTTTGCGAGGCTGAGGCTATCGCC
>Ga0326513_10003174_pt1 | contig 11959 bp, 9 predicted proteins | sample 2_2465_0518_D_FD_203654 | JGI IMG/M metagenome (GOLD analysis project Ga0326513, IMG submission 203654) | Bovine rumen microbial communities from UC Davis, California, United States - 2_2465_0518 | ecosystem: Host-associated > Mammals > Digestive system > Stomach > Rumen | place: USA: California... | reverse complement strand
AAGCGCGCCGCCGGGGAGAGCGTCATCACCTTCAGCATCGGAGAGCCGGACTTCCCGACGCCCCGGCCGATCGTCGAGGCCTGCGAACAGGCGCTGCGGGAGGGGAAAACCAAATACACCGCCACCAACGGCATTGCTGCCCTGCGGGAGGCGGTCTGCGAGAAGCTCCGGAGAGACAACGGCCTTTCTTATACCCCGGCGCAGATCTGTATCTCCTCCGGTGCCAAGCAGGCCCTGTCCAACGCGGTCTATGCCCTCTGCGACGAGGGGGACGAGGTTCTGATCCCGACCCCCTGCTATGTGAGCTATGTGGAGATCGTGAAGCTCGCGGGCGGCATCCCCATTCTGGTGCCGACCAATGACGACTTCAGCCTGAACACGGAAAATTTCCGCAGGGCGATCACACCGCGGACAAAGCTCATCCTTCTGAATTCCCCGAACAATCCGACCGGCGCGGTCTATTCCCGCGCATCGCTGGAAGAACTGGGCAGGATCGCGGAGGAAAACGACCTCTATGTCATTTCCGACGAGGTCTATGAGAAGCTGGTCTACGACGGGGCGGAGCATGTCAGCATCGCGTCTGTGTCGGATGCGATGAAGACCCGGACCGTGGTGGTCAACGGCTTTTCCAAGGCCTATGCCATGACCGGCTGGCGCCTCGGCTACACGGCGTCCAGCCTCGAGGTGAGCAGGGCCTGCAACGCCTTCCAGGGGCACATGACCTCCTGCTCCGTGAGCTTTGTTCAGGCTGCGGCGCTGAAGGCCTTTACCGACTGTGACGACGCGGTGGAGGAAATGCGGCAGGCCTTTGAGGAACGGCGGGATTACATGCATGCGCGCCTGAACGCCATGCCGGGGATCCGCTGCCAGAAGCCGCAGGGAGCCTTTTACCTGATGCCGGAGGTTAAGGCCTACCTCGGGCGGTCGGACGGAAGGCGGAAGATTGAGACCGCCGAAGACCTCTGCAATTATCTCCTGGATGAGGCAGGGGTGGCCGCCGTGTTCGGAGAAGCCTTCTGCATGCCGGGGACGATCCGCTTTGCCTATGCCAACTCCATGGAAAACATCCGTCTCGGCATGGACCGGATGGAAGCGGCGCTTGCAGGACTGAAATAAGCCCTCCGGCGGAAAGACCGCACACAGAGCACTCTGTATTGCGGCGAAAACCTTCAGCCGGTTTCTGCCCCAGAATATGGACAGACTTCCGTAAGGAAGAAAAGGAAAAAAGACGGAACCCGAAGAGGATTGGATTAAAATCTTCTCGGGTTCCATTTTTATGTGTGATTCATGGGTTCCGGGATGGAGTTCCCACTCACCGGATCTGAGACCGTCATCAGGGACGGTTTTCCATTCCCCAGTCACAGAGCTTGTCCAGCACCGTGACCAGCGAATGCCCGCGTTCGGTCAGGGTATATTCCACCTTCGGCGGGACCTCCGGGTACATCTCCCGGTGGATCAGGCCGTCCTTTTCCAGTTCCTTCAGGTTCTGGCTCAGGGTCTTGTCCGCAACCTTGCCGAGATAGCGCTGCATCTCATTAAAGCGGACCGGTTCATATTCCATCAGGCAGTAGAGAATGATGGGTTTGTACTTCCCGGAGATCAGAGAGAGCGTATAGCTGTACCCCGTGTCACTGAAATTGGCCTCTGCAATTTTCTTTTCGTTCATTGCCTACCTCCAAACCGGTGAGCTTCCTGAAAGGCGGTATCTGCCGCAGCTGCTTTACCGTAGCACGATCCGCGGGAAATGAAAACGGAGTGCACGCCGGGAGCAGGGCTTACTTCTTCACCAGAGGGGCGCCGGAGTGCCAGGCCTTGCCGCAGATTTCTCCGACCTTGTAGTAGTCGAACTTCACCTGATCAAACAGGAAGGCGTTGATCTTTCCGCCGTCGATCTTTCCTTCGTCGTCCAGGATCTTCTCATCCGCCAGGACGTTCACGATCTCACCGAGCACGCGAAGACCGTAGGGCTGCTCCTGCATCTCAATGACCTTGCACTCCAGGGTCAGGGGGTATTCCGTGATCACCGGGGCGTCCACGCGACTGCTCTTCACCGCGTGAAGACCGGTGCGCTCAAACTTGTCGGGGACCTTATTGGAACTGACAAGACCCATATAGTCGGACTCGACCAGGGTGTCGGTACCGGGGACAGACAGGGTGAAGGCGCCTCTGGCCTTGAGATTGGCGACGGTCTTGTGGTCCTCTTCGAGGTTCAGGGCGACCATGTTCTCGGCACAGATGCCGCCCCAGGCCATGGCCATGGAGTCGACGGTGTCATCTTCATTATAGGTGCCGATCATGTAGACGGGCATCGGGAACAGATAGGGTTTCACGCCGAAATCTTTCATAGGGAAATTCTCCTTTAAGCAGATTGATAGTCCGTTTCCGTTGAAACAAACGTATCGTATCACAGAGATTACTTTTCAACAAGTACCAACATGAAAGTAAGGCACTATATTATTAGTAAGCATATCTATCATGAGTTGAAGGCGCTGTATTTGAAACTTCAGGTTCCGGAGACCTGCCATTGGATCAGCTGCTGCAAACGATTGACAGGCCGGAATTCTTCGGCTAAAATCGGAGAAAAACAGGTAAGAGAGCGCATACAGCGGAACCATTCACGGAGGCGGAAACAATGGCGGAGCGCAGACAAAAGCGAAAACGGAGCGGACGGCGGCTGTGTGGGGCCGTTCTGCTGCTCGGCGTTTTTCTCCAGATGCTGGCCGGGCCGGTGGCGGTTCGGGCCGAAGCAGAGCCGGACGGGACAGAGAACACGGAACTGTATCCGCTTCGGATTGCGGTGGCCTCCGATCTCCATCTGGATCCGGACAACACGGATAAGAGCCAGGGAAGCGAAGTCGCCTACAACATGGAGCTTGTTGACGCACTGCTCTGGGATGCAAAGCAGCAGGGAGCCGGGATGCTGCTTCTCACAGGGGACCTGGTCAACGGCGGCAAGGCGCAGCGCCATGAGGCGCTGGCGGAGAAGCTGCAGAAGGCGGAGCAGGAAGGCCTGCCGGTCTATGTGCTCCCCGGGAACCATGACCTGGCGCCGATCGGACAGACGGAATTTGCGGCGTATTATGAAGACTTCGGCTATGCGGAAGCCTGCAGCCGGGATCCGGGCTCGCTGAGCTACTGTGTGATCCGGGACGGGGTGATGCTGCTGATGATGGATACGGCGGGCTACAGTGCCGGCGCCATCGACCTGCCGGGTGCCGAAGCCCGCAGCAGCAATGACCCCTTCTTTTCGGAGCAGACGCTGCAGTGGACCGAAAGCTGCCTGCAGGACGCACGGGAAAAGGGCCTGGTGGTCCTGGCTGCCGGACACTATAACCTGCTGCCCGAGATCAGCAGACAGCCCGGGAGCGGCTACTGCATTGAAAACGGAGACCGCTTTACGGAACTGCTGAGAATATACGGGGTACCGCTTTACCTGAGCGGACACATGCACACCCGAGGGGTGTACCAGGAGGACGGCCTGACCGAGCTCCTGACCGAATACCTGCTGGGCTATCCGACCGGCTACAGCCTGCTGGATCTGTCGGGGAAAACGCTGTGTTACACACCGCGGCGCATTGATGTTGACGCCTGGGCCGCGGCGACGGGACAGAACGACCCGGTGCTGAAGAATTTTACCGACTGGCAGCAGGAGGGCCTGTACCATTACTCTGTCAGCAACATCAACTACATGTCGGAGCGAAACCCCATCACGGAGGAGGAGAAGGGCAATGCAGTCGGGTTCTTCTACACGGTGATAAACGCCTTCTGGAGCGGAACCCTGAGCGAACAGCGTGGTCGGATCGAAGCCATGCCGGGATATGAGCCGTTTTTCCGCTGCGCGGAGGGCTATGCCTACGGCTGGTGGCTGAAGGAGCTGATCCGGTCGGCGTCCCCCTTGCTGAAGGGCTTTACGCTGGAGATCGGGAATCCGGCGACCTGATGCTGAAGGCTCCGAACGGATCAGAAACACAGCCCGCAGGGCGGCTATCATGGCGATAGAACCCTGCGGGCTGTTTGCGTCTGTTCCCTATAGAGGGAGGAAGCCTGGTTCAGATTTCAAAGTTGTCCCAGCTGCGGTGCATATAGGTCTCCAGTGCGATGGGGATGCCAATATAGTTCGGATCCAGGCCGTCGCCCTGCAGAAACTCTTCCAGGAATTCCTTTCGTCCGGTGGTGTGGACGACCGGGATGCCGCTCATCTCGCTGGCGGCTTTGACGACGGGGTAGCCGTCGCGGAGGTCCGCGGCGCTGGCCCAGGCCTGGAGGTTGGAGTTGTGGATAAAGCCGGTGACGGTCTGGCGGGCAAAGCCTTCCATCTCACCCTTGAGTTTCAGGATTTTCTCCGGCGTCTCGGACATGGGACGGCGGACATTGATGATGTCATAGACCTCCAGCTGGCCGGGTTCCAGGGCGGCGAAGTCCATGTGATACCGTGCCAGCGACAGGGCGCCGGCCGGGTCCCCGCCGACGTCAAAGACGACCAGATCCCAGTCCTGTGCGAAGGCGGAGCCGACCGCGGCGGGCATGTTGGTCTGGGTGATGCCGGCCCCGACAAAGGTGGGAGAGACCAGATTGATGTTGCTCTCTTCCAGAAGCTTTACATGATCCGACATGCGGAAGTAGTCGTTGATGCGGTCGAGGTCGATGACCTGAACCCGTTTCCCCTCCGCCGCGGCCATGACGGCCATATTCAGGGCGATCTCCGTCTTGCCGGAGCCGTAGTTTCCGATGAGAATGATAACCTTCTTCATGCTTGCCTCCTGCCCCATCCAAGCGATGGGACAATTTTCCTTTTCATATAGTTTATCACATTCCGTCGGAGCGGGCAAGATGAAGGCCTGTTCCCGTGAGAACACCTGCAGAACCCGACGGAACACCAGACAAGTGGCTCGGAGCTTTTTCTTGACAACAAGGCTCAACCCGTATAGCATGAAAATGATTCCAGACAGGAGGGGAGACCTATGATAAGCTACGACCCCTATGTGTATCGCTTTCCGTCCCGGCGGAGAGACCTCTATGCGGCGAATGCCATGGTGGCCTCTTCGCACCCGCTGGCAACCGCAGCCGGGATAAAGATCCTGGAACAGGGCGGCAACGCCATTGACGCCTGTGTGGCCGTCGCCATTGCGCTGCCGGTGGTGGAGCCGGCGGCCACGACCTTTGGGAGCGACAATTTTGCCATCATCTGGTCCGGAGGAAAGCTTCACGGAATGAGTGCCTCCGGCTTCTCCCCCTGGGAGCTGACGGAGGAGTATCTGCGCTCCCGGCATTATTCCGGCAGAATCCCCGCCGGCGGCTGGGACAGCACGACGCTCCCGGGCTGCGTCGCGGGGTGGATCCGGCTTCTGAAAGACTACGGCACCATGTCTCTGGCGGAGGCGGCGCAGCCGGCCGTCGAGCTGGCGGAGAAGGGCCATCCCATCACCCCTTATGTACAGGGAAGCTTCCGGACCTGGCGTGACCGGCTGACGCCGGAACTTACCGAAGAAGAAACCCGGAACTTTGACCGGGAGTTCTTTCCGGGCGGTGCCGCCCCGGCCCCCGGACAGCTGGTAAAGCACCCCGCCATGGCGGCCTTCCTGCAGGAGATCATCGAGACGGAGGGTGCTTCGCTCTATGAGGGCGGACGCATTGCGCAGGCGATCCTCCGGGAATCGAAGAAAGGCGGCGGCCGCTGGAGCGAGAAAGACTTTCAGGGCTTTTCGCCGGTTACGCATGACCCGCTGCGGGTGTCGTACCACGGCTATGAGATCTGTGAGCTGCCCCCGAACGGGCAGGGCATCACCGCGCTGATGGCACTGAATCTGCTGGACGCTTATTCGTTCTCTCCGGAAGACTTCGGAAAACCCGAGACCGTCCATCTTCAGATGGAGGCCATCAAGCTTGCCTTCGCCGACAGCCTGAAGTATGTCGGGGACCCTGATTATATGAATGAGGTCAGCTGCCGGATGCTGCTGAACCGGGAGTATGCAGAGGCACGCCGCAGGCTGATCCGGCCTGAGCGGGCACAGGACTTTCATGCGGGGAACCCTCCGAAATGCGATACCTGCTACTTCTGTGCGGCGGATACCCGCGGAAACATGATCTCCATGATCCAGTCCTGCTACAACCCCTTCGGCTCGGCGGTCATCATTCCCGAGTACGGACTCGTGCTGCAGTCCCGCGGCGCCACTTTCACGCTGGAGGAAGGACACGTCAATCAGGCGGGCCCGCACAAGCGTCCGTACCAGACGATCATCCCCGGCTTTCTCATGAAAGACGGTCTCCCGGTGGGGCCCTTCGGGGTCATGGGCGGCTTCATGCAGCCGCAGGGGCACCTCCAGGTCGCCATGAACATGATCGACTTTCACATGAGCCCCCAGAACGCTCTGGATGCGCCCCGCTTCTGCTGGAACAGCGGGCTGAACGTTGATCTGGAGTCGCACTATCCGGAGAAGACAATTGCCGCGCTCCGCGAGAAGGGGCACCGAATCACGGTGCAGGATGCCTTTTCCGGCAGCTACAACGACCGGCCCTTCGGCAGAGGACAGATCATCCGGTACACGGATGAGAGCTGCCGGGTTCTGGTCGGCGGCACGGACCCCCGCGGCGACGGCTGCGTCATGGGAATATAAAGAAACAGAAGGACGAAGGCTCCGATGATGGATTCTTCGTCCTTCTGTTCCCTGTTATGCTTTCGGTGGGTGTGACAGAGTTGCCCTTACTCCATCAGCTCCGGCATGGACGCGCGATAGACATAGCGCGGGGAGATGGTGGTGACGGTATCTGGGTCCTCCCGGCGGCTGATGATGCCGAGCAGGAGCTTCAGGCCCTGTTCAAAGACCTCCTGCATCCTCAAATCGATGGTCGTGACCGACGGCGTCATGTAGCGGCAGAAGGCGTCCGGCCCGTTGTTGGCCGTGAAGAGAAAGAGCTCCTCGCCGACCCGGATGCCGGCTTCGTTCATCGCGGTGAGCAGGCCGCGGGAGACGCTCTCGTTGTTGCAGTAGAGCACCTTCTTCAGCTGCCCCTTCTGAATCAGGCTGCGTCCGAGTTCATAGCCGTCTTCCGAAGAACCCTCGCATATGAACTGGCTCTCGCTCAGCTCCAGACCGAGTTCCTCGGCCCGCTTTGTGAAGGCGGTGCGGCGCAGGTTCGTCGCGACGTGGAAACGGCTGTCCCAGACGGTACAGACGGACTGGCCGCCGCGCTGGAAAGCGAGCTCACAGGCGAGCCGGCCTGCCGCCTCGTGGTCGATGCTGACGCTGGGGAACCCCTCATAACTGAACTCCACCTGAAATGCGGAAGCTTAACGGTTTTTTGATGCATATTATATCATATCGGAGTCCCGAGGGGTATTCCGTTGAACAAGAGAGAATGTCGAAATTTTTGAACAGAATATAACGGTTTTTTCGAACACGTGGCCCGAACCTCTGCTCTTACAGGAGATGTCCGTGGTTCCGGCCTGCTGACCGGCCGGAATTGCAAAGATCGCTCCCCGCCTGCGGCGGGGAGCGATCTGATAGAGACGCCGTTCTTATTCAACCGATTTGAGCGATTCCGCCATGTTGACCTTCTCGAGCTTCCCTCTCATGAAGAGATTCGTGAGCAGGGCGAAGACCACTGTGATCACGAAGCTGAGTCCGTAGCTGAGGGCCGCGATGCGCACGTCGTAGGTCATATAGTCCAGCTTGATGCTCAGCATGACGAAGCGGTGCAGGAGCTTCCCGAGCAGAAGGCCGAAGAGCGCCCCGAAGAAGGAGAGCATGAGGTTCTCGTTCAGGATATACTCCGCCGTCTCATGCGGCGTAAAGCCCAGCACCTTCACCGTGGCGACCTCGCGGATGCGCTCCATGATGTTGATGTTGGTTAAATTATATAAGGTAATGAAGGCCAGCGCGCCCGAGCAGAAGACCAGCATCAGCACCAGCAGGTCGATGCTTGCCATGGAATTTTCGAGGGTCTCGCGTTCGGTCTGGGTGAGACTGACATAATTGACGCCCTCGGCGCTGCGAAGGCGCGCAGCCCGGAGACCGGCGTCCTCCCCGTCCTTCACGCGGATCAGGGCGTAGTTGCGGGCCGTGTCCGAAAAACCCTCCGGCGAGGCGAAGACCGCGTGCCCCACGTAATATTCACACACGCCCGAGATGGTGACAGACTGCTCTCTTCCGTCCGAGAGCCGCAGAACGGCGGCATCCCCCGCGCGCAGGCCTAGGGTCTCGGAGAGCTTCGCGGTGATCACGGCTTTGCCCGGACCCGGCCAGGGAAGTTCGTCCCGGTTTTTTGTGTGCAGATGGAGCAGCGGTGTGATGTCATCCGCATCCGCGAGGATGAGCTCGGTGTCCTTCCCGACGCCGTCCCGGTTTTTAAGGCGGATCTCCTCCCGGTGGGCCAGGGCCGCATGCTCCGCCCAGTCGGCCCAGAGCAGCTCGGGCTGTGACCCGGCTTTGGCGGCGTCGAGGGTGACCACCACGTCGTAGAGGGAAATCTCGTCATACTGAAAGCCGCCGACCCCGGCGAGGGAGTCCTTGGCGCCGAAGCCCGCCACCATCAGCGCGGTGCAGCCGCCGATCCCCAGCAGCATCATGAACACGCGGCTGGGATAGCGGAAGGCATTGCGGATGCTGACCTTGCTGAGGAAGGGGAGACGCCGCCAGAGCGGTCCGATGCGCTCCAGAAGGACGCGCTTGCCCACGGCGGGGGCCTTCGGCCGGATGAGCTCGGCGGGCTTTTCCGCCAGGGCCGAACGGCAGGCGAGCCAGGTGACAAAAACACTCCCCGCCACCGAGACCAGCAGGCAGGCCGTGAGCATCCAGGGGCTGAAATGGAAGAGCAGATCCTCATACTGGTACATGATGTTGTAGGCGTACCAGACGATGTACGGCAGACCGGTGGCCCCGACGAAGAAGCCCAGCAGGCAGCCAAGCAGGGCGGAGAGCCCGGCGTAGAGCAGGTACTTGGCCATGATGACCGAAGAGGAATAGCCCATGGCCTTGAGGGTGCCGATCTGGGTGCGCTCCTCGTTCACCATCCTCGTCATGGTGGTGATGCAGACCAGCGCCGCCACCAGCACAAAGAACACCGGGAACACCACCGCCACGCCGTCGACAATGGCGCTGTCGTTTTCAAAGGTCACATAGCCGGGATTGGACGTGCGGTCCAGGGTAAAGAGCTCCGGCCGGATCGAGTCCTCCAGCTCCGCTTCTCCCTCGGCCAGCTCCTTTTCCGCGTCCTCCAGCTTCTGCCGGGCCTCGGCGAGCTCGCGGTCGGCCTGTTCCTTCCCCTGCTGGTACTCATATCTGCCCGCAGCCAGCTGCGCTTCCGCCTCTTCCAGCTGTCGGCGGCTGTTCTGGAGGGTGGTGCGGGTCATGTCCAGCTCCATCTTTCTTGTGGTGTAGGCAAGCCCCTTGTCCACCTGGTCAAGCCCCTGATCGATGGCGCCCAGAATACTGTCGACATCCAGCTGTCCTGTCAGTCCGCCAAGGGAATCCGTCAGGCCGTTTAAGTCCCCGATCAGGCCGGGGAGGTCGCTGAGGGACGGATTCTCCGACAGGCCCTCGAACGCGCCGGTGAGGGCCTCGGTCGCCGCGTCGAACTGCTGTACGTCCTCCGGGGAATAGGCCGCATAAAAATCCCGGTAGTCCGCGGCAAGCTGGGCTTCGTTTTTCACCAGCTCCGCCCAGCCGGCATCGAGGGTGTCCTGGGCCGCCTGAAGCTTCTGCTCGCCCTCGGCCAGCTCCCGGGCCGCCTGCTGCAGCCCGAGGCGGTATTCGGACCAGCCGTCGTCCAGCTCTTTCCGGGCCCGAAGAAGCTCCTCACTGTTCTCCTGCCGCAGCTGCTCGGCCCGGAGCAAGCCCCGCCGGTTCAGCAGCGTCTCAACAGAGGGACGCAGACGGCGCAGGGCATCGGTGTATTCCTCCGAGTAGATTTCCCCCGGCAGGTCCAGCCACAGCAGCAGCTCGTGGTACACCTCGTCCGTGAAGGCCGCGGCGGGCAGCAGGACAAAGCCGGTGGGCTTGCCGGAGCCAAGCTCGCTGCTGCCGCGGTCAAGGGAGATGTACCGCGGACTGCGGGCGATCCCGACCAGGGTAAAGTCCCTTTCGGAGAAGTGCTCCAGGGTGTCTTTGCTGTTGGCATCGGTCAGGACGATGTGCCGCCCCAGGTCTTCTGCGCGGAAGACGGAAGAGTCCCCCAGGCACTCGCCGCGGCTCTCCGGCAGGCGGCCCAGCAGAAGCTCCGGCACGGCGACCTCTTCGGTCAGGGTCTGAAAGTGCCAGACCTCCTCGTCACTGTCTCCAAAGCGCGCATAGGCGTCGGCGAAGCAGGCCCCCTCCGCCGCGTCCACGCCCGGAAGCTGCCGGAAGGCGGCGGGATCGGACTTCATGAGGCCGAGACTGCTCATGAGCTGAAGATCGTACATCTTCTGCCGGCGCATATAGTCGTCGGCGGAGCGCAGCATGTCCGGCTGGGAGCTCTTGAGCCCGGCGTAGAAGCCCACACCCAGGGCCACAATGGCGAGGATGGCGAGGAAGCGGCCCAGCGTCGTGCGGATGCTCCGCAGGAGCATTTTTCGGGTTTCGGTGTTCATGCGCTCACCATTCGATCTCTTCGATCGGGGTTGCGTGGGGATTCACGCTGACGGACTGGACGGTGCCACTCTTGACGCGGATCACGCGATCCGCCATATCGCAGAGGGCCTTGTTGTGGGTGATGATAACGACGGTCATGCCCTGCTGCCGGCTGGTGTCCTGCAGCAGTTTCAGAATCGCCTTGCCGGTGTGATAGTCCAGTGCGCCGGTAGGCTCGTCGCAGAGGAGGAGTTTCGGGTTCTTTGCCAGAGCCCGGGCGATGGCGACACGCTGCTGTTCCCCGCCTGAGAGCTGGGCGGGAAAATTGGCCGCGCGATCCTTCAGGCCGACCTGGTCCAGAACCTTCCGGGCGTTCAGAGCCCGCGGTGAAAGCTTTGCCGCGATCTCGATGTTCTCCAGGGCGGTAAGATTGGGGATCAGGTTATAGAACTGGAAGACAAAGCCCACGTCGTGCCGCCGGTAGGAGGTGAGCTGCGCCTTGTTGAGGGAGGAAATCTCCTTCCCGTCAACGGTCACGCTGCCGTCGGTGAGGCTGTCCATCCCGCCGAGAATGTTCAGAAGGGTGGTCTTCCCGGCGCCGGATTCCCCGACGATCACGCAGATTTCGCCGCGCTCGATCAGAAAACTGGCATCGTGCAGCGCCGTCACGGCCACTTCCCCCGCCTGATAGACCTTCCGGACCCGGTCAAACCGGATGAATCCCTGTGCCATGGAAACATCTCCTCCGTTCTTTATGGAATCATAGTAACATACAAAAGCGTGTTTGCCAAGAACAGGCGTGGGATCCGGTGCTCCCGGAAAAAATACCGGAAGAGAATCCCCGCCGTGATGACAGGATCGGGCGAAAACAGAAGAAGCACCTCCAAAATGAGGTGCTTCCCTGAAGATCGGCAACACAGACAGGATGCTGTGTATGGATTCAGAACGTCAGGCCGTACGAAACCGACTCAGTTCACTTTTTCCTTAAACGCCTTGCCGGCCTTGAAGATGGGGGTGTTGCTTGCCGCGATCTTGATCTGTTTGCCGTTGGCGGGATTTCTGCCTACACGCGCATCACGATGACGGCAGGTGAAGGTTCCGAAGCCGATCAGGGTGACAGGCTCACGGGCGGCCAGGGAATCCATAATGGAAGTGAGGACGGAATCCACGGCGGCGGCAGCGGCCTTCTGGCTGAGTCCGCTCTCGGCGGCGACTTTCTTGATCAGTTCTGTTTTGTTCATAAGTCAAACTCCTTTTTTGTCAGAAATGCGTTTATTTTTGTCAGGGGGATTTCTGAAAAAGATTATAGCAAAACTACGGTTGGATGGTGCACTTGTCAACAAAAACTGGACACGACAAGACCATAATTAGACATTGAAAATAGTTAGCGGAACAGTATATATGAAAGTCTG
>Ga0326513_10003173_pt1 | contig 11960 bp, 15 predicted proteins | sample 2_2465_0518_D_FD_203654 | JGI IMG/M metagenome (GOLD analysis project Ga0326513, IMG submission 203654) | Bovine rumen microbial communities from UC Davis, California, United States - 2_2465_0518 | ecosystem: Host-associated > Mammals > Digestive system > Stomach > Rumen | place: USA... | reverse complement strand
ATTATCAAGGATAAAGAAGAGATGCTTAACCTGAGGATCACTGCTGGTAATACCGTTAGTAGATATGGTTACTACAATAATTTCCAGCTTGTAGATTACGCAGGTAAGTCTTACGGTAATTTCATTCCGAACTGCCCTGGTAATGTAGGCGCTGACGCTGCTATTGTATACAATAAGAAGAACTGTAGCATTCCCCCTCTTTACAGAATAAAGTGGTATGCAGACAGACTTACAACTATACAGGGATCTATTAACTCATGTATCATGAACATGAGAGGTAGCACAATCATCCAGTGCTCTAAGGAACAGGAGAAGCCTATCAAGAAAGCGTTCCGTGATGCTGAGGATGGCGTCCCTGTAATCTTGGCTTTCACTGAATTTGAAGGTGGCTTCCAGGCAGAGCCTAAGGTCATAACTAACCCGCAGACACCAGCTCTTCTTAAGGAGCTTCAGGAAGCTTATGATAAGACAATGTCAGACTTCCTTACAGAGTTTGGTATCAATGCCCATGGCGTAATCAATAAGCTTGCAGGCGTATCTTCAAGAGAACTTGAACAGAACGCACAGGCAACAGAGATCGCACTTCAGGCAGACCTTGATGCGAGACAGGAAGGACTTAAGAAAGCTTCTGAGATGTTTGGCATAACACTTACATGCGAGCTTGCTTTTGACGTTGACTATGACGATGAAGAGAAGGAGGACGATAAAGATGACATTCCAGGATCTGATAGACAAGATAGGGATTGATAACGTTTTCCTGAACACTTCAGTAGACCTTGCTACACAGAACTGCTTGCTTGAATGGTTCTTTGACTACGACCTCTGTGATAGTGATGATACTACAAAGTGGCTCAGATACTTCAGAAGACGTATCAATGACGTTTATCCTAAGTATAATGAAATGGTAAGGGTCATGACAGCTAAGTCTAATATGGATCCCTTCATCACAGAGTTCATGCAGAAAATTCATAATACTCAGGATCTTAAGAATAAGCAGCTTACAGCTTACGATGATACCACAAAGACAACGACTTACAATACCGAGAACAATGACAACGGATGGAATCACTTCAGTCCTCTTGCCGAAAGATATACTCAGTACATTAACATTCAGGATGTGCATGATCGCGGTCCTAACGGTATCACAAATAAGACTGACTACCTGAATTTCAAAGAAGATGTTACTGGTGCATCCCATTCCTCAAATGAAGAGTCAGTTAGTGGTGATCCTTATAACACAACTAATGCTGTTCACAATGAGGGAGCAAGCAGAGGTGTTGCTATTGCTTATCCTGAGGCAAACATGGGATCCATCGGAAGAGGCGTCAATGGCGGTACTAGCGATGTCGGTTATGCCTCTTCCGAGCAGAGGAATTGGGACGAGACAGACCTTGGAGCTACAAGAGCAGACCAGCACCTTGATGAAAGAACTAAGGGTAAAAACCAGAGTTCTGATGAAACGCACAAGGTAACATCTGGTGGATACAAGCAGACTGAGATAGGTACAGATACTAATACTCGTAACGGTCTTGAAAAGCAGTATGGACAGGGCACAGATCTTACTGAGTTCTCTGATACTAAGACTAAGAGAGGAACTGACACGAACGTAACTGACGGAAAAAAGTCAGAACTTGGTCAGGAGAATGGAACATCTCAGGGGAAGGAAATGTACCAGGGTCGTCACAAATCTCCTGCCGAGATCCTTCCACAGGCTATCAGAGCTATTGTTTCCACAGATGAGATCAAGTGGCTTATCGATAAGATGATGATATGCTTTGACTGTTACGGTAGAATATGATACAATAATAGCGGGTACAATTATGTTGTGCCCGCTTTAATAAGGAGAACGATATGGCTGAAATTAAATCAAACAAAGCCGGATATGATATAACTAAGAGTCCGGTAGCTCCAAACCTATTATTTGAAGTGAATACCGATCCTGAAGGTGGTGTGTATGTCTTTACGCCTATCGTAACACAGAGACCTGATGGATATCTTTTGTCATGGGGGAATAACGCTGGCCTGGAGAATCCGCCCACTGTTCTTATTGCTAACGGTGTACAGGGTGATCAGGGTGAACGCGGACCTCAGGGTTATACATTTACTCCTGCTGTTTCTGCTGTGACTGGTGGAAAACAGATCTCATGGTCTAATGATGGTCAGCTTCCTAACCCTCAGACAGTTACGATATTAGATGGCGCACAGGGTGCTCCTGGTGTTAATGGCGCAACCTTTGTTCCGACAATCGTTGCTATCCAGGGTGGTTACAGACTTTCATGGTCTAATGATAAGGAGCTTGAGAATCCCCCTACCATAGACATACTTAATGGAGCGAACGGGCAGGACGGTGAAGGTGTTCCTGCTGGCGGTACGACTGGTCAGATCCTCGTAAAGAAATCTGGACAGGATTATGATACTGAGTGGGTTACTCCTGAAGAGCCTGATCCTGGAACCTTAGACTATAATGACTTGGAGAACAAGCCTTCAATCAATGGCGTACAGCTTTCAGGCAATAAGACTACTGGCGATCTGGGAATAAATATTCCTACTAAGACCAGTGATCTTACAAATGATTCTGGCTATATCAATTCTATCCCGATAGCTACTCAGAATGTTCTGGGTGGTGTTAAGAAGGGAGACAGAGTTACAATAGCTGGTGACGGTACGATCTCTGCAGACGCTCAGATCGTAGAAGTAACAAGTGCACAGTATGAAGCAATGGAACAGGCAGGCACTCTTGATCCTAATGTTTCATACTACATATCAGATGCAGATGGTGGTGTGCAGATACCTGACATCGTAGCGACGGCGTTCGTCGATAATACATCTGGAAATCCTCAGGTACAAGTAACAAGGACTGGCCCACCATCTGCTCCCTCATTTGAGTTTGACTTTACAGGCCTGGTAGGACCCGCCGGAACAGGACTTCCTGGTGGTACTACTGATCAGGTTCTTGCAAAGGCTTCCGATAATGATAACGACCTCTACTGGAGAACTCTTGGAACGGCTGCTGCAAAGGACTATACCGATCTTGTCAGACCTGACAATCATAACCTGGTAGAAAGTAATGCCGTTTACAATGCTATCAATTCAGCACTGTCCAGCATCTATACTCCACGCGGTGATATCGCATGTGCAGAACTTGCACCATCTTTACTGGTTGAAGCTAATGTAGGTAATGTATATGAGACTACAGACTCTGGTACAACCACGGCATACTTCATGCAGGGCGCAGGAATACCGATCCCGGCCGGACAGAACATCGGTATAATAAAAGCAGGTCCGAACACTTATCTTTTCAATATGATGAGTAACTCGTTTGACTTGTCAGACTATCAGAAGAAAGACCTATCAAGTCCTGTAGCCAGCGCAAACACAGTAGAAGGTGCACTTGGGGCAATTCAGTCTGAAGTAGAAGTGCTTCAGGGCGTTAAGATCAAGAGGAAAACCGTAGACATAGGCGGTATAGCTATCAATCAGGGCGGTGGATCTTCAGGCATATACTACAAGGATAATATAGACCTTGGATTGACAGACTCTGATCTTCTCGTAAGCGTTACTTGGAACGGCTCATGGTCTGAAGATGTTATTCTCGTCCCTAACTTAAGAAAGCTTGGGTTGATTACTAGAGTGTCTGGGAAGGTTCTTCCTACAGGCAGAACCGTAAATGCCTATTATATTTAAGGAGAGTATACTATGGGAAAGATAATGCGTAATGGCACAGAATATGGTGGAGGGCTCCCGACTGGGGGCACTCCTGGTCAGGTCTTAACAAAGACCGCAACTGGCGCAGAATGGGCAGACGTCCAGGGAGGCGGAGGAACACCAGCTATCATGAGTGTCGGACTCTTTCAGCCCAGTGCTTCTATAGGTATGGCAACTACACAACATATCGGCGTGGAGGAGGCGCCTAATTCATGATTACAGATACTTATAAATGGTGCACATCAAGAAAATACAATATTCCGGCTCCTTCTGGAATAGTAAGTTTTCCTGTGCTAAACTTAAAAACTGGTTCAACAGTTAATGTTGCTAATAAACTCACTGTCGCTCAAGATTTCCTACAGATATATGGCTCATTTGAACCTACTTATGGTAAAGGGTATAGTACACCCGATTACACTCCGACTGCCGGATTCATGTGCGTCGCCCTTGGAACTGGCGCAACACCGCCAGCCGCAACTGACAGAGAAATGGAATCTTATGTGGCTGACTTTGACTATGTAACACAGGGGTGGGGCGCGATTAATCAGACAGATGCAATAGGAACATATGACGAGTGTATAGTAACTTACAGATATACAGGAGCCTCAGAAGTTACGATCTCTGAAGTAGGAATATATATGTATGTTAGAGCTTATAACGTTTCACCTTTAGATATTACAGCACTTATGGAGCATTCACTCCTGGCTACACCTAAGGTAATGAACACAAATGACACGATCACATTGTCAGTCAAGATCTATCATACCGGGGCAATAGCTCTGTCATAAAATGAAAGCGGGGAAGCAATCATGATACTTAACGGATATTATTATCCTGTTGACCAGTGGGTCAACAAGATTCATAAGAATGAAGTCACGGGCGAATATGAAGGATTCGCCTGCGACAATTACATAGTCGGAAACCGTAGAGGAGGTAAGACAGTCGGGGTCGGTATCTTTACCCTGGCTGACTACCTTATCTATGGATATAAAGCAGTTCTTGTCAGGCGTTTTGAGAAGAACTTTTCAGATAGCAAGAAGCCTGCAATGGAGAGCTTCTGGAGGAAATCGTGGGCCCATAAGGCTGAATTCCCCGCGGTCGTACGGGCCTGCCCCTCTCTTCAAAAGTTGTATCCATTGGAGATAGTAGATAAAGTAGACTGGAATGCTCATGAGATCAGCTTCCAGGAAGGACACAAGTGCTACATTGACGGTGAACTGTTCTGTTATCCTGCATCGCTTAACCTTTTTGATGACTACAAGCAGGCAGATTACTTTGATGTGCACAACATATTATACGACGAGTTCGTATCCGAGAACGGGGAAAGGTTGCAGAATGAAGTTGAAGCTCTTAACAATCTGTATGATTCTTTTGCTAGACATAGGTCCGATGCCCTCAAGACTACAGCAATCATATACATGTCCAACTCTATAACAGACGCTAACCAGTTCTTTACAGAGCTGGGTATTGACAAGGAGATCAGGAAAGACACTAAGAAGCTCCTGAGACCTGAGGCAGCCTATACATATGAAAAGGTATTCAATGAAGTTGCTGCTGAAGAGCTGGAAGATTCTGCCTTTGGTAAGAAGTTAAAGGCTGGCCCTCGTGGTAGAGATTATCTGGGATACTCACAGGGTAATGAGACTAAAGATGATACGTCCTTTGTAAAGAAGTTATCTGGTGACTTCCATTATATCGCTAACATCAGATTTAATGGTAAGATCTATGCTCTTAAGAGACATGTAAAGACAGGGTTCCACTACTTCACAGACGATAAGATCGACAAACAGTTTCCTGCTTGCTATGCCATGACTCCTGATGACCACACAGACGGAACATGGATTATGCCTTTGGAAACAAGGAAACGATTCAGAATGTACAAAGAGTTGTATCAGGCCGGAAGAATGCTCTTTAACTCAATGAGAACAAAGAACGTATGGCTTGATGTATACCGCTATATTTGATATAATTGTATATGAGAAGAACACCTCTTCTACGAATGGACGCCGGGCGGATGATACCCTTAACCGGGCCGTCGGTCCTACCATGACTTATCACCATGGACGGTTCGTAACGAGGTGCTCTTTTTTATTTAGTATTGAAGTATTGAGGGGCGTAGTACATACCAGCCTCTTTTAAGAAGTGTACCGCCTTTAATATTTACTGCTTTCAGTACTCCAGGAACTGCCAGGGGCTTTTCGTCCTTGTTTGCGATCTTAAAATCGTCCCATGTATGTTCCTGATGTACGAAGAAGATCTCATCTACTGTAAGACTTGACAGATGAGTGTAGTCTCTGGTGACTGACTTGATGAAGAGTTCTTTTGCATGGTCTGGCATGCCTGCGCACTTCAGATTGTAGTAAGGTTTTACAGGCTCTCTGTCTTCTCCTGTAACATGCTCGACATAAGTCTTAGCTCTGAGGAATTTTCCATAATCCCACTGTGCTTCATATTTCCAGTGATTGAATTTAACGGGGTCCTCTGGTGCTCCTACAATCTGATCGGGTTCAAGGTCACAGTGGATTGAATCGGTATCAGCGTAGATAAAGCCAGGCTTGTCTGGTCCGTGATAGTTTGCCTGTGCCGCTGTTATTGTGAAGCGTCTTGCGTATGATGTAATGGCTGATCCTATCGGAATGTATCCAGGCTCTTTACTATTCTCAGTCTGATCTCTGAATCTCAGCTCGCTGTTCTCATTGAGGAATGCCATTTTATGTGATGAATCTGTTGAGCTTGCAAACTTACCGTAAAGGTTATTAAGGAAGAGCTTTGCCAGCTGTCTCATTGCGCCTTTAGACTTCATCTTGATCTCAGCATATTTATTGATGTAGTCATCAAAGATACCCATGATAGCTTCAAAGTAGCAGCCATCAATTATCTCAGTATCATAGAGATCGTAATGCTCCTGCATGAGTTCCCAGTCTGTCATAGTCAGTACAAGCTCAGGTCTGTACTCGTGCTTTTCGCCAAAGAATGTAGTTTCAGATACATACTTCTTAAGTTTCTTATCGTAGTGGTCTGATGTAAGAAGCCACTCCCTGGGATTGTAGTCGGGGAACTGTCCTTTTATCTGAATTGTGGGAAGCATCCCTGGTTTTATCTTGAATCTGGTCTTTACTCTTACAAAGTAGTACTTGTCATCAGCTTTGGCCTCTTCGGGGATTTCTCCCTTGAAATACGTGGGAAGACCAACAGGATACCTGTTACCAGAATCACTGTGCATCATGGACGGATAAAGAGAATTGACATCTGCAGTAGTTCCAATATAATATTCCAGGCCAGCCTTTTCCGGTACTACATAGCACCACCCACCGTGATAAGAGGCTCTTATGTATTCGCCATAATTATTATATCCTTCAGGAACTATCATTACATTTGAAAGAGCTTCATCATACAGATTAGGGAAGAAGAAATTCCAGCTCTCGTCATCGTATGTACTTCTGAACTCTGCCAGGCAACAACTGCCGATCGTCATTTTATTGTGTCCCTGGTCATGCATAAAGTTTAGGGCCTCTTTTACAACAAGGACGTCATTAGCTATATACTGCTGTTCTGACTCTGTGATGTCACCGCCTGCATGTCGTTCGCCTTCATATTCCATTTCAAGCTTACGGTGCTTTGTCTGGAATCCTTTACCGATCTGTCTTACTGAAAAAGGTAAGAGCTTATAGCTGTCTACGAATTTAAGAAAATGTCCGTGCCTCTTGATAGTGATAGAATACCACAGGCCCTTATCTGATATGCTATATACATAGCACCCTTCAGGAAGATCCCAGGGCTCTCCTTCTTCAAAGCCGTCTGCCACTGTTCCCCAGAGCTGGTACTTTTGATCATGACTTAAGAGATAACCCATAAGAAAGCTACCGTCAAATTTTAAGTTGTGGAAATTCACTTTGATGTGATCGTTATAGAGCATTCTATCTGTTCTGTCCATGAAATCGTCAATAGAATTGTCTATGATCACAGAATCGAACTCATCTGCTGCATCCAGGGCGACCAGAGCAGCCGCCCAGACTTCTGTTTCTGTTTGTCCTTCGTATACGGTTGACTCAAAGTCAGCCATATACTCTTTATAGACTATCTTCTTATGTTTTCTTTTATACATATTGATTTCCCCGCTTGTATGTTACACATCGATCATTACGCCGTATCTGCCTTGTATTTCTGACCATTCTTTCCAGCTATCATATGATAATTCTTCTCCTACGGCTTCTCTTAGTGCAGATTCAATGTCTTCTAACAAACTAGCGCCATCATCAATGGTATCATATGATGTATATAGGAAAAGATAATATTCAGTGTCTCGGTAAATATCGCCAGCTTTAATTATCAGATTTTTGATTGCTTTTCTTTTTACAATATAACTTTCACTCTCTAAATCTGTGATCATGGCAAGACAGTTCATACCGTGCTGATAGACTCTGTTACTCCAGTAGTCTTCTTCCAGTGGCCAACCGTTTATTCTTTCCCACACTGTGTATGATTCGTAATAATCCAGCGCTCTACTAACAAAGTCTCTATAGGCGTCTAGTACTTCTTCTTCTAGAGTCTGTGGTTGCCCTGGCTGAGGCGGTTCTTTGCCACCTGGCTGCCATTGCGGCTCTTTGTCTTCGGGGTAATAATCTTCGACTTCGAGGGCCTCCCACTTCTCAAGTCTCTCTTCGACTTCAGCTCTCTCTACATCCTCTGGCGTAACTGTGACCTTGTCCCTGTACTGTGGCGCCTTGTCCTTATACTTCTCATATATCTTTTCAAGTCTTTCAACGGATCTCTCTGTGATAACGTCTGGAATGTGCGGAAGTCTTACATGCCATGGAAGTTCTTTGATCTTCTCTCTTATCTCTTCATAACGACGCTTATTATTTAATCTGCTCTGGTACTTATTGACCATCTTTGTGAGCTTATTGACTGATGCCCATGTTATATGATTTGGTGTGTCTGGAATATGTCTTACGTCTATCTTAGTCCCGATATCGAGCAGCTTTTCCCTTTGTATCTTGTATTTTGTTCTCTTTGCTAAAGTATCGATGGATTTATCAAGTTCGTGAATCGACCTGCTGGATATTACTGTGGGAATTGATGGTAAAAGTGCTGACGGTTCTTTGGTTCTTCTCATTCTGGCGAGTTTTCTTCTTTTACTCCTGTACTCCTTAAGTACTTTTTCACCGCCTATAGCTTTTTTCTTTGGTCTTCCTGGTCTCTTTGGCGCTGTGTCCTTGTTATTATTTTTCATGAGTGATATCCCTCCCGCACTTTGATAAGATGATGAATGGTGTCTAATTCCATTTTATCACTTTCAGTGAATTTTTTCTTCAGTTTTTTCCACATGAGAAAAGAATAAGCTTTCTTCAGTTCTTCAGTGGACATTGTAGCGTCATGATAAGGCATTGTCCCTGTCCTCCACAAAATCAGCATTTGACCAGAAGAATTTCTGTCTGTTGCCATAGCCGCCAAGCTTGATATACTCAGCGTAATTTTTGAGCGTCATGCGTGCAAGTGCGGCTCCTGGCTGTTCTCTGAAATAAACATATCTGCCTGTTTTGTATGGTTCTGTTCCGATTGTCTGTTCAAGACCAGCAATGAATTTTGTTCTTTTGAATCTCATAAGTTAAACCTCCATTTTATATAACATGTGTTATTTATATTATACTTGAGAAATCGAAAAAGCCGACATGCTGAGATAACCACCACCCAGCCGCTATTAGGAAAGCCCAGATAACAGCATATACAAAGTATGACTGCTCGAGTGGCGTAAATGCGCCGTTTTCATAATTGTGATGATATTTCTTTTTATCTTTGGATTTATCTTCCTTTGATACAGTAAGATAATTATCACTAACCAGTTCCTCGAGTATGGGTGTCATACGGTATTTAATACCGTTTTCTTTTGCGTAATCCGTTGCGATAGATCGGGCTTCTTTTAGATCCTCACCGATTACGGTTATGTAGTCATTAGATAAACGACCAAATTTGTCTGAAATTCTGAAATAATATCTCATCATAATAGTACCTCCTTTTCTTCCTCTTCGTGTGTTCTCATTTTGACAATACGGCCGTCATTGATGTAAAAGACGTAGCCGAATAGTCTTTCTAGGTCCAAGCAGTCTTCTAACGTTAACTCTTTCATCAGTGCTTTCCTCCGTTCCAGTAGTTGAGTATAACACAAAGTGCGGGCAATACAAAGAATAATAAGATTCCGAGTAGTTTCATTATTTTGTCCTCCTAAATGGTACGATATTGCTGTTTTCAGTGTCAACAACGGCTATTATTGATTTTAGTTCTTCGTCAGCCATCTTGTCAAGTTCCGATTGTGTGCAATTCTTCAGCTCTGGGCGGTTAATGATCATACCGCCCTTGATGTAGTTAATGATTTCCTGGTAAATGCTCATAATTTAGCCCTCCCTGTATTTGTCATAGACACCGATCTCATGCAAAAAGATCCATTTTCGCTCTTTTTCTGTGTAATGGGCTTTTACCCATTCGTCAGCCTCTTCCATGCTATCGCATATAATATGATCCAGTGTCTCGTAATATCCGGCGTTTTCGTCCTCTATTATGAGGTATTTTACTCTTACAACCATTAAATCACCTCCATTCTGTATATGTCGTTGTCTGTTTCCGGATAGTGAAGGTCTTTCCAGGCCTCAGCCTGGTGAAGATCCTCACAGATGATATAGTCTATTGTTTTCCAGAAATCGTGCCAAAGTCCATAACCTTTGTATGATGCCGTTAGTTTGTTGATTTTTACGATCATAATTTTCACCCGCCTTTCTATCAAATCATGTCCTGTACAAGCCAGAAGAAAAACTCATCTGCATAAAATAGGCTGTTGTTTTCCTGGGCTATTTCTAGCTGTTCACATGATTGCTCAGCCGTTGCGTCGTTCCATAGATCGACAACCTCTAAATTAAGTTCCTGCTCTGCGATATAGTCGGCAGCAAGTGCTTCCATTCTATCTGAAAATTCGGGCTGGTTGTTAAGATACAGGTGAGGGATGATTTCGTATTTGTTCATAATGTTCTCCGTTTCTCCCGGATACCTTCCGGGGTCGGTTGCTATTTTACATAAAGGATTTTACATATTCAAGTTGAAAAGTGCCTATTTTTGCAATTTTTTCAAGGGCTGCGGGCTTATCATTATCTTTTTGACTGAAATAATAACAAGCACACCAAGCGGCGGAACTTGTGGGCAGTTGACAAGCCTTGCAAAACATTTTGGTTTTGTTTTCCTTATACTTTTTTGATAAATGTTTCTATTTTCATATTATTCACCTCTCTTTTACATTGTTACGGTTATTAGTTCCCATTTTAAAGGTTTTAGAGCAATGCCCTCGCCCACGTCTATCCAAGCTATATCATTAATGTCGGCAATGGCATGCCAAACTTTTGCAGCCCTGGACGATCCGCCTCCGGCGTATTCGTATGCCATGCCGGAAGATGTAGCGACAAAACAACCTATTCCATTATTGTTATTTCCATGATACACATCAATAAAGCCATTTTGTAAAGCTTTATCTATACGCTCTTGAGTTAAGTCATCGCCAAAGCCATATATTTCTAAAAGTTCATCTAGATCTTTATCAGCTATCTCTTCAAATGTGTGACACTCTTCCGCGCTTCTGATGTGTGTATGATATGAGTCTGTAGCGGGGTTGTATTTCTGTATTATTTTGAATTGCTCTTCTTTTGTCATGTTGTTTATTTCCTTTCTATGATTATATAATACAGGGTAAATATGTACAGAATATGGACGATCTATAAACTAATTATAAATTGATAATTAACTAATTATAAACTTATAACCAGGATCATACACCAGATCGCAGCGAAGATCTACCAGGCCGGGGGGGCGCTGCGTTGTTGCTTTGCTGCTTTGTTGTTGTGGTGTATTGACATCGCTGCAGCATGGTCATATTATATTATTATATTTTGATGCGACGACATCATGACATCATAACATCAATGTATCATATTGTATATTATTTAATTGTAAACAATTTATTTGGGATCAGAAAGGTCCTGTACTCTGATAGAGTATAATTTAATAGTATGCAATTGAATCGCCCCCAGCACTGACCTCGTCCCAGCACTGACCCCTCGGCCCAGCCCAGCCCAATTCAATTTTTTATAATTCAGTTTTGCTCAATTCATTTGTGCCTGGTCAGGTCGTGTGCGGTCAGATCGAGGACAATGATCTCAGCCGGACAGGTGTGACATGACAGGCCCGCGAGCCCGGACGGAGAACGGGTTTGCGGG
>Ga0326513_10003172_pt1 | contig 11960 bp, 9 predicted proteins | sample 2_2465_0518_D_FD_203654 | JGI IMG/M metagenome (GOLD analysis project Ga0326513, IMG submission 203654) | Bovine rumen microbial communities from UC Davis, California, United States - 2_2465_0518 | ecosystem: Host-associated > Mammals > Digestive system > Stomach > Rumen | place: USA: California... | reverse complement strand
AGCCCGCCTGCGCCGATGGTACTGCAATGCAATGCGGGAGAGTAGGAGGCCGCCGTCTTAGAGGCCGCGAGGCAAAGAAGAGAGTCCCTGTCGTCAGGAATGATGGCAGGGACTTTTTTTGTTATCCTGCTATCAGTTTTGTTTGCTAATACACTTCTGACTCATTATTGGGTCATAGGTAACTTGTATAGGACAAATTTCTCTTCCCTGATACCTCCAGAGGGTAGCTTTAAAAGTACTTTTGCTTTGTAAGATATTGAAGCCGCTTTAGAAGCCCTGTTGTTGAAATTGAGGATATTATTACTTGTACATAGGAAGTGGCTTCAATTTCGTTGAATGAATTACACATTGTCTTTTCACTTGTATTTTAACAGCTTTGCTGTATACTAATAATCTTCTGATCAAATGGAGGCGAAAGCTAAAGAAGATAAAAAAAATATGATTAGCCTTTGCGGCAGCAAGGCTAATCATATTTCTAATAGCTTTTCTAATTATTCTAATAGTTTATTTCACCTTAGTAGGCCCACTTGAGATAACTGGCTCCATGTACAAAGCCTGCGCCAAAGGCTGTGAGAATCAGGTTGTCACCCTTTTTCAATCGGTCCTCGTATTCCCAAAGAGCTAAGGGGATAGTAGCTGCTGAGGTATTGCCAAAATGCTCAATGTTGACCAAAACCTGCTCAATGGGCAGTTCAAGACGCTTGGCCACAGCCTCAATGATACGCATGTTTGCCTGGTGGGGAACGACCCAATTGATGCTGTCTTTATCCAGGTTGTTGCGTTCGGCTATGAGGGCACAGTCATCGCTCATGTTAGTCACAGCATAACGGAATACCGTACGTCCTTCCTGATAAATGTAGTGCAACCGATGATCTACGGTGAAATGGCTGGGCGGGCAAACTGAGCCTCCTGCCTTCATGTGCAGGAATGGTAGGCCTTTGCCGTCGCAACGGAAATAGCTGTCCAGACAACCAATGCCCTCTTCCTCTGTAGCCTCAACCAGCACAGCAGCGGCGCCATCGCCGAAGAGTGGACATGTCTGACGATCCTTGTAGTCGGTAACCGAAGACATCTTATCAGCACCGATAACAATAATCTTCTTCATGCGACCACTCTGAATCATCATTGCTGCCTGATCCAATGCATAGAGAAATCCGCAGCAGGCAGCCCAGAAATCGAAAGCATAGGCATTCTTCAACCCTAACTTGCCGAGCACAATGCTGGCTGTCGACGGAAACTTATAGTCGGCCGTCGATGTAGCCACCACTAAAGCATCGATAGTGTCAGGGTCAACACCCGTCTTTCGAATGAGTTGCTTAGCAGCCTTACGCGCCATGTATGAAGTGCCGAGACCTTCTTCAGTAAGGATTCGGCGCTCCTTGATACCCACGCGCGTCATTATCCACTCGTCGTTGGTGTCGACCATACGCGACAGTTCCTCGTTTGTCAGGATATAGTCGGGTACGTAACCGCCAACGCCTGTGATAATCGCGTTGATTTTACTCATTATTCAGCTACAGCTTCGTCCTCCATCTTGATAGCCACCTTGCCACGATAGTATCCGCAAGAGGGGCATACGGTATGGTAGATGTAGTAAGCACCACAGTTGGGGCAAACGGCCAGTGTAGGAGCTACGGCCTTGTCATGCGTACGACGTTTGGCTGTACGAGTGTTTGATTGTCTTCTTTTAGGATGTGCCATAATAATTGTTGAATTATTAAATTTTTAATTTTGAAACTTTATGTTCTTTAGTGCGTTCCATCGAGGGTCTGTAACTGTTTCAGCGTCCGCATCACTGCTTCGGGCAGCCGAGTGCTCCTTGAGCATTCGCAACATAGCATCGTTACAATCGCCAGGTTGATGAACGTGCTGGATGGGTACCGCCAACGCTATTGACTCATAGATGACCCACGACGTGTCAAGGACTCCTTCTGCCTCGTCCACAATGATGATGTCATCCTGCTCTGCTGATTCGCTTCCCAGTCTGACAATCAGTTGCAACGAGGTGTCGATGGGTTGATCCATCAGATCGAGGCAACGGTCGCAAGGGATGCGAACTGTGCCGCTGATAGCAAGCTGGAGTTCAAAGAAGCCGACGGCCTTGCGTATAGACCCCGACACATGCAACGCTCCGCCTTGCACCTCAGCATCGTCTAAAGCGCCAAAATACTGGTCGTCCAGCTCCCACTGCAAGGGTGTTACGTCCTCCGTAAGTGCCTTTAAATCAATCTTAAAACGCTCTAAACTACACATACACACTATTTTAGCGGGTGCAAAGGTACAAACTTTTTTTTAACTAAACAACGAAAACGCTTGTTTTTTGATTTTTTCATATAAAAAAACGCAAACAAGGTATAGGGTGGGATAGACTATCGTTTCAGTTTTTCTCTCGGCGTGACGACTTAAGTTCTATGCGGAAGGTGGTTCCCTTGCCCAGTTCGCTCTGCTTTACATAGATATGGCCTTTGTGATATTCTTCGATAATGCGTTTTGCCAGCGACAATCCAAGTCCCCAACCGCGTTTCTTGGTGGTGAAGCCTGGACGAAACACGTTCTTTACGTCTTTCTTGGGAATCCCCTTACCATTGTCCACCACTTCAATAGCTACGATATCGTCTTCTTCGAGCAGCCAAAGGTCAATCTTTCCCATTCCTTCCATTGCATCGACGGCATTCTTGCAGAGGTTCTCGATGACCCATTCAAAAAGGGATGCATTGATTTTCACCATAACGGGACGAATGGGATAGTGGCCCTTGATGGTTACCTTTTGAGACGTGCGCTTGTCCATATAGGCAATCACGTGATTGAGCACCTCATTCATGGATGTTTCGACAGGCTCGGGCAGCGAGCCAATCTTCGAGAATCGGTCGGCAATACGCTCCAGTCGCTTTACGTCTTGTTCCATCTCTGGAATCAGACCGTCGTCGGGATAGGTCTCTTTCAGAACCTCGACCCACGCCATTAGGCTCGATATAGGAGTTCCCAACTGATGAGCCGTTTCCTTCGAAAGCCCTACCCACACTTTGTTCTGCTCAGCCCGTTTCGATGACAGCAGAGCGAAAATAGCCACCACGACAAAAATCATGACAATGCCCAATTGGACATAAGGCCACTGAGTGAGTCGCTTCAACATGGTGGACTCGTCGTAACAAACCAGCTGATAGTAGTCGCTCCCCTCGAAATCAATCTTTATGGAATTGCCCATATTGTTGAGCCGACGTCCGTAGTCGGCGAGATAGCTGAGAGTGTCCTTGGAGTCGATGTCGATGTTTCGGTAGTCGGCTACGTTGCCCTCAGGATCGAGCACCACAACAGGAATGGTATTGTTTTCCTCGATGACAGCCATCACCAGCGTGAGGTCGGTGGTCTCGTCGGCTTGGTTCAGCACATGCATAGCCTGTGCCCAGAGAGCCATCTTGCCGCGCTCTTCACGCTGCAGATCTCGCACCAGGTAGTGTGACACGAGCAACGACGTGACAGCAATCGCAATTGCCGCCGCTACGAGGAAGAACTTCACCTGCCGTATTCTGTCAGTCCACTGCATAAACCGTTCCCAAAAACTACTGTTTGTCGGAGAGCACGAACGTGCGCACTCGTTGATGACGATGCAAAGTTAATAGAATTTTTCCAATTGGCGATATAATCGAACAAAAAAAGTGGAGCGACGGACTATACCGCAGCTCCACCATTCACTAGAACATCTACACCTATCATTTGTTATTTTGTCCTTGAGAGCAGCTCCTCGGGCATCGTAGGCATAGCGCCATTCTGCGTGCAGACATAGGCACTCACCTCAACAGCCAGCTTGTGAGCCTCAGTTACGGGCTTGCCACTCAGGATGGCAGCACAGAACGATCCTGTGAACGAGTCGCCTGCACCCACGGTGTCGGCCACCTTCACTTTAGGAGTCTCCTGGAACGACATCTGGCCTGGTGTGAAGACATAGGAGCCATTGGTGCCACAGGTGAGCACCAGCATATCGAGGTTGTACTTGCCGAGGATGAGCCAGCACTTGTTCTCGATGTCGAGGCCGGGATAGCCAAACATGCGACCTATGAGTACCAATTCCTCGTCGTTGATCTTTAGGATGTTGCAACGCTGCAACGACTCGCGGATGACGTCCTGTGTGTAGAACTGCTGACGCAGGTTGATATCGAAAATCTTCACGCAGTCGGCGGGTGTGGCATCGAGGAACTTGTGAATAGTCTCACGGCTGACCACATTGCGCTGAGCCAGCGAACCGAAGCACACGGCGCGGCAGTTACGGGCAATCTCCTGGATGTCCTTGTCAAAGGGAATGTTGTCCCAAGCCACGTTCTCCTTGATATCATAGGTAGGAATACCCTGCTCGTCGAGCTGTACCTGTACGGTGCCTGTTGGATAGGGCACGCGGGGCAACAAGTCGTTGAGTCCGTGTTCGCGAAGTGACTCAATGGTCTCTTCAGCCAGTTTGTCCTCGCCCAAAGCACTCACGGCAATGGTGTTGTCCAAACCTAAGAACTGACCTGCATGATAAGCAAAGTTAGCAGGTGCGCCACCTAATTTCTTACCTTCGGGAAGTACATCCCACAGGACTTCACCGAGTCCTACTACATAACGTTTCTGTTCCATTTTTTATGCGGTTTTTAGTTGTTTGATATACGTGAAGAGATAAAGTACGCCTACGGCCATTACCAGCACGGCTCCGGCTTGTCCCATAGAATCGCTGGCAAAGCCCATGAAGAGCGGGAAGATGGTGCCACCGAAGAGACCCATGATCATCAGACCGCTTACTTCGTTCTGCTTCTCGGGCATCGCCTCAAGGGCAGTGGCAAAACACATAGAGAACACGTTGGAGTTTCCGTAACCTACTAAGGCGATGGCGGTATAAAGCATCCACTGCTCGGTGCCGAAGAACAATCCGCACATTGACAATGCCATCATGATGACAGAGATAATGAAGAACGTGCTGGTCTTCAATACACGGAGGAAGAACGAACCTGTCAGACAGCCGATAGTACGGAAGATGAAATAGAGCGAGGTGGCAAAGGCAGCCTCATTAAGGGTCATGCCGAGACGCTCCATCAGTATTTTCGGAGCTGTAGTATTGGTACCCACGTCGATGCCCACGTGGCACATAATGCCGAGGAATGACAGCAGGACGATGGGGGTGCCCAGCAACTTGAAGCACTCTACGAAGGTGGAAGGCTTGCCCTCGCTGGCTGGCTCGTCAATTGATGTGGCAAAGAGCCAAAGCGTAGCCAACGTGCTGATGAGGAAGAAGATGGCAAAGAGGATGCGCCAGCTCAGACCAAATTCGGGAATCACCTGTGTGGCACCCCACATAGCCAGATAAGGAGCCGAGAAGGAGGCGATAGCCTTGATAAACTGTCCGAATGTCAGCGTAGAGGCCAGGTTTCCGCCGCCCATCACCGTCGACACCAGCGGATTAAGTGATGTCTGCATCAAGGCATTGCCGATACCCAGAAGAGAGAAAGCAACAAGCATGATGCCAAAATTCTCACCGAAGAGGGGAAGCAACAGCGAAACGGCAGTCACCAGGAGTGAGAGCAATACAGTCTTTTTCCGACCAATCTTGTTCATCAGCATTCCCGTTGGGACGCTGAAGATGAGGAACCAGAAGAAGACCAACGACGGGAAGACATTAGCTACGGAGTCGCTCAATGCAAGATCTTCTTTCACATAGTTAGAGGCGATACCCACCAGATCCACGAAGCCCATGCAGAAAAAACAGAGCATTACGGGGATAATTGCAAACTTGTTCTGATTATTCATAATTCTAATTGTTCAATTCTAAGTATTTTCTCAACTCTTAATTCTTAATCTCATAAATGGTTGCCTTGCCGCCCTTCACCTTAATCATATTATAAGGCTCTGAGGGGAACACGAGGTTGGTCATCGCCATCTTGCCCTCGCTATCGAATGCCTCAATGGAGCAGCGGTCGACGAAGATGCGCAGCTGCTTAATCTGGCCATAAGTGGGAGCGTCGGTGACGCAGGGGAAAGCCTCGCTGAAGCTCACGTCGCCACTCTTGGTGCGATCCATAGAGAAGGTCTGCTTCTGGCCATCATAGGTCATCACCACCTGCTCGCCCTTGGCGTTCGACAGCACAATCTCGCAGTTGTTCTTGGTGTCAACGACGATTTCGCAGGCCTCGACGGGCTTCTTCTGCTTAGCGCCGCGAACGGCTAACATCTCCTTGGAAGGAACGACGCTGACGTAGGTCTCCTCACCGTGACGGAACAATCCCAGGTCGCGGGGTATCGAGTTGGCGCTACGGAACTGCTTCGTGGGCACCTGGTTGGCATATTGCCAGTTGGACATCCAGGCCAGTACCACGCGGCGATTGTCAGGAGCATTATAGAATGAAACGGTAGCATAGTGATCTTTACCATAGTCCATCCACTTCGTCACCTTCGGCATTGACTCACAAGCGAACTTCTTTCCGTCGAAGTCTCCCACAAAGTACTGTGTAGCCGAGCCACCAAACGGTCCACCGGGGTTGATATTGCAGATCAGCACCCACTTACCGTCAATCTTGAAAAGATCTGGGCATTCCCACACGCCTCCGTGATTGCCATACTCCAGACCGAAGGAAGACTCATACTTCCAATTCTTCAAGTCCTTCGACGAGTAGATTCGCATCTCCTGACCAGCAGCGAGAATCAAGTTCCAGGCGTTGATGTCCTCGTTCCAGAACACCTTCGGGTCGCGGAAATCGGGCAGGTCGCTGGTCACAATAGGGTTGCCGCTGAACTTCTCAAAGGTCAGTCCGTTGTCTTTCGAAATAGCCATCGACTGCGTCTGATGGTGTCCAGCAGAGGTGTAGAAAGCCACCACCTCCTTGCCATTGGTCACGCACGAGCCGGAGAAGATGGTACCCAGTCCGTCGGCCTCGATAGCAAGCGGCTGAGCCTCCCAGTTCACTAAGTCGCGGGTTGTGGAGTGTGCCCACGTCATATTCTCCCACTGCGAACCATAAGGGTTATACTGATAATAGAGGTGCCATACACCATCCTTATAGAACATGCCGTTGGGGTCGTTCATCCAGCCGTAGAGAGGAGTATGGTGATAGATCGGGCGGAAATGCTCACGATTGGCCGTATCGAAAGTGTTAGTGTATTTCATCTCGCGCCAGCAGACGAAGTCCTTGATGGCACCTGTGGTGCGGCGGTCACCATGAAAAGTAATATCCAGCAAGGTGCCCTCGCTAATGACCACAGGAACAAAATAGTCCACCTTGTCCACAGCGAGTCTCACATTGAATCTCTTCATTACCTCATTACTGCCATTAAGCATGGCTACGCCTGCAAAATCCTCTTTCTCCTGAACGGGTAGGAGAAGGTACTTTTCTTGCGAACTGATGCGCAACATAGCATGACTATCACTGAGCAACATCGGCTTCACTTGTGCCGCTGCCGTCATTGTAATAACTGCCATCAGCATGGTAAAAAATAATTTTTTCATCTTCATTTATTGGGTTTTTAGTTCGAAATCTGTGGCAAAATTAGTTTTTTTTCATCATCTACTCTATAACTTATGTTACAAATAGTAATAAAAAACGTTCATTGAAACATTATTATCACTCATTTTACATTATTAATCACCTTGCGAAACAATTTTTCAAGCAAAAAAAAGACCTTGCAGGTTTTGCAAGGCCTTGTTAGTTTTCAGAGGAGATGATAAGCAGCTTCAGTTCCTTACCTGAACCTTCCTACTCATCCGTCCCTGTTTCACGATATAGATTCCTTTGGGAAGATTATTCAAGTGGCCTGTGCAAGGTTGCCCAGACAGGCTGAAGACCTGATAGGGCTGGTTGTAGTCGATGGACATCTCGGCGATACCGTCAGGATTATAGGTATAGCCCAGTTTGTTGTCCATCCACAACAGGCGTTCCTTCAAGAAGCGGCGCACGTTTTGTACCTCTGCCTCATAGCTGCCCCAGATGACGGGATTCTTCTGCACCTTTTCGAGCATCACAGGCCAGCGCATGAAGTTCAGCTTCTGAGCCTGTTGCAGGTATTCCTCCTGCTGGCCAATAAAGTCAACAAGATGCTGCTCGTTGATGTCGCCTCGCCTGGCATTGTCCCATATTTCCAGCATCTCCGAACGCGCATCGGCATCCTGAATACAGATCCTGTCCACAAAGACCTTCATATTGCCGGTGACGCTACCGCCGCTGCGATAGATGAAGTCGCTCTTGCGGTTGATGGGATAAGTACGGTTGTCATTCTCGAAAGCCAGGTCGAAGTCCCACACGGGCCCAGTATAGATGGTGTCGTTGTCGCGGTGCTTATACATATAGACGCTCCAGTAGGTATCGGTATTGCCCGACAGCTCGCCCACGAGGAAATGGCGCAGAAAAGTACTTGTGTCCAAATAGGTTTTCCAGTTGGCCTCCATCTTGTTGAAGTGGTCCACGATATACTTGTACTGCTCTGTGGTGATGTCTTCATCATCGGGATACTGAATGGTGACGGGGTTTCCCTGTTTGGAGGTGAACCTGCTGATCTCATTACGGGCGTATGCATCCACCTCGACCAGGTAGCCACCTGTCAGCGCCGAACCGCTGTTGTCCTCGGGCGTCATTTCTTCCACTTCGACACGGTGCTTGCGCACATCTATCTGGTCGCAAAGCAGGAAACAGCCCTTGTATTCTCCGTTGAGCAGCACGTCGACAGGCTGGGAGTATGGGGTATAGGGCATACCAAAACCGCGGCTCAGTTCGAAAGCCAGCTGGTTGCGAAACAGCGTCTTGTCGCTATAATTGCTGACCAGCGCCCACTTCTTTGCCTTAGCTGGCGAATCGAGTACGTGCTTCTTGTTGTTGAACTTGATGCGATAGGGCTTCTTGGGAAACGTCAGCGAGCCGTTTCCGCGCAGGCGTACGGTACCACTATCCTGAAGTAGTTTCTTGTCCTTGTCGCTGATGACGGTGAGTATGGCGTCAATCTGATGTTCCTTGTCGTAGGGGATGACTCCGTCCACCGTGTGAATGCTTACAGTAGGAAGGTTGGTCAGCCTATAGAGGGTGGAGTCGTTGCCCTCGTCTGCATGTCCGTAGAAAGCCAGTTCGGCTATGGTGCACCGCGATTCCGACGGCCCCACATAGCGCACGTAGCGGAACCCCTTGGAGCACTCAACATTGGCATGCAGCATACGCCCATAGGTGCCGCGCTGGGTGATGATGTATAGCGGCAGGGCATCCATGAAGTCGGGACTGTTGGCACCTTCAAACACCCCTAATACGACAGCTTCGGCGCCCTCTTCTACTCGGGCTGGTGTCCAGGACACTCGGGTGATGACGTGAGGCTCGCCCAAGTCAAGCCCTACCCAAGTGTAGCTTAGGTCGTAGGAAGAGAAAAAGGTGTTGGAATTATCATCAAAAGCCATTTCGCGGGTGTTCACCGTAGTCGACTTCTTGTTGGTTGTATAGTCTATCGACGTAGTCGTACCAATCACTGTCCCGGTCAACTTCGTGTTTTGCGCCGCGATAGTGCCGAATGCACAGAGCATCACCATCGTTAGTAAAATATTCTTCATCAGGATAGTTTAATTAGCATAAAGATTCGTTCTTTAGGTATGCAAAGGTAGAAAATTTCCTTCAAATAACCAACTAATTAGCCAAATTGTTTTCATTTTACGTTATCCATTAAACCTTACCGACGTTTAGGCATCTATGAATAGAGGTAAGAGGACACCACCATCCACCATCCACTATCCACTATCCACTATCCACCCTCCACAAAATCATGCGACACATTTTTCTGACGCTCTTCATAAGCCTCATTTCTCTTTGTGCCAACGCCCAGCCAAAGCAGAATCTCACCATTAGCGGACACCTGACCGACGCCGACGCCAAAGAGTCGCTGGTGCAGGCCACCGTGCAACTGTTTCGCTCCAAAGACAGCACCTTCGTTGGCGGCACCGTGACCGACCTTCATGGTAACTTCTCCATCGAAGCACCATCAAACGGCATCTACCGACTGCGGCTCTCGTCGATAGGCTTTCAGACGATAGAGCGTGAGGTGACGCTACGCAATAATCGTGGTCAGGAACTGGGCGACCTGATGATGTCGCCCGAGACGGTGATGCTGAAAGAAGCCGTTGTCACCGGCCGCGCCGCCCAGGTGGTCGTACGCAAGGACACCTTGGTCTATAATCCCGAAGCCTATCGTACCCCCGAAGGCTCGGCCATCGAGGAACTGATAAAACGTATGCCCGGTGTCGAGGTCGACGATGATGGAAACATCACCATGAACGGCAAGCAGGTGAAGAAGATCCTGATCGACGGCAAGGAGTTCATGCTGGGCGACATCGAGACGGCGCTGAAGAACCTACCTGTAAGCATCATCCAGAACGTCAAGTTCTACGACCAGCAGAGCGACCAGGCCCGCATCACGGGTATTGAGGACGGCAACAAGGAGACGGTGCTCGACTTCACTATCAAGAAAGGGATGAACCGAGGCTATATGACCAACCTCGACCTGGCTGGCGGCACAAAGCACCGATATGCCTCGCGTGGAATGGGAAGCAGCTTCACCGACAAGACGCGCATCATGTTGATGGGCAATCTGAACAACAAGGAGGAGAATGCCGGATGGTGGAACCGCCGCGGACTGAACGCCAACAAGAGATTTGGTGCCAACATGAACTACGATGACGGCAAGAAGCTGAAGATGGATGCCTCGTTGAACTGGAACCACCGTGACGGCGACAACCAGAACGACAACACCAGCGAGAACTTCTACAGCGAGGAGTCGCGCACGTTCTCTAACTCTACACCGACGACCCGCTGGCCGATTCCATGTTTCCCTCGGCCCCACCATACGGCACGTCGCTTGCCAACAATATTCAGTCTATCATCGTCAACCACAACCAGAGTGCCAGCCTGAGCTATGGCGAGAACAAGAACGCCTGGGCTATGCTGCAACTATATCGCCGGCTGAATCCCCGGGGCCGCAACATCACCCTGCGGGTAGAAGGCAGCATGGGCGACAACAAAAACCGCAACGTGTCCAACAACGAGGTGCACCTCTTCAAGTTCAAGAACCAAGCAGGTGAGGACTCGACCTACTTCACTGCCCGCTACAACACGACGCCGTCAGACAATCAGGGCTACGTACTCAGCACCAACTACAGCGAGCCTCTTTGGAAGGGTGCCCACCTGCAGGCCAACTACGAGTTGCGCTACAATCAGAACAAGAGCGACCGCCAGACCTATGATTTCAGTCGCCTGCCGAGAACCCCTTCAGCGGCATCTATCCCGAGTATCGCGAGTGGAGTCCCTGGATAGGTGACGGCAGCCAATGGTCGATGGACAGCTACCTCGACAAGAACCTCAGCCGCTACTCCGAATACAAGAACTACACCCATAACATACGCCTCACCCTGCGCCACTGGCAAGAGAAATACGACTACAACGTGGGCTTCCTCATTCAGCCCCAGCACTCCAATTTCATTCAGGACTATCGCGGACGCTACGTCGATACGGTGCGCACGGTGACCAATTTCACCCCCACCATCGACTTCCATTATAAGTTCAGCGACCAGAGCAACATCTGGTTCCACTATCGCGGCGACACCCAGCAGCCCGACATCACCCAGCTGCTCGACATCACCGACGACTCAAACCCCCTCTACGTCACGCAGGGTAACCCGGGACTGAAACCACAGTTCACCAACTCCCTCAACGTCTACTACAACAACTATCTCGTCAAGCACAAGCGCAGTATCGTGCTCTACGGCAACTACCGCCACATACGCAACAGCATCAGCAACCTGGTGCGCTACAACGCCGAGACGGGCGGCAGCACCTCCCGTCCGGAGAACATCAACGGCAACTGGAATGCCGACGGCGGTTTCAACTTCAGCACCGCCCTCGACTCGGCGGCCCACTGGAACGTCGGCTCCGACACCCGCCTGCGCTACAATAAATACGTGAGCTACGTGGCCCAGA
>Ga0326513_10003171_pt1 | contig 11961 bp, 3 predicted proteins | sample 2_2465_0518_D_FD_203654 | JGI IMG/M metagenome (GOLD analysis project Ga0326513, IMG submission 203654) | Bovine rumen microbial communities from UC Davis, California, United States - 2_2465_0518 | ecosystem: Host-associated > Mammals > Digestive system > Stomach > Rumen | place: USA: California... | reverse complement strand
CTCGTCCTCAATCACAAGGGCATAAAGCTCCGTATTGCTGAACTTCATGGATTTCAGATTAAAACTGCAGCGGAAGGTGCGCTCCTGGCCGTTGTCACTGGTCCTGTCGGCAATGATCTTCTGCACGTCGCTGACCTGCAGTCCATTGCTGTCGGTGAAATACAGCTGGTATGCCGCCTTTTCGCGATTGCCTCCAACCGGCTCCTTCTGATAGAAATCAAGGGAGAAAATCATGTTGCTGATCTTCCGGTTTGAGGAAAGCAGGCTGATCTCTACCGGCTTGGTGTCATACTTGCTGCGGTTCTGCTTATACTCAACGCTCTGATTCCGCAGGAAGTGGTACTCGATCACCGGGACCACCATCTCCTGAAGACTAATTCCGCCGTGTACAAACTTCAGGCCTCCGCCAAGCTTCCGGATGCGTATACAGTCACGGGGTGAAAACGCATCGAACTCGGTCTTCCCTTCCAGGAACTGAACCGGCAGCAGATAATCCGGCGATGCGCCTTTTTTCATAATCGCATAGCGCCGGCCGATCTCCACATCCAAGGCACTCTCGGTGGTCTTATCCACCTTGGAATCTTCCTTCAGCGGCATCTTGGTATAAAGGAAGCCATGATCCGCCGTGATCAGAATATTGGTCCCGCCCCATTCATTGGCAATGATGCGGACCATATTCTTTAATTCTTCAATGGTCGTCTCACAGGCGTCGAACACACCGGACTCATTATGTCCGGCCTCGTCGATCGTATCATGATAGATGTAGACGACGTTCATGCCCTTGACAAGTGTACGCCGCTCCGAGCCTTTCATGCCGATCAAGTCAGAATACTTCAGGGCGACGGAAGCAGGATCCGCAGACTTCAGAATCTTTTCCCGATAATTCGCATCCGTATAGACACCATCCGCGAGCACGGAAAGGCCATCCGGTTTCTCCGCAACCGTGAGTTCCTTATGCGGCAGCAGGGCCGCCATGCCGAACTTGGTGATCGTCGGGAAAATCGCCTGAACCGATTTCAGGTCCACTTTTGCCTGGGTTTCCCGACGAAGCCGCTCGGTCAGAGACGCAGCTACATCATAGCGGAGCGCATCGGAGATGATCACATAGCTCTTGGTATTGGAAGAAGCCACATTCAGGCGATAGAAGTCACTCTGCTGGCTGACCTCCATGATCCGTCCATACTCCCGCATCTCATCCGAGCAGGCATTGGTCCAGCAACTGCTGAGTTCAGTCAGGAACCAGCCCACATACAGGCCTTCCACCTTTTCCATCACGGCACGGAAGAGGTCCGACAGTTCGACATCGTATTTCTTCAGGCTCGCAGAATAGCAGCGATGGAACTCCCGGTAGTATGTATCCATGAGATAATACTCCGAGGTGTACTCCTGCCAGACTTTCGCAGGCTCCACGGTATGGAAACCGGCGGCATGGGCCTTGTAGAAGGTCTGCATGCGGGCGACCTGAAGAAGCCCCTCATAGTAGTTCTGGAAATTCTCATACCAGGCACAGACGCGCCGCTTCTCCACCGTTTTCGGGATCACGACATCATCAATGATATGGTTCCCGATCTCGGTCATAAGCTTGACAAGAATCACTTCATTGACACAGGGGAAAACCTCCGTGTCCAGAAGATCGGAGACCTGCAGCTTCATAAAGCGCTGCGGGAGCTTGAGACTTGTTTCCACCTGCGTCCCAATATTCCAGAGGGAATCCGCGTCCTCAGAGCGGATCCAATCGGAAACGAAGTCGTAGCACCAGGCCTGATGAACAACCGAAATGAAGGACTCCAGACCGGAAAGATGCTCCGGACGCAGGGTGCGGGTTGAAGCCGTCAGGAGGATATGCGCCGAGAGCGCTTCCAGATCATGCTCACACTCATAGCCGGTCCCCTTTTGCGCCAGCTGCCAGAAGGCATCCACGAGGTCAAAACGGATGAGCTCCTGATACCCCGGATTTTCTTCCACATTCAGGCCGTCGGAAAGGACCGCTTTCAACAGCGGCGCAGGCTTTGCCTCATTACAGCCAAGTAGCACCGCCATCATGGAAAGCATCAACTGTCCGGGCGTCGTCGGCGCCGGAGAAAGCGCGGATAAGCTTGTCCGATTCTCCGGCAAATCGAAGAACGGCCGGAATCGCTTTACGCAATTGCGCAGAGCGGGTGTCTGCTGAAGATGCAGCTCATTCATCCACATGGAAATCAGGTCCGCCCGGAATTCCTCGCTGTAAAGCTTTACGTCCAGAAGCCAGTCCGACTCCAACACCTCATAGGACAGAGGGCAATAGAGCAGATAATTGCTGTACGGATCATCCACAGCCAGCAGCTTCTTTACATAGAAGCTGTTGGAACCGTTCAGTGCAAGCAGCTTCACCCCATTTACCTGAATGGAATCCAGCTTATCCTCAAACTCACGATCCTCGTCATACCAGACAACAATCCGGCGCTTGTAGAATTCCGGCAAGGGCTTCGCGAACCGGCGGTTCAAATCCTGTATGATTTTATCGGCATCCATCAGAGTGCCTCCTAACATTTAATGATTCATTTAATGATTCATTTGAGGCTTTATTTGAATCTTTATGATATCTACATGAAACTTAGAACTTTTTTTCTTTAGAAAGCTCTCTTAATTTTTCGTGGAAGCAGAAACCTCCTTGACTATTTTGCAATGACCACTTATAATAACCATAAAGAAATGGTGCTTCATCCATTGGTGTTTGTTTACATTCGCTATATGGTTTCGGTGCCAATTTAAAAAGCTCCATGATGGTGTCTGCTTGCAGGTGCTTTAATCATGGGGTTTTTATTTTGCTCCAATTCATAAAGTCATAGATTCTAATCAGTCTTCTTAAATAACTACGGTTGTTGCTGTCAAGCCTGCTAAGTATTTCCTTATCTGTAAAGAGCTCTTCCAAGATAGAGGATAGATCATCATTGGAAATCAACTCTTCTGGCATCATACTCATTAAGCGAATCGCCTTATTGAGATTATGGCGCTCTTCCTCCCACACCTGAAGAATGCTACGTTCATTGATTGCTGTCTTGTTGCTTTGAATAGATTTCTCTGTAACAATTTCGCTATACAAGGAAGGCGCTTTTTCAATAGCAAGTGCATGCTTCTTTGTGGCTGTACTCAAATAATACCAAACTGGCAATCTCCACGAATTCTGCTTTCCGAGTTCTGGATATGCAAGTTCTAGAAGGTCATCTGAAGAATACTGCAAATCGTGCAATATAATATTTCTGTACCACTGATCAGCATTAACTGCACGTCCCAGGCCATATCTACCTATGCTACTGACGCCTATTGTCAACGCGAGGGTTTCTTCATCGATTCTCTGATCCTCCAAAGGTGCTACCATCATTTGCGGTTTCTGCTCACTTGTAAGGACAAAAGTATATAGATCGTCCTTGAATCTCCTGAGAATTTTGACTGGGAATGCTGCTTTTTTCCCGGCCAGCGCATCATAAAAGATGCCGAAGTCAGAGAGGGAAATCTTGGTCATCTCCAAGGTTTTTCCATTCATAGAGACAGAATGCCCAGCTACCTGAACACCATCCAGCCCTTGTTTGTACTCGATAAAGACAAAACGCTTCTGCAGTGTTTCTATTTTGTCTGGTGGCAAGCATTCCAGAATATCAGAAAGAATCGCTAAAATATCTGGATCAGACAGTGAGTATCCTATAAAAACAATTGGGTACTCCATAAAGATTGTCATCAACTTGGCTGCAAGATACTTGCTTTTATTTTTGAAGTTCTCATAGTCGCTCTGATTAATAACTATGGAAGAGGGAACCCGGGCAGAACCATGAATCTTATAGATTTCCGCAACACCTTGAAGCTGTGAGAAAACGAGCTCATCCTGACCTATAAAAACTTTGTATCCATCACAATGATCTTCAAAAAAGCTATCATAATTAGTAGTGATTATGCCTGAAATATTATTCCTGGTTATTTGACTCAAGCATTCAACTTCTCTGCGATACTTTTCAGACAGTACTGATTTGGCTTGGATAAACGCAGCAACTTCTGCTTTGAACGGTGATGTTCCCATGAGTACAGCTTCATCAACACCCACATATCCAGAACGCACTCCTTCACGGTTGGAAAACCATGCCTCATTAAAATCTTTTTCGATATAAGAGGCTATCAGAGGCATTTTATCTGCAGATTCATTTTTTGAGGCAAGATTTTCATAGTACTGAAAAGAGAATCCATCCGTCCTCACCTTCTGAGCAAAATGCTCCAACAACCCTCTCCAGTTTGGCAAACCATAGTATCTGCGGGTAACTCCGGATCCTGCGAACAGGAACGGCGTCGTATTAAACTGAGAAACTACATCATGAATAGTCATTGAATGTCTCCTCACTTGATCTTCTCCAGGACGCCCTGGAAAACATTCTTATCCTCTTTTCTCATAAGGGAGCTGTCTCGGATTTCATTTGACTTTCTGAAATTTACTCGCACTGACTTTCAACGCTGACTCATATAAGCCTCATTACAAGAACGAACACAAAGCAAGCGTTTCCTCGCGCTGACTCGCACTGACTTCTTACACTGACTCACGCTGACTTCTTACGCTGACTTACGCTGACTTCTTACGCTGACTTACTTAACGATCACTTTTGAATTCAATCGTCGATGTCTCCTTCAGCGGCTTATCCATAGTCATGCCTCCTGTGATGCTGTTGCCTGAGAAGTGTCTTGTTCTGAATCAAACATTTCTTTATAGGTCTGGATTTCAAAAGCTATAAGGTCTGGATAGAGGTACAAATACCGGCGGCATACCATTTTGAATAAGTTCAACATATCATCTGTTCCACAGAAGCCAACCATTCTGTCCAGGTAATACGCCACCTCTTCTTCATCCGCTTCACGGCTGCACAAATCATAGGTAATCGGTCTGTACTCCCGATATGCCATATTCTGAATCTGGTAAATAGATTCCCCAATACAGCTTATGAGATTGTTATAATCCTCATCATACATCATGATACATGCACCTAACAGCCCCGGCTCCTGCGCATGAATCCGGAACCTGTAGTAAAATAAGATAGTGTGTCCAGCTTAACAGATGAGATTGTGCAATTGACGACTGCACAATTTCCGGGTGCTCTTTCCGTTCCTGTAAAGATACTGCTTGAAAAGAGGCTTGTTTCTCTTTAATACTGTCTGCATGAAACTTACGGAAACTTAGAGCCTTTGCTAAATAGCATCCATTTTTGCTTAAAAAGGCTATTTCAGCAAACTTTTGCAATGCGTTTACATCACAATACAGCGCTCTGTGAAACTTACGGAAACTTAAATCTCGTCCCTGTGTCAAAAAGATTGATGCCTCGCTGCGGCGACAATCTCGCGATAATGCTGGAAATCCAAGATCTGAAAGACCCGCTCACTTAATCTTCGCCAGGACATCCTGGAACTTGGCGTAGTTAACTTTCACACCGTCGTCCAAGTCAATAGAAATCATCTGATCCGCCAGATGGTGGATCTTTTCTTCGTACACACGGAGTTCTTCCGCCTGGTCGCGGATCTTGGAAAGCTGCTTCGTCAGTTTCACGCGCTCTGAAGGAGACGCTCCAGCAACACGGTGCTCCAGATCCGCAATCGCCGTACGATACCTCGACTGCTGTTCATGTACATAATCTGTACGGATCCGTGCAATTGTATCCGGCTGATAACGGTGCATGTAGATCAGACACTTGAAACCGTTTTTCTTGCCACTGTCGAACAGCCAGTAGATCGGGCGCTTGCCGGAGCCGGTGACGGAGTAGGTGGTACAGTGGTCCTTATAGAAGTCATTTAGGAAATACCTACGGATCACGTCCCGGCTGGTACCCTTACCGCCAAGAGCATCAGCGATGAAGCGGAGATTTTCTTCCAGACTTTCTTTGCCGTAGACTATCTCAATGAAATTGACAAAACGACCTACAATGTCGTCCTCAAAATATTCATCGTCGCAGATGGGGATGATGCCATCCTTGTCCGGTTGGAAAGTCGTGTACTTGGATGCATCCCATTCACCGCCAGCATAAGCCAAGCCTGGAACGTCAAGAGAATAACGTCCGAACATGCATCCCACGGCATAGGAAATCAGGCTCGTGATGTCCCATGTCAAGTCCGCCCGGCGGACGGTCACGTCCTTATCTGCCACCTCCGGGGTCATCTCGTCCTGAAGGCCATAGATGTCAATGAAGATGCGATTGATTTCTTCTTCGTTGGCTTTGAGTCGCTGGAAGCAATTCTCGCATTGGTTTTCCCAAATTTCATAGCGTCTGGAGATCAGGGATACCGATTCCCGGCGTGCCTGTGCATTGAAGCCTAGGGACATCCGATCTTCATATTCCCGTCGATTAACCACCAGCGGATGACGCTGGAAATCCCACGAAGTTTCCAAATAATCCCAGTCATTTCTTGATATAACAATACAATCCTCCACTAATGCAGATATTTCCGAAATCTTCTCTTCGATTACCGGAATAGTCGCAACATCGCCTGATTGAAGTGTGAGTCCAGGATTTACTATCATTCCAAAATTTGAAGCAATCTTAGTGTTTAATAAGCCTAAAGTATAATTAATCTTGCTTGTATCCGGAAAACAAACGCCTGCCGCACTTTCAAAGAAAAAACCACGATACATTCGGCGGAAAGAAACAGTACTACTTGTAATTCTTGACCAGTGAATTCCTTCAGTAAACAGTCTATCTGCATTACGAATAGTCGCACGTCCTGTTTCTTTTACTCGTTTTCCGTTATCTGCCCAATCAACAATATAATTATGGTTTCCATACCACCGTCTATAATCTCCACCTTTTAGGCAGGGTATCCATTTATCGCTATTACAATCCACTTCAAACCACAATCTCAAGAACAAGTCATTTATACCCAATGTAGACCCCTGTTTAGGTGGAGCATAGATTTCCATTGGAACCCCGCGTTCATACGCTTTTAAGTATGAACTATTTACCCAATACGCCACCGGCGAACCAGGAATTTTAGCAAAATTATCCTGTTTTGTCTGCTTGAAATACTTGTTTTGTGTTGGAAATTCATACGGAATTCCGTCATCATCTGTTTCGTAATATGCAATACGGTCATACGTTCCTGTATACCCCTTAATATAGCAGCTCTGAATCACAGCCATATCTGTTCCGAAGTTGATACCAAGGCTTGTACCGCCTTTCCCAAGGTAGGGCATGTGAACCAATGTTTTGATGGTCTTGGACTGCATCAGCTTTGACCGCAGCTTTTCAAAGCTGGACAGGAACATCCAGCTTTCCATGGTAATCATGGACTCAAATCCATAAGATTCTAGCATTTGAAAAGATCTTTCGATGAACACAGCGAAAAGATCGCTTTTACTGTCAGGGTAGTATTTCTTCACATAATTACTGAGCTTATCACCAATGCCACTGCTCCCCATATACGGCGGATTGGTAACAACAGCATGGTATTTCTGCGCCAAAGCTTCTCCCACATCAATGAGTACTGCCAGCTGTTCTGACAGCAGTGAATCATCCACAGCACCCAGCAGGAGCTGGACATGTTCATCCTGCCGCGGATTATTAAAGCGCCGCAGCAGATCCCAATCGCTGGCTGTGACAGAGATGATACTCCCATACTCCTTTGCATCATGCAGCTCCTGCAACAAGCCGCTCATCTGAGTCAGGGCATTGTTCCGGTCAAGATCATTCAAGTCACCTCCGAACGTGGAAAGATCGTCTTCGGTGATGCCGTTACTCTCTTCGATTGCATACACATGCGGCTGCACTTCACGGGTGAAGAACCGCCGATCATACTGCCGTGCCTTCATCATCACGGCAAAGTAGGACAGCTGGGCGGCACGCTCGTCAATATCCAGCCCCCACAGGTTATTCTCCAAGATCTGGCTCGCCGCTTCACGTGCCGTATAACCATAATCCTCATAGATCCTGACCAGCACATCAAACATCACGACGAGAATATGACCGGAACCGCAGCAGGGATCGATCACCTTGATCTCTTCCGGTTTCAGGGCAGCATATTCTTTCCGGATGGCGGCAAGCTGGGCCTGTACCTCCGGCTCCTGCTCAGCCTCATCCAGATAATATTTCCATTCGGATTTCAGGGCATCGTTGGGATGACCCTCCAGCCACAGGCGGCCGAGACTGTTTTCTACCATGTAATGGACGATCCAGTCAGGCGTGAAAAGCTGCGTGGCCGCAGGGATATTTTCTTTGGAAATCTTGATGTTCTTCTTCAGATCGGCGAAAACCTTGTCCTTTGGCTCGGTATTGTAATACTGATACAGCCAGCCAATGATCTGCACCTGATCCGTCCAGTCCTCCTCTGGAATGCAAGTGACCAACTGCTCGATCACGCTGCCGTCACGGAGCAGATTATCCGGTAGCAGCAGCTCGGTATAGTCCTCGATCTTCTGGAACATACCGGGCAGAATACTGTTCAGGGCATTGCACTGGACAATGAGGAGATAACGGAAGAGCTTTTCGCTCTTGTTCCCGCTCTCCAATTCCAGCACCTTCTGCTTGTCAAGGCCTTCCAAATCCAGATGCAGGGCCTCGGACAGGATCTGTGGCTTGAATTCTCCGGCTTCATTGGTGAACACGCGAACAAGAGAGGGCAAATAGCCGTTGACTTCCATAAAACGGAGGGCAGCAAAGCGGTTGAACCAGGTATAGGCCACTTCTTCCATGATCTGGTCAAAGCCCTTCTCCCGGACCTTCCGGATCAAGGCCTGCCGCTGTTTCTTCTCCACGGGTGAAAGCAGGCGTCCATTGACTTCTGCAGCATCCGGATCCCCGGTCTTTTCAGACGTAACACCATAAAACATAGCCCGCTGAGACACTCGCTCAATCAGTTCACGGCGTGCCCAGACAGCATATTTTTTGATCGCATTCTTATCCATATCGTCCTCTCAGTTCACACGGACGCCGTCACAGTCGGACAGCTTCTGCATCAGGGTCTTCTTTACCTCTGCCAAATAGGCATCCACATCGCTTTCGGACTGCAGAAGCCGAACTGGAAAATCAACCTGACGATAGATGGTCTTCAGCTTCTTTGGCTTCGGTGCGGGCGCCGGTGGAGTCAAGGTTCCGTCGTTTTGCTTCACGAGAGGAAGATCGTTTTCCTCCGGGTTTACAAATTCTACAGGCTGGACCAGACTATTTATCTTCGCAGCCGTAGTGTCCTTATAGCTCAGGATCTGCTTTGCCAGGCCGTCCAGCAGGGTCAGGGTCGGATAGGAAGCAATTTGTTGCTTCTTTTGGTTATAGTAATTATCCGCGATATCGGAGGCCTTCTTCGCATCGGCATTGGAGCCGGCAAGGGTATGAATCTCACCCATACACTGCTCCACCACAGCATTCAGCTCCTGACGCTTGTCTTCCAGCATCTGGCCATGACTCGTCCGGACCGTCTTCATCAACTCATTGAGCTCTGGGATCCGATTGTAACGGAACTTGAAGCCCGGCTGAATCGTTGTGATCAGGCGGATCTGATTCAGGGCATTGTTCGCCGCTTCGTCCTGGGAAATGAAATCCACGTCCACACGGAGCTCCTGCTCATACTGAACCGCGGAGTCAAAGAGCGAAACCTGGGTCTTGAAGAACTCCTCGATGTTCTGCATATCCTCCTGCATATCCAGAAGATCATCCTGCTTTTTCAGGAGACGGTCGATCAGAGCGATATCGTCTTTCTTCTGAGACAGGATATCCTTCACCAGCGCAATCGCATCCTGCACCCGCGCGCGGTCCGGATAGGTATGGGCGGTATAGCGGGAATCCAGAAGTGAATAATGATTCTCCAGGTCCGTAAACTTCTCGATGATGTACCGGATAAAGCCCTCTTCATCCTCGGGAATATCCATCTCATTGAAATAGGAACGCAGGAAAGAGCGGGCCTTGAGCAGTTTCTTGGAATCCGGAGAGACCTTCAAAGAGACCGAGGTCTTGCCGATCTCGCTCTTCTTGCGCAGCATATCCGGCAGCTTTGAATTATCAGAACGAATGGTCTCACCGCCGTAGCGAATGGTCACCTTCTGCTGCTGAATTAAAAGGGCCATGACCGCGGCCACATCAATCTCACGCCAGCCAAAGGGCTTCTTCTGGAACTTCTCCTGCACATCGGCCATGGTGGTGGGCAGATGCATCTCGTTCTGCACTTCCAGATACCTATAGATCTGGGCCGCGGCCTCGGTATTCGGGGCCATGCCGTCCAGGGAGAGCTGTTCCCCTTTCAGGATGGTCAGGATATCCGCATCGGAATCAGAGAACTTTTCAATCAGGTCCAGCTGCTCATAGACACTGGAGACCAGATACGAAAGGGCCTGGTCCAGCTTCGACTTCGCATCGCCGGTCTTGATCTCCAGCAGCTCGCCGTCCACATAGAAAGCAGCATCAACAATGGCCTGCTTCAGGCTCTCAGTGGCATCCGACTCCAGCCGGGTCGCCTCATCCTGGTAATTCTTGATAATATCACGGATGGTCTTCGGGAGCTCGTTGATGTTCTTCTGCTTGACGTACTTCCGGATCTTGAGCGCGTACTCCAGAGAGTCATAATAAGTATTCTCCGCAAGGACCGCGATCACCTGGCCGGAGGACTGGGAAAGCAGATAGAGCTTGCTCTTCTCCGAGTCATCGGCGGCAACCGTCAGCATTTTCAGCGTCATACCACCGGTCATGGAGCCGACCACCTGGCCGTCCACCATCTGGTCAAAGGGGAAGTCATAACGTCCCTGATGAAACTTTTTGGCCGTATAGATATCACCAAAGATCAAGGTCGCAATCTTGCTCACGATATCCGCGGTGGAAACCGAGGTGTTCTTGATGGCGATAAGGATATCCTGCTCCTCATCGGTCAAGAAGTGCCAGGTATCACCAGACTTGCCGATATAGTTCTGGCTGTAAAGGCGATCCAGAGAGGCCTGAACGGTCTTCCGCATCTCAATCTTATCCATACGGATGTCATCAGCCATCAGGATCACGATATTTTCAAGGTTGGACTTGATCTCGTTATCGACATAGCGGATCAGGAAGAGGAGCTTCAGGACACGTACATCAAAAGGCTCAATCCCATCCCCATTAGCAGCGGCCTTCTGGCATCGGGAAACCACGTCGCGGATCAAGTTCGACAGATCCTTGGAGAGAGAATCATAAAAGACATCCAGGGGAACCAGAGTATACTCGTCCTTTTCCAGGACAGACAGGGCGGCATCATGGAAACCGCCCAGCATGGAGCGCGCCGCATTCGAGGAACTGGCTCCGACGATGCCGTGACGGCGAACCTCGGTATAGATCCGCTGCATCAGGGTATACTGATACGGAACAAAGGGAAAGTCCCGTGCAAACTCCAGGGAACCGGCATAGCCCTTCAGATCTGACATGGCCCCTTCAAAGTGGAAAAGGTTCTTCATATCCGCGGCCTTCGCAGAATAGATCCGGTCCAGCTCGGTATTGGCGTCAGTCTTCTTGCTCAGAAGTCGCTTCTGAATGACTTCATCCGCTGCCGATGAGGACAGAGAGAGGCGGGTCGGGAAACGATCCTTGATCTTGGAAAACTCATTCTCACGTGCCTTGATGATCTCATCCAGTGCCTCCTGGCCGGTGCAGGCGATCCAGACCTTGCCCTGGCACTTGCTGCCGAGGGTCTCGACGATGGACTGGAGATTCAAAAGCAGATCCAGATCTGCGCCGACATACTGGCCGACTTCATCCACCATGAAGAAAAGGCGGTAATCCTTCGGCTTCGTATCCACATAGGCCTTGACCTCCTTGGCAAGCTGGGCAATGGAGGTATCCACATTCTCGGAGCCGTTGAACCAGTTGCGGGCGGCCTGTTCGCTCATGCCGAGGACCTCACAAAGGGTATCCACGATATCATCCTCGAAGAATGCATAGGCATCGCGGGTTTCCACCCACTCCGCGCCGTTCTTCTCCTTGAAGACACGGCGGAACTCTTCCGTCTTCC